>JGI24737J22298_10000157_pt1 | contig 21391 bp, 23 predicted proteins | sample KBSCornC3_FD_22298 | JGI IMG/M metagenome (IMG submission 22298) | reverse complement strand
AAGCAATCCCCTATTGGCAGGTTCGCTCTGTATAGTTCGGGATTGCTTCGTACCTCGCAATGACGCTTTTTTGTTAAATATCGTCCTCTTAGGGTCCTCTGCGGGAGACCCTGAGGGGACGGGGATTTATAGTGGTGCCGCTTGTTTTAAATTTTGTGGTTGCTGTTAAATGAATCCCTGAATATTTTCCAGCCGGCTTTCGTGAGTTTCCACAATTTTAAATACTTCCCATCATCAATCACTTTGCCGCTTTGGTCAAAAACCTGCCAGGTACCTTCCTCGGTAATATAAGCTTTACCATCGCCATAGATATTGCCCGTTTGGAATTTAACCCCTTTCACTTTTCCTGCAACAAAGGTATCCTCGAAATCTTTTTTCAGTGCCTTTTTGCCATTTATAGGCAGCATATTTGGCGCCAATAAAATAGCATCATCAGTATACAGGTTTATGATTGAAGCGTCACTTTTTGCAAATAGCTCGTAATAAAGTGTATTCGTTTTTTGAATAGAATGTTTGATCTGCTGTAAGCCGGGATTATTTGCCTGGGCAATGCCGCTTTTATACGTTAAAAAAAGACACAGGCATATAATTGCTGCAGTTAAGGTTTTTTGTTTCATAATCCTTTAAATATTGAATGAATAATTAAAGCGAAACTATATCCTTAGAATGGCTCAAAATTGTAAAAATCGGAACAGCTTAATTATTGAGCACCGCGGAAAAATCGGTTGAACTTTCGGGCGAAAACCGGGAAGGGAGCGACCCGGTAAAGAATTTAAAATCCTTTATAAAATGTGACTGATCAAAGTACCCGCACTCATAAGCGATGGAGGTGAGCGATAGTTTGTTTTCGGCAACCCGGTAAAGGCTTTTCTGAAACCGTGCTATCTTAGTGTACAAATTCGGGCTGAGCCCGGAGTAGTTTAAAAATATTTTCTGAAGGTACCGGGAGGAAAGACCGTATTTAGCTGCCACTGTATTGATATTCTCCAGAAAATTCTCTTTGCTTAAGTCAAGCATGATGTTGTTAACCAGCTTTAGCCTGCTGAATTTCGGCCCTGATGCTAACAGTCTTTTCGTCAGAAATTCTTCCACTAAATCTATTCTCCGGTCCGGCGTTTTGGCCTCCATTAATCTCAAATGTAAAAAAGCAGCTTCCTTTCCTCCCAACTCTTTGAAATCAATAACATGGTCATTAAATTCTTCTATCGGCTCATTGAAAAAGCAGGCAGCCGTATGGGTAAAAAAACGGATCCCAAACATACAGTGCTTACCGTATGATGTAAAGGTAAATGGCTGTATGGTTTGCCCCCACAACTGAATGTCGGGGCTGGTTACCAGTTCGCCATTTTTTATTTGTTGAGGGCCATCCGCTCCCAGGTTGAATAAGATCTCGATAGCGCCGGTAGCAAACACCTTGTCATCAGTCATAACAGGAATATCTGTTTCGCACACAAAATAGCATTGTATGAAATCTTTTAGTATGCCATGAGGACGGTATTCGGTATAGCGCATGTCGACTGCAATCTGATATATTCAAATTTAATATAACTGTTTGGATGATTTTGCTTTTCAGGGTTAAATAAAATCTGCGAAAAGCCTGAAAGGAAAATAAGGCTTCGGCTCAGTTGCACTGATTTATTTCAATAACATTTTCGGCCTTTAATACTAAATTAGCCGCCATGATCAGGAAAGATAATTTCACCCTTCCCGGCGCTAAAGGGCGGCCAATGCTTATCGATGTTACTTATGATGATGTTTTTAAAAATACACCACTGGTAATTTTTGCACATGGCTTTAAAGGCTTTAAAGATTGGGGTACGCATGATCTTTTGGCCCAATACTTTGCCGAAAAGGGTTTTCGTTTCCTGAAATTTAACTTTTCGCATAATGGCACAACGCCCACCAATCCCTTGGATTTTGCCGATCTGACGGCCTTTGCTGATAATACGGTCTCTATTGAACTGGAAGATCTCGACACGATCATTGACTTTGCCTGCAGCGGGGCGAGTATGCCTATGGCCAATGGTGTATACCTCATAGGGCACAGCATGGGCGGCGGTGTAAGTATTATCAAAACTGCCGAAGACAGCCGGATTAAAAAGCTGGTAACTATGGCTTCGATATCCGGTTTCCGGAACCTGTGGCCTAAGCAAATAGAACAGCAGTGGCGTTTGCAGAGCGTTTTTTACTTTGAAAATAAACGTACCGGGCAGCAAATGCCTGTTAAATCAACCCTGTTAGATGATCTTGACAATCACCCGCTGAGGCTGGATATCATCAGGCAGGCAGGTTTAATAAAACAGCCATGGCTCATCGTTCATGGTGATGCCGATTCTACGGTACCTGTAAGCCATTCCCTGCAGTTGCATGAAGCTAATCTTACTGCGGAATACATAGTGCAAAAAGGCGCAGATCATACTTTTGGCGGCGAACATCCTTTTACCGGAGATGCTTGGCCGGCCCAGCTGATTGAGTTTTGTGATACGGCAATATCATTCTTAAGTAAATAAAGGTTGAGCTGTTTCAACCAATCGTAACTTTTTTACGTTAGTTATATCATACCTGATATTAGTACTATAATTGCTGTTATGAGTTTACCCGCATCGCGAAAAAAAGGACGAAAATATCTCAATACGATACCTACCGACGAGGCCGGCTTTGGTAAAATGATCCCCATTTTAAGGGAGTACATGAACAACAAGGCCGAAAATACGCCTAAGAAAACTTTAGGCCCTTTTAAAACAGATCTATCGGTTTACAGTACTCCGCCCGCATCGGGCTTGCGCATTACCTGGATCGGCCATTCCAGTATCCTGATTGAGATTGATGGCAAGCGCATCCTTACCGACCCGGTTTGGAGCGAGCGGGTTTCGTTTTCGCAATCATTCGGGCCGAAGCGGTTTTTTCAGCCGCCGATAGCTTTGGAAGATCTACCCCCGCTGGATGCGGTGATCCAGTCGCACGATCATTACGACCATTTGGATAAGGCTACCATTAAGTTTTTTGCGGATAAAAACATCCCTTTTTTCTGTTCGATAGGGGTAGCGCAGTATTTAACCAACTGGGGCATGCCTGCCAACTTTATTACTGAAATGGATTGGGGCGACAGCGCCATGATCGGCAATGAAATTGTACTTACGGCAACACCCTCACGCCATTTTTCGGGCAGGGGCATTGTTGGGCGAAACGAAACACTTTGGTCATCATTCGTGATCAAAGGCCCGCAGCATAATATTTACTTTGGTGCCGATTCGGGTTACTCGCCCGAATTTAAGGCGATAGGAGAGGCTTTTGGTCCGTTTGATCTGACTATGCTGGAGATAGGTGCTTACGGAAAATTCTGGCCGGATATTCATATGGGGCCTGATAATGCTTCAAACGCGCATCTCGATCTGAAAGGCAAATTGATGATGCCCATCCATTACGGTACGTTTAACCTGGCTCCGCATGCCTGGTACGAGCCTATTGAATGGCTAACCGCTATGGCAAACCAAAAACACATCGATTTATTTGTACCCAAACCCGGTGAGCCAACCGAAGTAAAAGGTGCCTATAATTCTGATTGGTGGAAGGAATATTTATCTTAGAAGAATAAAAAACAATAAAAAACATGTCATTGCGAGCGTAGCGTGGCAATCGCACGGAGGCAGGTCCGCCCTGTATAGTATGCGATTGCTTCGTCGTGCCTCCTCGCAATGACATAGTTATGTAATCGACCATTCCATGTCCCAATCCTACATATTAGTTATCAACGGTAAACCCGAAGGCCCGTTTACCATTCCCGAGCTCAAAACGCGCGGCATCAAACCCGGTGATTTTGTTAAAACCGATGATATGGTGGATTACAAGGAAGCCAATGAAATAGCTGAATTAAGAGAACTGTTTGGCTTTGCCCGTCCTAAATTACTCATGCAGTACTACGGCAGTTTTGATCAGCGCTGGCTGGCTTCGGCATTAGACTGGTTTATCCTATTTGGCGTTTTTGTATTGCTTGCAGCTATGGCAGTGTTCCTGTTCATTACGGATAAGCAGGCGCGGATTTATACTTCTATTGGTATAGTAGCTTTTACGCCCATAGGCAAATTTATTTATCATGTGATAATGGAAAGCTCAGCTAAGCAAGCCACTTACGGCAAGCAAATGCTCAAAATAAAAGTAGTTGATATGGATGGCAACAGGATCAGTGTTGGCAAAGCCATAGGCCGTAACCTGGCTAAAATATTTTCGGTATTGACCTTTTTTATCGGCTATCTGATGGCATTTTTTAATAAACAGCAACAGTGTTTACATGATATGATAGCGGGGACACTGGTGATTAAGGATAGGTTGGTGTAGACACGCTTTGAACATTAACGTTTAATGTTTAAATTTGAATATGGAATCATTAATTGTACATCCACAAAACAAAGAACAATTAAATGCTCTGAAAACTTTCATGAAAGCATTTAAGATTTCCTTTGAAGAAGAAAAATCTGATTACGATCCTGAGTTTGTTGCAATGGTTCTTAAGGGAGATGAAGATTTAAAAGCCGGAAAAGGAGTTAAAGTCGATATCGACAATTTATGGAAATAGTTTTTACTCCTGAAGCCATAACTCATTTGAGCGAATGGCAAAAGAGCGGTAATATTGCCGTTCAGAAAAAAATTCAGGAATTATTGCTATCCATTCGAGAGACACCATTTCAAGGGGTAGGAAAACCAGAAGCGTTGAAACATCAACTATCGGGGAAATGGTCGAGACGCATAAATAAAGAACATAGGATTATTTATGCCGTGAGTGATGACCTGATAAAGATATATGCTTTAAAAGGCCATTATTAATACGTTTTTTTTATCTGCCCAAACGAAATATATTTAGCCTCGCCTTTACCCTCTTCCTCTAACATTGAATCTATTATCGCTTTATACTCGTCAGTTAACTCCAGATTAATATGGCGCTGATACAGCAAGTTTTCATATTCACTTATCGGAATGATTACAGCAGTTTTTTTGCCTTTTTGATTGGTTATGAATTGAATTGCCATATTTAAATTTAGTAAATATTCTTTGATTCGATAACAAGTGAATTTGCAGTTAACTCAAACATTACAGCCTTTAAACATTACAACTTCCTCCCATCAAACAACTTTCGTATTTTTGTAATCTAATTTCCATCATTGATGAATACTGATGCTGTTAAAGTGCTGCCCGGCCGTTATTGTAACTCGTTAACCGAATATTCACGCTTTATTACCCGCGAGGTTAATATTGGCGATGTGCCTATGGGTGGGAATAACCCAATCCGCATCCAAAGCATGACTACTACCGATACTATGGATACCATTGGTACGGTTGAGCAATCCATCCGCATGGTTGATGCCGGTTGCGAATACGTGCGCATTACAGCCCCCAGCATCAAAGAGGCCCAAAACCTGGCCGAAATTAAAAAGCAGCTTCGCGCCCGTGGCTACACGGTGCCTTTGGTTGCAGATATCCACTTTACCCCAAATGCTGCCGAGGTGGCTGCCCGTATAGTTGAAAAAGTGCGGGTAAACCCTGGCAACTACGCCGATAAAAAGAAATTCGACCAGATAGATTATACCGACCTGGAGTACCAGGGCGAATTGGAACGCATCTTCCAGAAATTTACACCGCTTGTAAAAGTTTGTAAAGAATATGGTACCGCTATGCGCATTGGCACCAATCACGGTTCGCTGAGCGACAGGATTATGAGCCGTTATGGCGATACCCCGCAGGGCATGGTTGAATCGGCCATGGAATTTATGCGGATGTGCGAGCAGCTCAATTTTTATAACCTCGTGATCTCCATGAAATCGAGTAATCCGCAGGTGATGGTACAAGCTTACCGCCTGCTGGTTGAAACCATGGTTGCCGAGGGCATGAACTATCCGCTGCACCTTGGCGTAACCGAAGCCGGTGATGGTGAAGACGGCCGTATCAAATCTGCCATAGGTATAGGCACTTTATTAGAAGACGGCCTTGGCGATACCGTACGCGTGTCCCTCACTGAAGAACCCGAAGCCGAAGCTCCGGTTGCTATTGAATTGGTGAAACGTTACACTATGAGGGAAAAGGCGAAAGGCGAAAGGCAAAAGGTAGCGGCAGCTAAAGTTAAAAACCTTTCGCCTTTAACCTTTGACCTTTCACCTTCAAAACACAGTCCCTACGAATATAAAAAGCGCGAAACCTACGAGGCTAACGCTTTCATAGGCGGGCATTTGGTGCCACGGGTTGTTGTCGACTTATCAAAAAAGAACCTGAAAGACCCGGCGGTATTGAACGAGGCAGGCTACCTGTACTCGCCTTTGCTGGATAAGTATAACATGGCCGAGCAATCGGTTGATTTTGTTTACCTGGCCGATGAATTGCCTTCATTTACCTTACCGGGCAACTTAAAACAACTATATAATTATAATACCTGGCTTAAACTGGCCGATAAAACCAACTGCCACCCGGTATTTACTTTACAGGAATATATTGGCGATGTCGATCGTTCATCAAAACTGAACCTTGTACATTTAAAACCTGCTGATATTGATTCGGAAGATTTTGGATCAATTCAACTGGATAAGTCGCTGGTGTTGGTACTTGAAACAGATGCTTTACACGGCATGGCCGAGCAACGTTCGTTCTTCTTCAAGATGGAAGAACTGGGTCTGGATGTACCGGTGATAGTGAAGAGAAGCTATATTTTTGAGTCCGAAAGTCCGGAAGTCGGAAAGTCCGAAAGTGAAGCCGATCTCAAATCTCAGATCTCAGATCTCACATCTAAACTACAACTCTACGCCTCAACCGATCTCGGCGCTTTATTGGTTGATGGTTTTGGCGATGGCATCTGGATTGATGCACCTGAATTGCCTACCGGGGTTATTACCTCCACTTCATTCGGCATTTTGCAGGCTACCCGTTCGCGCATTTCCAAAACTGAATATATTTCCTGCCCAAGCTGCGGTCGTACTTTGTTTGATCTGATGGTTACTACCCAAATGATCAGGAGCCGTACCAGTCACCTTAAAGGGTTAAAGATTGGCATCATGGGCTGTATCGTAAATGGTCCGGGCGAAATGGCAGATGCCGATTACGGTTATGTAGGCTCAGGTACCGATAAAATTACGCTTTACCGCGGCAAGGAAGCAGTAAAGAAAAATATTAGCTCGGCCAATGCGCTCGATGAGCTTATCAATATTATTAAAGGCGACGGCAATTGGATTGATGCGGTGCAGGAGTAATTATCTGAACCGGGATTAAACTAATCCGGCGATTCACCATGCATCCGGTGAATCCATAAATCCTAAAAATCCTGGTTCAGAAAAATGACTTAATGACTAATGACCCAATGATTAAAGCAGGTCAAAGCCAATATCTTTCCTAAAGTACATGCCATCATAATAGATCCTGCTTGCATCGGCGGTAGCCTGCTGCAGGGCGCTGAACATATCGTCCTGTACAGTGGTAATAGCCAATACACGGCCGCCGGTAGTTATTACATCATTGCCATCCATTGAAGTACCTGCATGGAACACGATCGAGTCGCGCACGTTTTCGGTACCGGTGATCACTTTATTTTTGAGGTATTCGCCTGGGTAACCGCCTGCAACCATGACTACAGTGGCAGCTGTTTTAGGGCTGATGATGATCCCTTTTTCGTTCAGGTTTCCTTCGGCAACGCCTAACAGCAAATCAACAAAGTCCGAATCTATACGGCGCATCACACTTTCCGTTTCCGGATCGCCCATACGGCAGTTGTATTCAATAACCCAGGGTTCACCATTGCTGTTCATCAAGCCAATAAAAATAAAACCTTTATAAGGGATGCCATCTTTCTTCAAACCTTCAATGGTCGGGATGATCACGCGCTCCTCTACCTTTTTCATGTAAGCAGCGTCGGCAAACGGAACGGGAGAGATAGAGCCCATGCCTCCGGTATTTAATCCGGTATCACCTTCGCCAATACGTTTATAATCTTTAGCCTCGGGTAAAATTTTATAGCTGTTGCCATCGGTCATCACAAAAACCGATAGTTCAATGCCTGTTAAAAATTGTTCAACAACCACGCGTGAGCTTGCTTCGCCAAATTTGGCATCGGCCAGCATGGCAGTAAGCTCGGTTTGCGCTTCCTCTAAAGTAAGGCAGATCAGTACGCCTTTTCCGGCTGCAAGGCCGTCGGCTTTCAATACCACCGGTAGTCCGGCGGTAGCTAAATAGGTTAGACCATCCTGCAGGGTATCTTTGGTGAAAGTTCTGTAAGCAGCAGTAGGGATGTTATGTCTNTCCATAAACTGCTTGGAGAAATCTTTACTGCCTTCCAATTGTGCGCCTTCCTGCTGCGGACCAACAACCGGGATGTTTTTCAATTGCTCATCGGCCAGGAAAAAATCATGAACGCCTTTTACCAGGGGCTCTTCGGGGCCAACCAATACCAGGTTGATATCCTCTTTTAAAACAAGTGCTTTAATGCCTTCAAAGTCGGTAACTTTAATATTTACGTTTGTACCGTATTGGGTGGTGCCGGCATTGCCGGGAGCAATAAAAAGTTTGTCGCAATGAGCGCTTTGGGCTACTTTCCAGGCGAAGGCACTTTCCCTTCCGCCCGAACCAAGAATCAGGATGTTCATGCGGCAAAGATAGTTTTTTTAACAAGCCTTTAATACTATATATGAGGCTACTTGTGTTATAAGTAGTAAATTTACTCCATGGCCCGTAGACTCGAAAAGTTTGAAAAGCTCCCGGTATACCAAAAATCGCAGGAATTATTTGACCTGGCAGATGTAATTGCCGAATCATTAAAGGAAGACAGCATGAAAGAACATCTGGCCATACAGATGTGCAGTAATGCCGCTCTGATCCAGGCAAAAATTGCCGGCGCCGAAGGTGGTAGCCTGTATTCGCTGCGGATGCAAAATGCTGTGCTCATTAAACTTGCGGTGCAGGATATGTTTAATGCCGTATCTTTTGCATCAATGGTAAAAATTAATGAAGAGGACTATGTACAGTTGATGAGGGAAAAGGTAGAGGAGTTTCGCCTGGTTTTTGTTGAGTGGATCAGGGGATTTGATAAAAGCTATGATATCCCCGACAATTGGGCCATCCGCTTTGACACCAGTACGCCCGAACAGGAAAAGATGGAAGAGCTGATGTTTGATGAAGACCGCTTTTTTGGAGAATTTAACGAGGATGACGAAGACATGGGCAGCTTCAATGATTTTGACGATGATGAAGAGGATGAGGACAAAAGCGACGACGATAAATAAAGCAGAATGACATCAAATTGATTTCGGATATTGAATTTTCGATTTCGGATTTTGAAAACAAAAAAAGCTGAAGGATTTTCCCTCAGCTCTTTTATGTTTTTTAGCTTTCTGCTTTAAGCCTTCGGCCTTCAGCTCAATTAGCAGTATTGTTCAAACGCGTCAATCAGGTTATCGGCAATCATTTGTGCCGGGCGGCCTTCTATCTGGTAGCGCTCAATCATATGCACCAGCTTGCCATCTTTAAACAGCGCCATAGCAGGTGATGATGGCGGATAAGGCAGCATATAGTTACGCGCGGTATCAACAGCTTCTTTTTCCATGCCCGCAAAAACGGTTACCAGTTTATCAGGATGTTTGCCGTTCGCGGCGGCAATTTTAGCAGCCGGGCGTGCGTTTGCCGCAGCACAGCCACATACCGAGTTAACCATTACAAATACTGTACCTTCGCTTTCAATAGCGTTTTTTACAGCATCGGCATCTTTTAATTCTTCAAAACCAACCCTGGTCAGATCTTCCCGCATCGGGGCTACTAAATATTCCGGATACATCATTTTTTTTTGCTTTACAATAAAATCAGTGTTACAAAAATAAGAAATGATACTTGGTTTACGTTTATAAAAACTCAATAATAACAATTGGTTGACGATTAACGTAGAAGGCTATTTCATTGATAACCTGTTTACATACATTTAATATTGTTTTATTAACAGTAATTTTTAACTTGCATACCCCTAATTTATTTTGAATTTGATGAAACTTAAAACACCTGATATTAGCACTGTTGTTATCATCAACAAAAATCAACAGCATACAAAATCATTACAAATAAAAACCAAGCACCTTAACAGGCTTAAACACTACGCGTGGAGCATAGCTGCTGTTGTTGCCGTACTTGGTGGCTTGGTGTTTTACCTGCATCACAAAAGCGCTGTGCAGGAGGCCGAAAACCAACAGTTACAGGCGCAGATAGCTAAACTTAAAGGCACCATGCCGGTTGTTAAAGCAGAGGTAAATACGCAGGGTACTGCCCAGTCGTACATTCAATCTATCGAGGTTAAACTTAAAACTATAAATGAGTATTTAAAAAGGCGCGGCCTTAAAGGTTTTACTGTAAAGGGTACCGGGGGCGATGGCAACAGGGAAGGGGTAAAGCTACCCGATACCGAAGCTTACAGCCTGTATGACGATTATCTTAAACATTTAACAAGCACCATTGCATTTACCCCTATGGGCTATCCGAGGATCAGCTCGTTTACTTCATTTTTTGGTTACAGGAGCGATCCTTTTGATTCGGAGCATGCCGAGTTTCACCCTGGTATTGATTTTAAAGGTAACCGGGGCGATGCAGTAAAATGTACGGCCAGCGGGAAAGTTGTTTTTGCTGGATGGGCCGGTGGATATGGTAAATGTGTCAGGATTCAGCATATTAACAACCTGGAGACCTTGTACGGTCATCTTTCGAAAATTGAAGTGAAGGTAGGGCAGCAGGTTACCGTTGGTGATAACATAGGCAAGGTAGGTTCAACCGGGCACTCAACGGGTGCACACCTGCATTATGAAGTACGTAAAAATGGGAAGCCGGTTAACCCGGTAAATTTTTTAACCCTGAATAAATAAGTTCTAAGTACGAAGTCTTAAGTCCAAAGTATTGAGTCGGGAGTGGATAGTTGGTCAGTGTATTTTTTGCCTTCAGACTTTTGACTATAGACTTATGACTTATAACTCACAAAAACATGGCTATTTTTTCTAAAAAAGATAAGGTTGCACTTGATTTACAGGCAATCTCGACCCTCATTAGCGAAGGCAGTGTATTAGAAGGTAACCTGAAAGCCCCGGCTTTTGTACGGATCGACGGACTGGTTAACGGCGATGTAATGGTTGATGAGGGCCTGATCCTGGGCGAAAAGGGAGAGGTTAAGGGAAATATAAGTACCAAAGAGATCTTTGTTTATGGCACGGTAAGGGGCGATATTAATACCTCCTCGCTTGAAATAAAAACTACAGGCCGCATAACCGGCGACATCAAAACACAGAACCTGGCCGTTGAAAATGGCGGGGTTTATAATGGTAACCTGACCATGCAGCAGGGAGAGGTGCAAAAGCAGTTACAGGCATAAGCCCCTTGTTTTTGTTTTGATATAGAAATGCTTATCTTTATATTATGACTACGATGACATTAAATGTACCTGATGCGCTTGAAAAAGAGCATGATGAAACCGTGCGTTTTCTTGCCGCCAAGTTATATGAAGCCGGTAAATTATCATTAGGGCAGGCTGCTGAAATGTGTGGAATGGAGAAGGTTGATTTTCCGGCAGTATTAGCTGAATTTAACGTTAACTATATACAATACAACTACGAAGATATATTGGCGGATGTAGCCCGGATCAATGGTTGAATACGCCGTTATCACCGATACCAGTTGTTTGATTTTATTAGATAATATCCAGGCGCTGCATATTCTCCAATCCGTTTATAATCATATCATAACCACGCCTGAAGTTGCGGCTGAATTTAAAAAGCCCCTACCCGAATGGATACAGGTAATGACTGTAAGAAATTCGCAATTAATTGCTGTTTACTGTCTGCAGGTTGATATAGGGGAAGCAAGCGCTATAGCTTTAGCACAAGAAATACCAGATACTTTACTTATTGTAGATGATTTTAAAGGCAGGCGACTTGCAAGTCAGCTTAATATCAAATTCACAGGGACCCTGGGTGTTTTGATAGCCGCTAAACAACAAAATAAAATTCCGTCACTGAGGCCCTATTTTGAATTGATTAAGTTAACCAATTTTCGAATTGACCCGTTATTGTTAGAACGGATATTGAAGGACTTGGAAAATTAATATCAGTTAGCTTTTTAAGCCGCAGGCTCATTTATCGAACATCCTCGAAGCGCGTGAACCAAACATTTCATTTTCACAAGGATATCAGTTAACTTTGCACTCTCAAAATAAAATCGATATGTCATCAGTAGAAACTGCATTCGTTAAATACAAAGTAAAAGATCTGTCGCTGGCAGAGTGGGGCCGGAAGGAAATTGAACTGGCTGAGGCTGAGATGCCCGGCTTAATGGCTTTGCGTAAAGAGTACGGGCCAAGCCAGCCGCTTAAAGGCGCAAGGATTGCCGGTTGTTTGCACATGACCATCCAAACCGCTGTTTTAATTGAAACCCTGATTGCCCTTGGTGCCGAAGTTACCTGGTCATCATGTAATATATTCTCAACCCAGGATCATGCCGCTGCTGCTATTGCTGCCGCCGGTATATCGGTTTACGCCTGGAAAGGCATGAATGCCGAAGAATTTGACTGGTGCATTGAACAAACTTTATTTTTTGGCGAAGACCGCCAGCCGCTTAACATGATCCTTGATGATGGAGGTGATTTAACCAACATGGTATTGGATAAATACCCTGAGCTGGTTGCTGCTATCAAAGGCTTATCAGAAGAAACTACCACCGGCGTACACCGTTTATATGAGCGCATGAAAGCAGGAACCCTGCCAATGCCTGCTATTAACGTTAACGATTCGGTTACCAAATCAAAATTTGATAACAAATACGGTTGTCGCGAATCATTGGTTGACGCTATCCGTCGCGCTACCGACGTGATGATGGCCGGTAAAGTGGCCGTTGTTTGCGGTTATGGCGATGTTGGTAAAGGTTCGGCCGATTCATTACGCAATTCCGGCGTACGTGTTATTGTTACCGAAATCGACCCGATCTGTGCTTTGCAGGCTGCAATGGAAGGTTTTGAAGTTAAAAAATTAAGCACTGCTATCACTGAAGCTGATATCGTGGTTACTGCTACAGGCAACAAGAACATTGTTCGCGAGCAGCACTTCCGCGCGTTGAAAGATAAAGCTATCGTTTGTAACATCGGTCACTTTGATAACGAGATTGACATGGCCTGGTTAAACGGTGCTTATGGCAATACCAAAGTGGAAATTAAACCACAGGTTGATAAATATACCATTGAAGGCAAAGACGTTATTGTATTAGCCGAAGGCCGTTTGGTTAACTTAGGTTGCGCTACCGGTCACCCAAGCTTTGTAATGAGTAACTCGTTCACTAACCAAACTTTAGCTCAATTAGAGCTTTGGACAAATGGTGCCGCCTATGAAAACAAAGTTTACACCCTGCCAAAACACCTGGACGAAAAAGTAGCCCGCCTGCACCTTGCAAAAATCGGTGTGGAGCTGGAAGTACTTGACCAGGATCAGGCCGAGTATATCGGCGTAACGGTTGAAGGTCCGTTTAAACCGGAATATTACCGTTATTAATCTTTTTAAGGTTAAAGCATAAAGGCGAAAGCTGAAAGGTTTTTGCTTTGAAAATATGAGAGGCTGTATCACAAATTGTGATGCGGCCTTTTTTGATTTATATGATTTGATGTTTTTCATGAGTTAAGCCCGATGAACTATCCCGGGCATAATATGATCAACCGTTTTAGAAGTCGCGGTTGAGACGTGATTTTATACTTGAATAACCGCGCGCAGGCCCTGACAACGTAACTACAATTACACAATATATTTTTTACATAGTTAAGTAATATTTATGTGTCCGTAACTGTTAATTGTTTGTCATTTGCTAATATTGACAATTGATTACAATGTGTGATCTGTACACATTTATACCTGTTTATGCGTAAATTATTTACTTTATTATTTGTTGTTATTGCATTTTCGGCCCGGAGCCAAACCAGGGGCGACTTTTCGGGCACCGTTACCGATAGCAAGAACCAGTCTATCGCGGGCGCTACGGTGTATTTGCTCAATACCAATTACCAAACCAGTGCCGACAGAAGCGGAAAATTTATTTTAAAAAGCATAACTGCCGGGAAATATACCCTGCATATCAGCGCTATTGGTTATGCGGCTAAAAATATCCCGGTAACTATGATCGGTACCAGTCGCCCAATAACAATTCAGTTGAATGATGCCAGCAACCAGTTGGATGAGGTTACAGTATCAGCGCAAAAAACCGAAGAGCAGGCCCAACGCGTACCATTCAGTATTTCAACGCTCTCGGCCAAACAAATCCAGGATTACAGGCTTTGGGATTTAAAGGATCTTACTGCCATTGCACCTAACTTAAACTCAGGTGCTCCCGGCGATGGCCGTACCGTTACCGGCATCCGCGGAATTGTTACCACATCATACGATCCGGCTGTGGCTACTTACGTTGATGGTGTAAACCAATACGGACTGGATACTTACATTCCGCAATTACTGGATGTGGATAGGATAGAAGTGCTTCGTGGCCCGCAGGGAACGCTTTATGGCCGTAATGCTACCGGCGGCGTTATCAATGTGATCACTAAACAGCCATCAAATACCCTAAGCGGTTTTGCCGGTGTTGATGTGGGTAATTATAATCAACAACGCTATACGTTAGGAATTAAAGCGCCGCTGGTAAAAGATAAATTGTATTTAGGCGTAGCAGGAATTTATTCAGGCTTTAATGGTTTTTATACCAATACCTTTAACAATACCCATTTTGATAAACAGCACTACTTTTTGGGTAACTACTACCTGAAGTTTTTGGCTACCTCCAAACTGGCCTTTACGCTGAATGTAAAAAATTACAACAACCGCAACAATGGCGCATTCACCTTAGCAGGTTCGCCTGATGATGCTTTAAATCATCCTTTTGAGGTTAACCAGAACGCTACGACTAAAATGGTTGATAATACTTTTCAGTCATCATTAACGGCCAACTACAGCGGCAATGATTTTAATTTCACTTCGCAAACATCCTACCAGGTAAACAACCGCTATTATACCACACCTATCGATGGCGATTTTTCCCCTATCGACGCAGTATCTATCATAAATAATTATCGCGGCAAATGGAACAAGGTAAAAACCACTATCCAGGAGTTCAGGTTTACATCGCCGGCATCATCAACCTCAAAATTGAAATGGGCAGCCGGTACTTATGGCTTTTATCACTATGCGCCAAACAGGCAGGGTACTTACTTTGGTGACGATGCCGGCGCTGTTGGCTCGCCGATGACTGATTTTACCAGCATCAATACTAATACCGACCGAAACTATGGCATAGCTGTTTACGGACAGGCTACTTATGCCGTGAATGAGCAGTTTGATATCACAGCTGGTTTGCGTTATGACTACGAGCATAAAAAGGAAAACGTAATGGGCGAGTTCCTGCCAAAGGGCGGCGAGTCGGTGGTTACCCGTTCGGATACGTCGTCAACGGCACATTACAAAGCCTTTACGCCTAAGGTTAGCCTGGCTTATCATGTATCAGCACATAATAACCTGTTTGCTACTTACAGCCGCGGTTTCCGCGCGGGAGGCATTACCGAGTTGGGTTCTGATCCTTCGTCTCCGCCGCTTTATTCTTTCAAGCCCGAGTACAGTAATAATTTTGAAGTAGGTTCAAAAAACGACTTTTTAGATAACCGCCTCCGCGTAAACGTAACCGCGTTTTACACCCGCGTTACCGATGCCCAGGTGCCAACCCTGATATTGCCTGATGCCATCACCGTTACGAAAAACGCGGGTAAATTAAGCAGTAAAGGTATCGAGGCTGAAATTAACGCTACCCCAATTAAGGGCCTGGAGTTTGATTACAATTTCGGTTATACTCACGCCCGTTATACTACTTTAGTAGTTGGCAGCAATGGTGAAGAAGTGAATTTAAAAGGCAACAAGCAAATTTATACGCCTAACATCACCAGCATGCTGGCCCTGCAATATGGCTATGATTTGGGCGGTCTGCTGAAAACTAAACTGATTGCCCGTGGCGAGTGGCGCTATCTTGGTGATCAGTATTTTGACCTCGCTAACCAGATAGAACAAAAGGGCTACAACAAATTCAATGCAAGGTTAGGTGTAAGTACCAAAAGGTTCGGTCTGTTCTTTTGGGAAAGCAATATCGCCAATAAAAAATACATTGATTATGCCTATGATTTCGGCGCGACACACTTAGGCAACCCGCGGACCTATGGAGTGTCTCTGAATACTACTTTTTAATTGAAAAAACAGGTTCAAACGTCCATGTTTGAATGATGCTTTTTTATAGCATTGGGATGTGCGATTCCCCTCTCGAGAGGGGTGGAGGGGTGTGTTTCTGCTTTGATAAACTTACAGTAGAAACACATCCCTGCTACCGCTCGACCCATCGCGCCCCCTCTCAAGAGGGGACTTTAAAATGCTTCTTCTAAGCCATGCCGGGTAAGTCGACGCATTAGGTTATTTTACCTTATAATATTCCGGATATTTTTTGTTAATTCATTTAAAATCTGATTTATACAAAATTGCCATCCGCATGAAAAAGAATATCCTGCCGCTGCTCATCGCTATAATTACCATTGTCATCACTTTCCCCGCACAGTCGCAGGTTATTACCAAATACGGAGATAATGTAAGTACTCTTGACGGTATCATGAAAGCCTATTATGGCGTAGTTACTGTTAAGAAAGGCGAAAAGGTAAGCTATGAGCGCGACAGCCTGCTGCATATTGCCAATGCCCGTGTTGGTGCAGGCTATACCGATAAACAAGGCAAACAGCAGTTTAGCTATATGACGTTGAAGGAATATCACAAACTGGCCGACCCATCATTGTCAAAAAATGGTTTTGATGAGCGGGAGATAGCCCGGCGGGTTGAAAAATTTGGCAGTATTTACCATGTATGGAGCACCTATGAATCGCGCAACACAGCTGATGGGCCGGTAACCGAGCGCGGCATCAACAGCATTGAACTATTTAACGATGGCACCCGTTTCTGGATTCTCGCCTGGTTTTATGATGGCGAGCGCAAGGATAACCCGATACCGGCGGAGTATTTGAAGTAAGTTTTTTGGGTTCATGGTTGATGGTTGTTCATAGTTGATGGTTCATAGATCATAGCAACTGCTTACAGGTCGTGATAAAAAATGAATGAAGCTAAACCATGAACCATGATCTATTAACTATGAACAACCATCAACTATGAACAGAAACAAAAAACTGCTAACTTCACCGCCCTGAAATCATATACTGTAATTATGAAATTATTAGAAGGAAAAACCGCGTTGGTTACCGGCGCGTCAAAAGGAATAGGCCGCAAGATTGCCGAAAAATTTGCCGAGCATGGCGCTAATGTAGCTTTCACTTATTTGTCGTCTGTTGAAAAAGGTCAGGCCCTTGAGCAGGAGTTGCAGAGCTTCGGCACTAAAGTAAAAGGTTACCGTTCTAATGCTTCCAAATTTGACGAGGCTGATAAACTGATTACCGATATTGTTGCTGATTTCGGCACGCTTGATATTGTTGTCAACAATGCCGGTATCACTAAAGACGGTTTGCTGATGCGCATGACCGAAGAAAACTGGGACGAAGTGCTCGACGTAAACCTGAAATCGATATTCAACGTCACCAAAGCCGCTTCAAAAATCATGATGAAAAACCGTAAAGGTGTGTTCATTAACATGAGCTCGGTTGTTGGTGTACAGGGCAATGCCGGTCAGGCCAACTATGCTGCCTCAAAAGCAGGGATCATTGGTTTCTCTAAATCAGTAGCAAAAGAATTAGGATCACGTAATATCCGTACCAATGTAGTTGCTCCCGGCTTTATCCGTACCGAAATGACCGAAGTGTTGGATCCTAAAGTTGTTGAAGGCTGGGCGGCAGGTATTCCGCTTAAACGCGCGGGTGAAACTGAGGACGTAGCTAATGCCTGTGTATTCCTTGCGTCGGATATGGCCGCTTACATCACCGGACAGGTTATCCCTGTTGATGGTGGTATGTTGTAAGAATGCACCCCTCTAAATCTCCCCAAAAGGGGAGACTTGAAAAAGCTTTTAAGCCCTCTCCTTTGGAGAGGGTTGGGTGAGGTTTAAAACTTATTCCCCGCCTTTCACAATAATTTCGCATTTTGCAGGTAATGTTTATTGGGCCGGATGCCCCGCGCCCTTGACACGATACTATAGCTACAAATGTTTTCACTTACATGGGGTTCTGTTTCGGGATGGTGGTTGCCTGCCGGCTTATTGCTTGGTTTGGCATATGCCTGGCTCATGTACCGCAAGCCGGTTGACCTAAGTAAAAATTTACGCTATATCCTGGCAGTTATCCGGGCGATAACCGTTTTTTTTATAACGGTGCTGCTCATCTCTCCCCTGGTAAAATCGGTTAAATATGAACCGCAAAAACCTTTAGTGCTTATAGCGCAGGATAATTCATCGTCCATCAATACTTTTAAAGCTACAGGCTTTAACTCATCTGCTTTTGTTGATGGGCTGGCTAAACTAAAACAAGAGTTGGGCGATAAATATGATGTGCAGGAGTTTAACTTTGATAAAGGCCTGCATTCCGGTCTTTCAAAGAAAATTAATGGTAAGCAAACTGATATAGACGGGGCGCTTCACCAGCTTAACGACAGGTTCACTAATCAAAACATCGGCGCGCTGATATTGGCAACTGACGGTTTATACAACCAGGGTAATGATCCGCAGTATGAAGCCAGGAATATCAAAACCAGCATCTACACCATAGCCCTTGGCGATACCACAGCTAAGCGCGACCTGCTCATCGGCAACGTGAATTATAACAAAACAGCCTTTTTAGGGAACGATTTTGTGATAGAAGTGCTTGCCACGGCCTACCAAAGCAAGGGCGAAAGTATGAACCTGTCCGTTAATGAAGATGGTAAACAGGTGTATGCCCAAAGCATTGCGGTAACCGCGAACGATTTTAAAAAGATCGTCCCCATAAAGCTGAACGCTGCTAAAAAAGGCATCAGAAAATATACTATCAGCATTGCTCCTGTTAAGAACGAGCTGTCCATCCAAAACAATACCGAAACTATTTATGTGGAGGTGCTTGATGCCCGGCAAAAGGTGCTGCTGTTATACAACGGTCCGCATCCCGATTTAACGGTGATTAAACAGGCTATCGAAACCAATAAGAACTTTGAGGTAAAGGCAAGTTCGCTTGCTGATGCTTCAAGCATTAAACCGGCAGATTATAGCCTGGTGGTCCTGTACCAGCTTTCGGCAGGCGAATACTCGCCGGTAAAAAGTTTTATTGCTAAGAGCAAAACACCGGTTTGGTATATCATTGGTTCACAAAGTAACCTGCAGGCCGTTAACAGCGAGCAAAACACGGTACGCATCAGCGCAGGCCGTGCTGAAACGCAGGAAGTGATGCCCCTGCCAACCAATGATTTTACGGCTTTCATCCTCTCAGATTCAGCGCGAAAAAAGATTGCCGCCTTTCCGCCATTAGTAGCGCCGTTCGGCAGTTACGGAACCGCTACCGGTGCTTCAGTTTTATTGAAACAAAAGATTGGGACTGTAGCTACTACCTATCCTTTACTGGCCTTTGGCGATGAGGCCGGCCGGCGTATCGCCCTATTAACCGGTGAAGGCCTGTGGCGCTGGCAACTGGCCGAATATCAAAACTATGGAAACCGCAACGCTACCGATGAGCTGCTGAGCCAAACGGTGCAGTATCTAACTGCTAACGCCAATCGCCAGCGTTTTCGTGTTTATCCGGCCCGTAATGTATTTGATGAAGGGGAAAGCGTGATCCTTAATGCCGAGTTATATAATGAAGCCCTTGAGTTGATTAACGTCCCTGATGTAAAGATAGAGCTGAAAAGCACGGCCGGAAAAAACTATAGCTTCCTGTTTACACGTACGGGGCAAAGCTATCAACTTGATGCGGGTACCCTCCCCATAGGCGAATACACCTACAATGCATCAACCCAAAACGGCAAGCAGGAGTTTAAAGCTACCGGGCAATTCACCATAAAGCCGCTTAACCTCGAAACCCGCCAAAGTGCTGCCAATCACACATTGCTCAGTAACCTCGCCAAACAAAGCGGCGGGCAAATGATCAAACCATCGCAGCTAAGCCAGCTTGCCGACCTGATCCGCAAAAATGAGAATATCAAAACGGTGGTTTATGAAGATAAGCATTACAGCAATTTGATAGATCTGAAATGGCTGTTTGGGTTGATCCTGCTGCTACTATCAATCGAATGGTTTTTGAGGAAGCGGGAAGGGGAAGTGTAGGGTAGTAGAGTCAAGACGTCAAGATGTAAGAGGCAGGAAAAGAAAAGAAAGAAAAAAAGCGTGGGCCCGTGCGATTCCCTCCCTTGGGAGGGTGTAGGGAGGGGTTTCATCGATATACTTACCCGTTTGGAATAGCGTATAACCCCTCCCTGCCAATGCGCAATCCCACTGCACCCCTCCCAGGGGAGGGAATTAAAATTTCCGAGTAAAAAACAAAAAATGATTAAAATCATTCCCTATAACCTTAAGCTTAAAGCCATAGCGCGAAAGCTTCGTAAAGAGATGACTTTTGGCGAGGTTCTCCTGTGGAATGAATTAAAGGAAAAATAAGCTACTGGGTTTCGACTTTGATTGTCAGCGTTGTATGGATAATTATATAGTCGACTTTTATTGCAAGGAACTAATGCTGGCAATTGAAGTAGATGGGCGGTATCGTAATTATGAGAATGTTTTGATTAAGGATGATGTCAGGCAAGCGAAATTAGAAAGCTTCGGTATTAAATTTTTAAGGTTCGCCGGGGCGGACGTAAAAGATGATCTGCCTAATGCATTACGGGCTATTGAAGGGATGATAATTGAGATCGTGAAAGACGACTCTTCGATTGAACTGCCGAAAGATTTTGATAGAACATTGTTGGAATAGCGTAGAAACCCCTCCCTGCACCCTCCCAGGGGAGGGAATCGCACGGGCCCCAGCTTTACTACTCTTTACTTCTCCTTCGTCTCCGGCACCACCACGTAAACATCCTCATTGGCTTTTTTCATGAGGTACTTTTCGCGGGCAAATTTTTCCATTTGCTGGGGGTTGGTGGTCAATTCTTTAAGCTCTTTGGTTACCTGGTCGGTTTGGGCTTTGTAAAAATCGCGCTCGAGCCTTAGTTTTTTAACCTGCTGGTGATATTGGTATTGCGAAAAAAGATCGTTCCTGTCAAAAAATATCATCCACACCACAAAAGCAATGGTAACCAGGAAAAACTTGTTCTTGAAAAGATCTATAAGGCGTTTCATTGATACCGGCTGGATAATTTTCATTTAAAGCTATTTAATTTTTTCGACGGATACAAATATGCTTATTAACTTATTAACAGGGAAATTTTTATAGTGAGTGGTTGTTTTC
>JGI24737J22298_10000156_pt1 | contig 21399 bp, 23 predicted proteins | sample KBSCornC3_FD_22298 | JGI IMG/M metagenome (IMG submission 22298) | reverse complement strand
CCGGGCGGGCCGACCATCAGCAGATTATGGCCGCCCGCCGCCGCGATCTCCAGCGCGCGCTTGGCGCTTTCCTGGCCCTTGACCTGGCGCAGGTCGGCGGTTCGCGCCGGCGGCTGCACCTCGCCCGGCTGCGGGGGCGACAGGGCGGCGGCGCCCTTGAAATGGTTGAGGATGGCCAACAGGTCCGGCGCGGCGATCACCTCCACCTGGCCGGCCCAGGCGGCTTCGGCGCCCTGCGCCACCGGGCAGACGAGGCCCAGCTCCCGCTCCCCGGCATGAAGCGCGGCGAGCAGCACGCCGGGCGTCGGGGCGATGCGGCCGTCCAGGCCCAGTTCGCCCACCACGACATAACCCGCCAGCGTTTCGGCATCGATCACGCCCATGGCGCCCAGCAGCGCCAGCGCGATCGGCAGGTCGAAATGCGACCCCTCCTTGGGCAGATCGGCGGGGGAAAGGTTCACGGTGATCCGCTTGGGCGGCAGCGACAGGCCGATGGCCGCGATGGCGTTGCGCACCCGCTCCCGACTTTCCGCCACCGCCTTGTCAGGCAGGCCGACGACGATGCTTGCGTAAGTGCAAGCACTAAGTCGAACCCGCGCAGTTTAGCGGGTTTTTGGCCGATCCAGCTTTCTGCGCGCTGTGGGTTGGACGGTCGGCAGATGACGAGAAGGGCCGATCTTGCCCGCCGATGTCCCACATTTGCTGCACACCAGCTTGCCGTAAAGCGTCACCATTCCGGTCGGCCATCCTCGCTGCTGGAACAGCACCATGAGCGCATGGCTGGTGAAAATGGCTGTGTGGTTGCACATGAAGCAATGGGCATACAGGTTCGCATCGCGCTCTGTATAATCGACTAAGCTGTCCCACCTGAGATTATTGCCCACGTCACAGCGGCAAGGTCATTTGCCGCAGGTCGTGGATCGTTGGTGGTCGTTCCATAGCGACAATGATGGTCTGCGCCAGTTCGACGGCTGCTTGCTCGCGCAGGCGCTCGTTCGGTGCGGTCAGGGCTACTCGTGCCCATCCGGGCGCATTGAGGAGGCTCTGAGCGAGCCAAAGAGAATCAGGTTGGGTCATGGCCGCCATGATGAGAACAAAACATGTACATAGCAAGAGGGCTTGCTGCCAATGGTGGAAGCTAGAGGGGCAGCCGTCAGGGGTGGGAGGTGGGCGGAGCGGTGACTTATAATCAAGTTAGTTGGGCTTGAGTGCCGAGACTTCTATAGATCGAAACAGGAAACCCCTCGAGCAGCGGGCGGGAATTTGCGGTGTTATCCCTAATCGCAATTGTGCTGCCTAACTTTCCGTTATCAAATTTCAGGTGAGTGGGGAGCGCACTATGCTAAATCATCTTGGAATTATTGCCGCCGTTACCGGTTTAGTTTCGACGGATATCGATATGAACAATGTTCCAATAGAATATGGCACAGTAGCTTCTGCCCAAATGCGAGTGGCAATCAGTGCTTCAGTTCGTGCTGCAACTTGGGATGATCTCCCATTCAAACCATCCAATCCCGTTAACGTGCGCCTCGCATGTATTGTGTTAGCAAAATACGGAATACCGGGCGGGTGTGTGCCAGCATCAAGAATAACGAGTGGATTGAATGCAATTGGTTGGGCGGTGATCCGCGACAATTACGAGCACGTTGGCCGCTATCAAAATTTGACAGATTTCGCGCTCCTTCAGACTGCAAACCAAAGGATTGCAACCGCTCGTCTTCCTCCTCAACCAGATAGCAAAAATATGTTTGTAATAAAATTCTTTGAGGAGGTGATTTCTCCATCTGACTCAAGACCGATATTTTCCGAAGGAAAACGAATTGACATGAAAGATGTCAATCTTGCTAAGCCACTTGATGACAGTTTGTTCCAGGCTCTTTATCCTCCGTTGGCGTTGAGGTATTCAGCTACGGCTCGCGTTACTATGAGCTGCCAAGTTGAAGATAATCTAAGATTGCTATGCCGAGACCAAGGCATGATTGATATTGATACGAATATTCCCGCTGAGAGTAGGCGCGATCTCATCACGTCAATGCGATACGCAACATATCAATTAGCCTCGATGATGGAAATCGAACCAAAAAGTAAAGACGGGCAAGAGGTTGTTGGAAAGCAGTTAAGAATTCGCGTGACTTGGAAATTGCCTTGAATTTTTCTAAGCGCCTAGAAATTTGTACAAACAGCTTTAACCATTGTTATTGCGAGAGCCTGCAATGGCATTCAGATAGGATCGATTGACCGCTTTTAGTGACGGTAAAGTGCAAGATTAAAACATTTCATCCATTAACATCTATCGCTGATTCGGAGTTTTGAACTGGCAGCAGTTGGAAAGCACTTGATTCGCGTGCTCTGGCTTAACTTCAGAAATCCCAGCACTCATGTTAATGTACATAGCTATAGAGCCTAGTATTCCCGGTCCAAGACCGGCAAATCGGCTATTTCCTGTTATTTCAAAGAAGCGGCGTTCGCCTTCGCTTACCGAGATATCTAACGAGACTGGCGGCTGCCCAGCCAAGCGTGACCAACTGATTGTCAACGTATGCTGTCCAGGCGGAACACGCATGGCCGTAAAGCGTCGATTGGTAAGGGCAGCAACTTTCTCGCCATCGACCTTTACCGTTGATGCCCATATTATTGGTTCTGCATATTCGCGATAGACAATAATGTTTGCATCGGTAGGGATCAAGGTCAAGCCGCTCGCAAGATCTGAAGATTTTTCTGTTTCAACTTGAGCCTGTAAGGGTGTTATCACACCCAAAATCGAAGCAGAAACACTGAGCATTGCGACAAATGCTATTGAACGGTTTGTCATTTCATACCCATAAATTTTAGTTGCGTCCTCGACATCGCTGAAGAAGATGATTTCTATTTCTTATCAGATCATTATGTCGCGCAAATGGTGATTATGGGGGAGGGCACGTCGATTATGGACAATCCTCAGGCCAGCTGGTTTTGAAGTCTCGAATGACGATGACCGTGTTGGCTTGGGGGCTCGGGCAAACAATGGGAGTTGGAACGGCAAGATAGGAGCGGTCCGGTGGTATCGCAGGGCACTTCGCCCGCCGTTACTCCAGTATCGTCGAACGACCACGCGCAATAAGACGGTATGAGACGTCCTTCGGCGTCTCTGCACTATGGCCGGTTACGAGGCTTTCTACGCTGAGCCGTCATTACCCTCAGAATCCCCATATGGGACGCTGGGGGTAATTTTTTCGACTCGAATTATATTGCCGCCAGACCTGCACCTTCGATATAGAAGGTCTATCAGCAGCGCACTGCTGCCCCAGCGCCTATCCCGCGCAAGATCGAATCCAACATGGAATCGGCCCTGATTCATGATGAATCTGGGCAACTATCTTGAAGGGAATTTCCGTGATTACCAATGACACCGACCCGGATGGCTATCCATACAGCGACAGATTCGTGCTGTGGGTGCCGAAGCGTCGCCAGACCAAGCAAGGCGTGATCGGGGATAGCGCGCTACAAAAAATATCCACGATGCCGGAAATGAAGTGGCTAGGAAAAATGAAGGCCGCTTATCGCATCTGGTTTCGGGATTGGGATATTGGCGGCCCGCATCCTGTCATCGCGATTGCTGACAAGAAGGTCGCGCTCATGTTCAAAATGAAGTTTCACAAAGACTGGATTCCGGGCGACTAAGGCCGCCCGGCCGCTTCTCCTGGCCGCTCGCAGATCGACCACTTTTATCGGGTCGGAACAGGAGTAATATGGCACATTATTGGTTAACTGACGAGCATCAGGTCATCATGGCTGACGCTGTTTCGTCGGCAGCAACATACCCCCGCATCTTCTGGGGGGACTTCCCGCGTTATTGGAAGCGCGAGTTCAAGACGTTGCAGGTGAAATCTGTGACGGACGAGAGCATCGTCCGCACTAGCGAACTTATGGATTCGTCGCACGCAATCGATCTGGTGAACGGCGAGATCATCAGCGTCAGAGGCACCGCATTCATCCGCCTTACGGCAGCCGACGCCATGATGCTCCGCATGTATCAGGCCAAGGATCAGCGGCTTGTAACGTATGACGATCCGACGGGCGAGACCTGGGGCAATATCCTGATCGCGCAGGCGACGGTGAATTCGTTGGCGAAATGGAGTCATGCGGTTTGGAACGTCAGGCGCAACTGCCATCATGTCGCTAATTTTGCCACCGGGCGTGGCTTCGGGCCGAAGGTTTCAGACTCGAAAGCTATCAGTCAGTACCTGAAGGCGCAAAACAGTTGCGCGATCGTTCAGAAAAAGCGCGCGGACATCAAAGCTGCCGAGGACGAGGCTTCGAAAGACCTTCTGGACTTTCTGTACGGCTGAAGTCCCGCCCGCAGCTTTAATTTTTTTGATCAACGCGGCCCATCGGGCTGCAACCGGCCCGGATCATTCCGGGCCGGAATGGAGAATTGTATCATGGACAGATTTGGAATTTACGGCGACTTGCCATCATTAGATTGGAATGAAGATCACTCGGCGAACGATCTAGTCTTTCATGCAGCGTACCACCATTTTAAAGCGCATGGTGCGGACGAGAGCGAGGGCGCGCTTCTCGTCGATGAGATAATGGCTGCGCTCTGTCGGGTCGAAGCCGAGGACGCTTTCGAGGACATGTCGGCGGCGGTCGAGCGGGCGTATAATCGCCTGCGTATCAACGGCTATCGCTGTGAGCAGAACTGGCAGTGCTGCCGAACCTGCGGATGGGATATGATCCCGTGGGAAGATGCCGACCATGCCGTCTGGTATCACAAGCAGGACCGGGCCAGCGCGATAGAGACCGGCGAACTTTACTTCGTCTGGCAGGGTGATGCGCGGCTAATCCGGCAGGCTTTCGAAGCGGAAGGTCTGGCGGTCGTACATGGCGGCTCGTTTGCAACGCGCATCATGGTCAAGCGGCCATAGCATTAGCATGGCCGGCGCCCTCGGGGCGCCGGTCAAGATCGACCTCTGCGAATAATGACGGGGCAACAGCAGCGGGCATATGGTGCCTGCGCGAGATCGGCCACGCTCCGTTGAGCCGCGCGACCGGCGTTTCCGGTCTTCGGTTATTATCATGCAGAAACATCAAAGAGAGGCTCTCGCAGCCATAGAAGAGATTGCCGCCGATCATGGCGTCTCGGTTAGCTTCATCAATCGGGGTAAGCATTCCAACAAGGTCGTCCTAACCTTGGGAAAGGGGCGCCGCGTGATAGGTCTATCGACGTCGCCCAGAGATAGGGATCAAGTGTCTTATGTTGCCGTGAAGCAGGCCCGGCAGGCATGTGCAGCGTTATGTGCCGCAAGGGTGTAGGATGTGTATGTTGTGTAGGATAATTCCGCGTTTCTTCTTATAAAATTGGGAAGATATAAAAGAAGAAATATTTTATATAGAATCATCCTACATATCCTACACTCCTACATCCACCCCTGTTTTATCGCAGAAATGAGCGACTTCTGACAAGAAGGGCGGGTGTAGGATGGGTGTAGGATGGGTGTAGGATGAAAAATATCCTACACCCAACAACTACGCGATTTCAATTTTGACGCGCAAAATAGCGATCATGTATAAATAACAATGAAGCAGCAGACTGGAAAACTGCCGCTTCGGCAGTGGTCTGATGTTTCTACCCGATAGAAGAGTTTAGGTCCGCTGTCTGTTTTCCAGTCCAGACAGTGGACTTTTCTATATCGAGGTAAGAATGACAACAACAGAAGAGGGCGTTAAGCCCCAGCTTGCAATCATCGGAACACCTACTACAGCGACCCCCGATTTCCCCGAACTTCAGCAAGATCATGCCACTTATGCGGACATGCTAAATGACATCATCACGTGTCTGACCAAGCGCCAGATCAACAAGCAGGCTTTCGACACGTATGCGACCTTGAAGCTGCTGGACGCGAACGAGGACAACACAGCTCTGCGCGATTGGCTGGCCAACAACAGCATCATGACAAAGGTGCAGTTCGACAAGGCATTGAAGCGCATCGCGCGTGAAAAGCGGATCACGGCGGCGCTCGGCTTCGTTCCCAAGGACGCCGAAGACTTCGTTCGGAAATATGCAGACGCCCACAACATCACCCTGACCCCGGCAGGCGTCGTCAAACGCAACCGCGCTTTCAAGGTAGGGGATGATGAGATTAACCGCTTCAATTGCGGGAGCAGCGCCCTAACCCAGCTGGTCTACGACGTTGCAAACGCGGAGGGTGCCAACATTGACAGCTTCGGGCGCGAGCTGCGTCTGTTGTCCGCGAAATTCGATCTCAGCTATCGTGACAGCATCATTAGCGATGCGATTGCGACTTGGCTGGAGGATACGACACGTCAGCTAAAAACTGATGCGATGGTCAAGCTACAATATGAAAAGGGCCGTGCTACCGGCGAGTTCGGGCAGGCCATGTGGACGAAGATGGAAGCGGCCTGTTTCGACGTAACCGAGACGGCTCCGGGCTTCCCCACGGCGGTCATCAAAAAGTTCATGTGGCAGGTAAAGCGCAAGGCTCGCGGTATGCCTGTAACCAACCATTTGATGCCCGTCCTGACCGGTCCACAGGGGAAGGGTAAGACTCAGTTCGTCTTGGCGATGACGAGGCCGTTGGAGCATTTTAAGCGCGAGGTGGACTTCCAACTGATCACGGATGGCAAGACGGCCGATATTTGGAACGCCTTGATCCTGTTCCTTGATGAGATGGGTTTTGCCAAAAGGGCTGACATGGAGGTGGTCAAGAACGCGATCACCGCGGAAGCGCGTTCCATCCGAACCATGCGACAGAACCACAGTGCGCCGGTTGCCAACCAGTCCACGTTAATCGGCTGCTCTAACAAGAGCCTCGGCCAGTTATTCCGTGATGAAACCGGGGGGCGACGTTTTGCGGAACTCGTGTGGTCGCTGGAGCCGGATTGGGCCGCGCTCAATGAGGTAGATTGGCAGTTGTTGTGGAAGAGTGTCGATGAGACGGCGCCCGATCCGCTGGTGACCGCGAACTTCATGGAGATGCTGTCAAAGCAGCAGGAAGAGAACCGTAACCAGAATCCGGTGGAAGTCTGGGCGAGGGAACATGCGTCTGATTATCCGACATGGCGCAGCGGCAGCGAGATGCACGAACACTACCGTGAATGGGAGAAAGTGGCCTTCCCACGCCATGACACGAATCTGATCCTATTTGGCAGAATCATCAGCGATCTGATCCAGACCCGCCCTGATTTTCCGATGGTGAAATCTCGCGGGAAGGACGGCGCGAAGTACCGTTACAAGGATACCGACAATGACTGAGGGTGAACGGGGCCGGGCGCGGCCCCATTCCTCCGGCCAACTGCCTCAGGACTCTTGTGTCGGGCGCTCAGGTGCCATGAATTTTTCCATGAACTGATCCACCGAAAAATTTTGGCGGGCGAGAAGGCGTGACCCAACCTTGTTGGTATAATGCAGCGCCCAAGTATCTGCTATGTGCCTTGCTAGGCCAGCTGGAATGGAAGCTTCCCCACGCGGATGAGGCACAACCAGCATCTCGCGCATGTTGTCGGTGCCATGGTCCTCGACTGGAACTGCAAATGTCATGATCGCGTCGACGTAAGGTGCTTGGTCAGTGCGTTTCAACAGATCCCAAGCGGCCCTGCCAATTACACCAGCGTGCGTCCTGAACGATGATGGAGTGATGAACGCTACGATGCCGAAGGGGCGCTCTGACCAACCCAAGCCAGAAGCGGTGTCACGTATCTGGCCGCTGGCCTTGTTAAGTTCGCGACGAATGCGATTTCCATAATACGAAATCAGTTTGCGAGCATATTGATCAGGTAATTTCGAGACATCGTATGAGACTGTACCAAATGTCACTGGACCGCCGTTTCGCATCCACTCAGACATGATTTCATCGACAACACCTTCCACTTCGGCAGCTTCGACGCGATCCGAGCAAAGGCTTTTGACCTCTACAATGATGCGGCGTTGGGAAAAGACGGCATCCGCCTTCTGATCGTTGTACCCCTTAGGCAGCAATGCTTCTGGTCGGTCAGCACCGGCGGCGAATAGAGCTTCGCATAACTCATCATGCAGTTGGTCGATCCGCATAGTGCTTCTCCTGATCTCAAATGCGAGTGTCAGTATGATTACCTCTCGCCGCCGGTTGAGCCGTTCAACAAATCCCAAGCTTCGCGATATGGCTCCAGCCAACCAGATTCGTACTGGCCCATTGCCAGATGATTATAGCTGGGCAGGAATCGGCGCATGTCACCGTCCTTCCTCTGTTGCCCCTTCTTGCCCGGTTGCTTGACCCACGCGAGATGCGTTTCGGCCAGAACCTGTGCCACGGTAGTCGCCGGGACGACATAGGTGAACGCGCCGCAATCCTTGCCCATGGCGAAATCTACGAAGCAGTAGAAGAGCGTCGGGGCGGTCAGGCTTTCGTGCTTCTTGCCCATATGCCAGCCGCCATCTGCGCCGGTATTATTCCGGGTCTTCACCTGAATGGCGCACAGCCGATCCCCAATGTCGTCGGTAACGATGATATCGCAGTTGGGAACGCCAGCGGGGGCCAGAGCCGCAATATAGCCGCGCCGCAGCAATTCGCTCATCACGTAATGTTCGCCAGCGGCCCCGGTCAGGCTGGTCGCTGAAATCATTGGAGCGCCTCGATTCGATCAACGTTCAGCAGGTCGAACTCGCCCCGTGTTCCGACAATGCGAACGCGCTTGCCGATCAGTTTGCGGGATCGCCATGCAGTCCAGAAACCAACGTCCAGACGCCAGCGGCCCCCCTCGTCCCGGCGCAATATCCACTGGCCGTCACGTTCGTTCAGCCAGCCTGTTTCATCGTGGCGCGATCCTATGGGCATTGCCCTATTCTCCGTTGAGCAGCCGACTATTCGCAGGCCACCCCGTCGCCATCGCGGTCCAGACGCCGTGAGTAACCGGCATCGCCCGCCATGATGGGTGCAGCACCGGCAGCACGTGCTTGAGAGCAGTTGGCGTAATAGCCTCCGCCACCGCTGCCGCCGCTATAGGCACCATAGGAGCGGCTGGATCCGTAGGAAGAGCGCCGACGATAGCTGGAACGGCGCGACCTGCCTCGCCTCGCATCTGCCTCAGTTTCAGCGCCAACAAGTGCGAGCGCCGCGATCATTGCGATAAATCCTCGACGCCCGCACTCCATAGCTTATGCCTCCGGTTGCAGGCCGACGCACTGCTTCCAAATGCCTCCGATCGTGCCGAACTGACGCCGATATTCAACTCGGCTGCCGGTGCCTTCGGGATAAATCGAGAAAGCCAGCGAAACGCCGCCATAGCCGTTCTTGATAAGAACGACCTTGGAACCATCATCCCGATCCATCGCCGGTGTGTGGTTCTTGTTCGACATGCAGAATGCGACCTCATTCACAGTCTTCTGCGAATGGAACACTTCGGTAGGCTCTTTGCTCAGAACCGTTTGCGTCGACGCACAACCGGCGAGAGATACCGATGCCGCAAGTACGGCAACTCCTAGATACTTCATTAAACCCCCTGTCGCTGCGAATGTGCAGCGGCTGCAACATGGGGTACGATTCTCGATTCGTCTATAGAAGAGAACGCCCTAACGCTGCCGGGCGTGACCTGAAGTCGAAACCGGGCATTCTGCAGGCGACCAATGCTGGACGCTACCCTTTGTTTTTCCTCTCCCTTAAAGCAGCCGTGAGATGATTGCAGGCGTCTGAGGGAGGCACAGCGTGATGCCAGAGATATTTTGCGAGCGGATTGTTCACATAGACGGTCAGACCGCTGGATGCCGGTTTTACCAGCNGGAGCCTGATGGACAGGATNTTCGTTGCCATTACGAAATAGACTGGCCCGAAGGCTTATATAAAGGGCGAGCCTATGGCGTGGATGCAGTTCAGGCTCTTTTGCTTGCGATGCAGAAAGCGCACACGGATTTGCTGGCTGCGCGCGAAAATAGGGGCCGTCAGATCACTTGGCTTGATAGACGCAGTCTTGGAATGCCGATCCCCGCGACGATTGCTGACTGGGCACCCGACAACGAGTTTTAGAAGATCGACGTCCGATTATCCTCTACCGAAATCCAAAGCCGACATTCCGCTCACCACCCATTTAAGCCGCTCTTGCGCCTATACCGCAAGCCACCGTCGCATGCCTGATTGAAAGCCATACGCATCCCCTCGCCCGCTAAATATCAGAAACAGGCGAGAGGCATATCCAGTGACAACATATCCGATCAGCGGACCACCCATCACAGCATCGACCGAAGACATCAGGCTGGTCAATAATCAAGGCGTCGCACAGTCGCCCTTCACCGGCCATGCGTCCATCGTGAACAATTTTTCGCAATGGCAGGTCCAACTCTCCTTCCCCAATCAGAAGCGCGGCAGCAGACAGGCCAAGGAACATATCGGCTGGGTCATGTCCCTGAACGGCACCATGGGCAGCTTCCTCTATCAGCCCCATGGCAGCGGCAAGGCGATCACCGGCAAGTCGCTCAACAGCGCGGCCTATAGTGAGAGCAATGTTATCGCGGTCAAAGGCTGGACCGGCGGCGAAGCGACCGGGCTGGAGGTGGGCGACTATTTCAGCATCGGCAATTCCCTGCACCAGATCATCGTCGCGCCGACCAATGCGACCGGCGGCGTGGCGACGCTGGAATTACAGCCCCCGCTCCGCAAAGATTATACCAACGGCACAGCCATCAACTTCGCCAATCCCAAGGTCGAACTTCGCCTGGCATCGGGCGATGAGGCCAATGGCTACAGTCAGGACGCGGAGGCGATCTATCTGCGATCCCTCAACTGCGTCCAGAAGCTATAAGGGGGACAAGATGCGCGACGGTATCACCGCCGAATGGCTGGATGCACTGGAAGCCCAAGGCATCCGCACCGCGATTATGGGCTATCTGGATTTCTATTCCGAACCGATCCGCCTCTGGACCGGCTGGACGACGATCCAGCCCATGGGGAGCGGCGACATCCATCTCGACAATCATATATTCGAGCCGATTGCCGATGGCGTTCCGATCCAGATTGGCGACAACGCCTTTTCCTATCAGGGTTCGGATGAGTTATCCTTGGCTCTCGCCGTGCCGGAAACAACCCCCGACGCGCTTGTCGCGGCCTCCCTCGACAGCAGCGAATATAAGGGGCGCAGAGCTATCCTCTGGCGCGCTTTGATGATCACGCCACCCAACGCCACCAATCCGGCGATCTGGTCGTTCAGGCGTGTTCGCAGCGGGACGATGGATAAGCTATCCTTGTCCTATGACGGGCAGCAGCGGCTTTTCACGCTCACCATCGAAAGCCATTCAGCCTCGATCACCAACGCCAGCGCGTCCACCTATCTCGATCAGCCGCTCTTCGACATCAACGACACCAGCCAGGCCTATGCAGTCAGCATCGCCAATGATCCCCGTGTGCCTGGTCGCCGCGCAACGGGAGAGAAATGATGTTCGAGCGCAGCAAATCTTGGCCCGACGCCCTCTCGACCTATCTCGACCGAGTGAGCGACTATCGCTTCGATTGGGGCGCGACCAAGCCTGATAGCCATGACTGCGCGATCTTCGTATGCGGGGCGATCAAGGCGCAGACCGGGGTGGATATTAGCGTCGACTTCGCAGGCCATTATGCGAGCTGGAAGGAAGCCGGGAAATGGCTGATCGCTCAGGGCTATCGCTCCTTCCATGATGCGGTTGCCGATCGGCTTGGCGAATCTTGTCACGCGGCACAGGCTCGGCGCGGCGATATCATGGGCCGACAGGCCAATGGCCGCTTCTATCTCGGCGTCTGTGTCGGCAAGTTCAGCTACTTCCTCGATGACCATGGACTGATGCCATGGCCGTCCGTCGATTGTGACGCCTGCTGGCGGATCGGCTAATCCCTACTGAGGAAGCTGTCTCACATCCGGCATGCGGGTTCCGCAGCCCCGTTCTTTATGTAAATTCTCGCTATGGCTCCCGAAGGTGAACAGCGCGGTTATCGGCAGCATCCGCCCCTTTGAGTCCAAACAAGGACTTTCCACCAACTCCAACACAAACTCTCGCTCGTCAGTTATCGCCTCACGCGCGACGACATTGGAATGATAAAGGGTACCCCGATATACGATCTTCGGGCCGTTTCGGTCGATTGCAAAGTCCGCGGTCTCCCAAGTCTCGCTGAGATATTTAGTGCGAAACCGATACTCCAACGCCTTGCTCGGCAGCCCGATTGCCCATTTCGAGCTTTCGTTCCTGAACGTGTAGCGTTGATCGCGTGAACTTTGCGCCGGGGAGGAAAACCCGGCCGCCGAAACCAGCGCCAACATCGTCGTTGCCATGCCCTTTCTTGATTTCATGATGGATAGTTACAGGATTGGCGTGCCGTCCACAATTACTCGTGGGCCGCGTCATGTCATCATGGCCCTAACCCAGCGAACAACGCACCCTCCCAAAAAATAAATACCCCGTAACAAGCGGGGTATCACATGGGTAAAATCGTTAAGTTCGTAGCTGTCGTGGCACTGGCCGTCGTGGCGATGGTGGCTTTCAGCTATCTCGCCCCGGCCCTCTTCACAGCTTTCGGTGGAACAGTCGCGGCGGGTGCAACGGCGTCATCGGCGCTCGCGGCAGCAGGCACCAGTTTCGCGGCCATCGCGGCGAAGGTGGTCGCGGGCATGATCGTCAGCCTTGGCATGGCGATGGCCTCGCGCATGATCCTCGGCAAGCCCAAGGCGTTCGGCTCGGCGCTCAGCTACAGCATCACCACCGATCCCACTGCCGCGAGAAAGATCGTCTTTGGCCATACAGCAGCAGGCACGGACGAACGTTTCCATGAGAAGATCAAGCGCGATAGCTGGGACTATCTGCGCGATCTCGCGGCAAGCAACAGCAAGAGCGCCTTTTGGGGCCAGCATAGTTCCCTGACCGTGCTCAAGAAGGGCGACTATCTCCATCGCGTCATCGCGCTCGCCAGCCACAAGGTTCACAACGTCGAGCATGTCTATCTGGAGGATGAGCTTTCCTACCAGAACGGCCAGACCACCGGCACTTACAAGAATGACAGCGGCCTGCTCATTGGTGCCGTCGCAGAAGGTAGCGCGGACAACGCGGAAAAGTTTGGCAGCGGCACCTACTGGACCGACAGCGCCTCCTTCACCGGCTGCGCCTATCTCAAGCTGATCTTTCGTCTCAGCACCGACAATTATCCCGATGGCCTGCCTACCCGCATCACCACGATTGTCGATGGATGCCCGGTCTACGATCCCCGCCTTGACAGCACGGTCGGCGGTTCCGGCCCGCATCGCGCCAATAATCAGGACACATGGACCTACCAGAATGGTAGTCAGGACATTGGCCGCAATCCGGCCTTGGCCCTGCTCACCTATCTGATCGGCTGGCGCATCAATGGGCGTCTCGCATGGGGCATGGGCGTGCCGGTGGACCGCATCGACCTTGGTAATTTCATGACCTACGCCAATATGTGCGAGGAGCCGGTGACGACCAAGGCCGGCACTACGGTCAACCGCTATTATTGCGATTGCCTGCTCACCACCTCCGACACCCACGAAACCAATATCAACATCATTGCCTCGGCCATGGGCACGGCCAAGCTCATCGATACCTCTGGCGTCTATCAGTTGATCGGCGGTTATGACGATCTGGATGGCCCGACGATCACCTTCACCAAGGACGATCTGATCAGCCAATATGATTACACGCCCGACAATCTGTCGCTCAAGGACACATATACTATCGCGCGTGGGCGCTTCCCCGACCCAGAAAACCTGTATGTCCTCAATGATTGGGGGCAGATCGAGATCGCTCCGCTCATCGACGGCATCCCTCGTCCGGTGGTGTTGGATTTCGCGGGCGTCACCCGATACGAACAGGCGCAGCGCATCGCCAAGCAGACGCTGGTTCGCAACCGCTACACCGCCACTTTTAGCTCTGTGTTCGGTCCCAAGGCTTTCGCGGTTCAGGTCGGATCGCTCGTTCGCATGGTCGTGCCTGAACTAGGCTGGGTTACCAATGGCAAGCTCTTCCGCGTCATCAGCCAGAGCGAGACCGTGGATCTCGCCTTCAATATGACCTTGCAAGAGGAAGCGGCGCAAATCTATGCCTGGGATGATGACGAGGCCCGTGACCTGCCCCCGGTCGTCAAGGTTCCGGCCTATGACCCCAACGAGAAGATCGGCGTAGAAGGGCTGAACGCCACTACCCGCACGGTCGCGAACAGCAATGGCGGCCTTGCGAGCCAGATCGACATTAGCTGGATCGCACCCGACGCGGGCGTTCAGGCCATCCAGATCGAATATCGGGAGCAGAATGGCGACACATGGCAGACCGCGACCGACCGCTTCAACCATGAGGCCGAGGCCTTCTCGTTTAGCGCCATCGCGGGCGGCGTTAATCACATCATCCGGGCGCGCTTCCTCATGTTTAGCGGCATGTGGGGAAACTGGACGCAGACCGATGTCACCAGCGCAAAGGACAGCAACGGCTCCAGCATCATCGGCTATTTGACCAATGAGGCGGTTGCCTTCCCGTCCGATGCCGCCGGGAACATCACATAAATATCCTGAGATTCATTCAGGATGACAGCATGACAGCACTCGACAGTTTCAGCGGCCAGTTCAAAATCTACGACAATGCCATCGACGTGACGGTGGGATCGGGCGCGGCGTTCGATGTCGTGTTTCAGGAAGGTTGCGCGGTCACCATCGACGCCAGCACGGGCGAATATCGCGTCACCAGCGTCGCGGACGACAATGCGAATGCGACCTTCCGGGCCATCTATAATGGCTATGAAGTCTATCAGACCTTCACCATCGCCAAGGCGCGGGCAGTCGGCGGAACCAGCAAATATGTCGAACTGGCGACCACCGACTATTTCTTTGCCTATGACGCGAACAATCTGGTCAAGGAACAGACCACCACCCTGTCGCTCACCAAACATAATCTCAGCGCCGCCACCCAATGGCGAATCAAGCGGCTGGACAATGGGCTGATCGCTGAAGGCACGGCGGCCAGCCTGTTATCGGGCGACTATGTGAGCGAGGCTCCCACCGCCGATATCATATCGCTGACCGGCCCGCTGTTCGATGATCTGTGCCGCCAATATTCCGCCAACGCCCTCGTCATCGAAGCCGTGGTCGCCAATGGGGCCAGCTTCAGCAGCGACCGGGTGACGATCTACCAGATGCTCCAGCGGTCCCGCGTCGCATGGGATAATGTAAGCGATCCCAATGGCACGAAGCCCGAGGACAATGCTACGGTCGGCGCACCAGTCGGCACGAATGTCGGTGGGCGCCCGGTGGCCGATGTGCTCGACGATCTCGATTTCAACGCCGATACGGTTCTCGATCAGACCTTCCGCGTCGATGCTATGGAAAGCGTATTTGACGCCCGCACCTTTGTCGAAGGTCAGCCAGTCGGCACGGTATTGCTCAATGAACGCAGCCAGCGGCAAACCGATGTCTCCGCTATCAATACGGCGCTCGACCTGATCGGCGCGAAAAGCCCCGATGGAACCGCATGGGTGCTCGATGCAGCGACCGTCCAGACCGAACCGGGCAAGACCCTCGCGTCAACGCTGGATGAACTGGCGGTCAAAACCAGCGATCATGAAGCATCGATCATCAATTTGAATGAAGTGCTGGTGAGCAGCGATGGCGTGACGGCCAAGTCCGTTCTCCAGATCAATGTGGACGGCCATATCACCGGCATGGTCAACACCAACGATGGCACGACCGGCGATCTCACCTTCGTCATGGACACGTTCAAATTTGTCGATCCCAATGGCGGGGCGCCCATTGTGCCGTTCAGCTATGCGGATGGCGTTATCAGGATGACCGATGTGGAGGTGAACTCGATAAAGGTCGGATCGGGTGGAACAGTCGGGGCGCCCTCTACCGTTTCCGCAACATCATCGGTCAGCGGCGCGGGCATAACCAATTATCTTACCATCCTCTCGCAAACGGTGACGCTGGCCAGTGCCGGCACGATCTTCGCCAATGCCAGTGTCGCCCAGAGCTTTCCCGATGGCGACGAGACATGGAACACGCGTCTGCGAATCAACGGCCAGGTCGTTTATGCGACGGGTGGGGAAAAGACCCTCGACTCCGTGCCGATGAGCGGGGCGCTGCCTTTGCCTGCCGGTTCCTATGTCGTCGAGATCCTGTTCGCCGCGCATAGCTCGGTGTCCGCGCACAGCCGGACCCTGTTCGTGCTGCCGATCTATTGAGCCGGGCTAAGTAGCATATGTCCAGAACGCTCGATCAGATTGATACCGACCTTGCCGCGTTGGAGGCTGAGTTTGCAGCCGAAACCACACTGAGCCGCGCCGAACTCGCCAACAAGATGTCGGACCTGCTCGACAAATGGCAGGCGCGCGAAGATGAGTTGCGGGCATGGATGAGCGGCACGATCAGCGGTGGGCCTAATAGCGATGGCTTTTATCCCCTGACCGATGCTGCCGGATATACCCAACTTGCCGCCTGTCCCGCCAAGCTCAAGGATATCACGCAAATCCCGATCCAGCGCATCACGCCCAGCACATCGAGCCTGACCCTTGATGCGGCGGCCGGTGAAGTGGTCGTTCTTACACTAAACCGGAATGTCACGTTGACAATCGGATCGACCATCACGGATACCGCGCATGAGCAGCGGCTGAAGCTTTATCTAGCGCAGGACGGCACGGGCGGTCGTATCGTCACATGGCCCGCCAACATTTTCTGGAACCAGCAGCGCAAACCCATTCTCTCGGTCAGCCCCCTCTATACCGATATCGTGGCACTCAGCAGCATCGACGGCGGCGTGACATGGTTCGGCAGCTTTGCCGGGGTGGCCTTCACGCTATGACAGCCTTCTCCCAAGACCTTGTGAGCATGATCATCAGCCTCCACCATTTCGTGGAACGCTATACCGGCGATGCGGCTGTCGGTGAGGATGCCAATTATCTCGTCAACAAGGCGGACGTGGTCAACAACTCGCTCCATTTCGAAAGCGGGCGCGGCAACTATCTGCCCAGCAATGCGGCGACCAGCGAATCTCAGGTGCTGTTGGCCCTGGGTTACATCCGGGCCTATGAAGCCACCGGCATTGAGGAACTGAAGACCCGCGCCATCCATTACACCGACGCCTATATGGCCCATTATTTCCCGGCCTACAGCCTTCCCGCCAATGTTGGCGAATGGCGGCATCATTGGGTCGTGAACGGGAAATATCCGTTCAAGACTTTGTCACCGGTCGACACGCGGGATTCGCAGCGATCCGGTTCCTTCGATCTGGTGGTCAGCTTCACCGATGGCGTGGGCTTCATCCCGCATGGATCGCCCAGCTTCGGGGAACAGACGGCCCGCGTCTATTTCGCTTATGGCCCGGTCGATACCGCCCGGCTGGTCTGGAACAACGTGTTCGCAAGCGTCGTCGGCGGAACCGGCGCGAAATATGCCGTTGACCATTTCATCGATCATCGCACGATGAAGATGGATGCGGGCGGCACGGAATTGGGCCTGCGACCCGGCGAGACGGTCGGCAAGGTCAAGCTCATCGAACCGTTCACGGGGCAACTCAAACTGGCGTTCGCTACGCAACTTGGGCCGATGATCGCCCGCAATGCCGGGTTCGATGCATGGCCGATGTGGCGTAAGCTGGATGTTGGCGAATGCGCGAGCGCGATGGACGTGGAACTTTGGCACATCGAACTGTTCAAGGCGATGTACGAGAATACGCAGAACCCCGTCTATCTGCGCGCCTATAACTCTGCGGCCTATTCCCTCGACCGGGCAACGCAGCAGGAGCCGGAAGCCTATTATTTCCGCCGGGACTTCATCTCGGCCAAGCCCCTCAACCATGGCGTGGGCTATTGGTCGCTCAACAACTCGGCCATGACCGCGACCGCCGCCGTTGAGCGCACGGGCGTCAGCGTCATCACCAAGAGCGGGGAAACCGGCCCCGGTCCTGCCCAGATTGAAGTCGCGCAATTAGGCGTGTTCAACCGCGTGTCGGCAGAGACGATTCTGAACTGCGAACTGGCGGCCAACAGCCGCAATGCCTTCTGCATCCTGTCGATCACGACTAAGGCCGATCTGGCATCCGCGCCGGAGCGGTTCGGATGTGTGATGCTGGCCAACGATCAACTAACCGGCATCGCCAACCGCGAGTTCAAGCTGAAATCCTTCTACCGCCAGCAGAGGGCCGATGGCTCCAAATTGTTCACTATCGACCAAGCGACTATCCAACTCCGCAGCGGGGCGATTGCCACGAACAGGATAGGCTATGTCGGGGATCGCACCACGGGCTTTACCCGGTTCGACATGCCGTTCGATGAGGCCAATTTCACGGTGGGCTTCTGGAGCGTCACCAGCGATCCCATAGGCTTCGATACACTCACCTACCGGCTGAACTCAGGGCGATGCGCTGTCACGGTGCAGGATGGTGATGGCTGGATTTGGGGCAAGGAACTGACCGGCAGCTTGGGCGCTTGGAGCCAATACACGCTCGATCCCGATGATTTCACGCTCTGGCCCTATCAGGAGAATACGGGCGACGAACCCGACGATTTCCCCACCGGCATGAGCCTCACGTCCTTCAGCATCTCGGCCATTGCGTCGGACAGCGCTCCCTCGCTCGACATCTACTGCTATGGTGAACGGCCCACCGCGTTCGACCAATCCGACGCGATGCTTACGGAACTCAAGGTTCAGGTCACGAGCCAGAATGCGATCACCTTGAAGCTGGGCAATGTTTACGTCTCAAACCGTCTGCCGATCAGCTACCGTTACAGCCCCGGTGTCGTGCCGTTCACCACCGACCGCAGCGCGCAAACCGGCATGAAATTCTGGCGCGGCACACCCTATGTCGCCTATCAGATGCCCTCGATCTGGGCGATGCTGGGGCGCATCGACCGGGCAGAACAGGTTATTCAATTCTACAAGGACAGCCAGGACGACTATGAGGACCGCAGCGGTCTGCGTGGGCCGTTCACGCAGGTCTATATCTGGCCCAAATGGGATAATGTCGATTACGGTTTGGCCGAGGGCTTCTCGGCTACTGGCCCTGACCCCAACACTTATTGGGGCGGTTTTCAGGCGCGATCCTTCCGTGGTGCTGCCGCGTTGCTGCTCCAGATGCAGCAGGACGGCGTGGCGATCCCGGCCGACCTCTATGCGGTCGTGGACGACTATGCGGCCTTCCTTGTCCAATTCCTGCGCGACAACGGCAACAGCCCGCCGACCTTCTTCGCACAGGATGGATCAGCGCCGCCGACCGCAAGCTATGAAGAACCGCATATCGCGGCCCTGCATGTCAGCGCCCTCACTTGCCTGATCCAAGCGGGGCATGAGACGCCGGACATCATCGAAGCGCGGGAACGCAGCCTTGCCTATCTCTACGCCCTGTTCCGCAACAGCGGCGACATGGCGGGCAGCTTCTCGCCCAGCCCTTCGACGCGGCTCTTCTACGGCTTCTGGGTCGGGGAGATCATCCGGGCATTGTCCGAATCTATCACGATGGAAGATCAACTTCTCATGGCATCCGCGCCCGACACACAGGGCAACATCGAAATGGAATTCGCTGACGATGTCATCGTGATCTTGGAAACGGGTCAGGCCCTTGCCTACAACAAGATCATCACTGCCCTTCCCACCGATGCTCTCAATGACATGGAGATGGAGTTCGAGGGGCAAACTACCGTCACCCTCGAAACGGGCGCGGACCTGGCCTTTGAGAAAGCATTCGCCACTTCAAGTTAAATAGAGGATGGCGACAAAAAAGATATCCGAACTAAGCACCGTTCCCACTGTTGACGGCTCTGAAACATTCCCGATCCTCAAAGCGGGTTACAATTACAAGATGACGGTCAGTCAGGTGATCGGCTGGATCGGCAATGCCACTGCATCTCTCGCCGGGCTGCTGTCGGCTTCCGACAAATCGAAGCTGGACTCAATGGCCACGGGTGCGACCGCCAATGCCACCAATGCCGAATTGCGGGATCGTGCCACCCATACGGGGACACAGGCGGCCAGCACGATTACCGGCCTTGCGCCCGTCGCTATTAGCGGCAGCTACAGCGATCTATCCGGCGCACCGGTCCTCGATACCAACTGGTCGCATCGTCCGACCGTCGCCTTTCAGAGCGCGACCGGCACGACGCAGGTAACCGCCAGCGCGATCACCAAATCCGTTTTCCATGTCGGCAGTGCGGATGCCTCGAATACCGGCATCATCCTGCCCGCTGGTATGACGATCGGCGCGGTGTTCACGATCTTCAACGGCACCGGAACCGGGCTGTCAGTCTATCCACCGTCAGGCGGCCAGATCAACTATGCCGGGGTGAATACGCCTTACGCGCTCGGGGCCTATACGCCGCTGACCATCGTGCTGATTGATCAGGCGAACGGGGTGTATCAGCAAATCTGACGGGAAGCTTATGGCTATGGCTGGAAGGGGTGGTTTGCGGAATGGCGGCTATCAGGCGGGAATTGGTAGGAAGCCGCCGTAATGTGGTAGCGCTTCGCCTTCGACCTCCTTATCACATCCGTTATGAGCCGAGACGCAAAGCTATTCTTCAAACGCGCCCTTATGTCCGCCGTATTGGGCAGTGCGGTGGCAGCCATTCCATACTCCACGTTCCTACTGCTCTTTGGGCAGCTAAGAGGCAGCGTGGCATGGCTTCCCGTCGCCTTACTCCTTTTTGGTCCACCGGCCTTCTTCCTAGGGACGCCGATTACCTTGATCGTAATGGGACTTGTCGTGGCACCTTGCACTTGGCCCCTACGCCGTTTGCTCGTTCGACATCGCCATGCCTCGACCGTGTTGTTGGGCATTTCCGGCTGGCTGTTAGGTAAAGCGATCTCCGTGCAATGGCTGAGGGACGGGGCTCCCTCGATGCCCTACGACCCTGATGGATATGCCGGGCCGATCTTTGGCTTAATTTGCTGTGCAACGTGGGCCATAATGATGCCCGCTACATCATGCGGTTTGTCCACCGAAACGGGCTTGGAGAAAGGATGACCTTCCTGGCGATGTGCGCGCGGCCCTGTCCGACGTCCGCTTTCTGCATGGACGCTTAGCCACTCAAATGACCAACTTTGGTCGCGTGCTGTCGGGCGGCTTACAGCCTCGACCGGTTAAGCTGCTTCAACGTGTAATCATTGGCCTGCGTCTTGATCATCGGCATGGCCTGCAGGATGCCGTTCATGACCAATTCCTGCGTCCGGGCTTCGTTCTGGCTCTCGCGGGCATCGACATTGATGGTGAGATTGCCTTGATTGCCGCCGAGCGATGACAATATGTTATTGGGGATGACCTTGCTGCCGCCGTTCAATTCCACCAGTTCCGGACCGCGTTCCCCGACCAGCTTGAGACCCGATGTCGAGACATGCCCGCCATTCGCGTGCGCGCCGATACCGCCGACATAATTGTTATAAGCGCCGCCCATCATGATCCCGCCACTACCGCCGCCGCCC
>JGI24737J22298_10000155_pt1 | contig 21417 bp, 15 predicted proteins | sample KBSCornC3_FD_22298 | JGI IMG/M metagenome (IMG submission 22298) | reverse complement strand
TCAACTTTTGCCGATGTACAAGCCCGAAACAATTCGCCTGCACTCATGAGCGCTTATTTTGGCCACATAAATGGGATTGATGCACCTGAACGATTCGGTACATCTTCTTTAAAACACCTTTATCCCGGGCAATCAAAAATTACTTTGGCGTATAAAAGCATGGAAGCCGGCGTATCTACAGAAAACTTGTGGTGGGGACCCGGAATAAGAAACTCCATCATGATGAGCAACTCGGCCCCCGGTTTTTTTCATTGGACTTTCAACTCAACCAAACCGGTTAAAACACTGGTTGGCTCATTTGAGTGGCAGGTCATAGGAGGCAACCTAAAACAATCGGGCTTTGCACCGGACGATGTAAGCAAACTTGTATACGGCAGCAATTTATATAGCCCCAAACCTAAAGTTACAAGGTATATTTCGGCCTACAGTGTCAACTGGCAGCCTAAATGGTTAAAGGGTTTATATCTTGGCCTTTCCGCTTATGACTATCTTGACAAAGACTCTGTTTATCACAATAAAAATATTATCCGCAAAATAATTCCCGTTATTACCGGCTCTTCACTCAAGGCTAATGATGTCAACAACGGGCAAAACGGCGACCAACAGGATTTTGCTTACGCACTCAACATCAGGCAGCTGCTACCTTTATACAAAGCTGAAATTTACTTTGAATGGGCTCGCAATGACCGCACCGGAAACATTTCTGACTTTTTACAGGAACCCGAACATTCGTCAGCATATACCCTTGGCGGACGCAAATTGTTTGAACTTAGCCGGGGAGGCTTTATACAAATTAAATCGGAAATAACACAGTTACAAAGAGCACCAACCTACCTGCTGCGTGACGAACCTTCATGGTATATCCATTCGCAAAGCCCGAGAGACGGTTATACCAATTATGGCAGATACATAGGTGCGGGAATCGGGCCAGGCGGCAACAGTTTTATTTTTGATATAAGTTACCTCAGAAATTACAACTCATACGGTCTTATGCTGGAAAGGCAGTTACATAACAATGATCTGTATTACCAGGCTTTTACTGAAGCCAGAATAAGCAATCTTCATTGGGTAGATCTTGCAGGTACATTTTATGCTAATCATAAATTTAAAAACTACCTGCTCTCAGCCGAGGCTACCCCTGTCTACACGTTGAATTATGAATACAGAAATGGCTCGAGTTTTAATTTACATGCCAGAATTAACTTTACTTATTTTTTTAATTAATGAACAATTTTAGCCCCAATTTTTAGTTTATCGATCAAAACAGCACTTATCCTACGAATTAAAAAAATTACTTTACCCCCTAAAATGGGAAATTGGTTTACTTTTGCAGAAAATATTATCATTTATTGGAGTGCTATTTTATACTCTGATGACTTTCACATATGAACAGACTTCGCTTACTTATATTTTTAATTGCTGTGCTCAGTTTCGGAGCAGTTACTAATATTACCGCCCAAACCAACTTACAAAACATTTCCTCAATTAATGTCGACGATATTTCAGACCAGCAACTGATTCAGCTGTTACAGCAAGCTCAAAAATCAGGTTTAACTGACACTGAATTACTACAGCAAGCCCAAAATCGGGGAATGTCAGCCGCGCAGGTTCAAAAGTTAGAACTTCGTATAAAAAAATTAAGGGCCAAAAACAATGAATCATCCAATACCCAACCCGATTCTACACTTACACAGCAAGGCAGGCAACTTAATTATAAACCAGATACTACTGATACCCTTTACACCAATAAAAATTTATTTGAAAGTTTAAAGCCAAAAATTTTTGGTGCCGATATCTTTAAAAACAAAAACAGCTCATTTGAACCCAATCTTAAACTGGCTACTCCGTTAAATTATATTGTTGGGCCTAATGACCAGCTTAACATAAATGTTTACGGCAGCTCTTTGGTGAACTGGAAACTGGAAGTATCCCCCGAAGGAAATATAAACATTCCGGGGGTTGGCATTTTAAATGTTGGCAGTAAAACCATTGAACAAGCTACGGCCTTGATAAAAAGCAGGCTTGCAGCTAACAACTATGCGGTTGGCCGCGGTACAACCGTACAGGTTACCCTCGGTAATATCCGGAGTATCCAGATAATTATCATAGGACAGGTAGCTAAACCAGGCACTTATACCCTGCCCTCTCTGGCTACCGTTTTTAATGCATTATATATGGCAGGCGGCCCTAACGATAATGGTAGTTTAAGGCAAATAGAGGTTATCAGGAATAACCGCATTATCAGGCACCTGGATGTTTATGATTTTTTGTTAAAAGGCGACCAGAAAAACAACATTACCCTGCAGGACCAGGACATTGTACGCGTACCAACGTACCGGACCAGGGTGCAGCTTGTTGGTGAGATTAAAATACCTGCCTTGTTTGAAGTTTTACCGGGAGAAAGCCTGGATAACATCATAACTTATGCCGGTGGATTTACCGATAGCGCATATACAGCGAGGATTAAAGTATCGCAGGTAAGTGATCAGCAGCGCAAAATAACGGATGTATTGGAGGCCGATTATAAAAACTACATTCCGTTAAGGGGCGATAAGTATACTATTGAATCTATTATATACCGGTTTGAAAACCGGGTAGTAATAAAAGGAGCGGTTTTCCGGCCTGGTGATTATGAACTGCAAAGCGGGTTAACACTACTGCAGTTAATTGACAAAGCCGCGGGATTAAAAGAAGACGCTTTTACCGAACGCGGTACAATTACCCGCTTAAAGCCGGATAACAGTACAGAAATAATAGGATTTAATGTTAAGGACGTTGTCAATAAATCTGTAAATATCCCCTTGCAGCGTGAAGATATCGTTAACATCTCATCGATATTTGATTTAAGGGATAAATACACCGTTACTATTAATGGCAATGTAAGGAAACCAGGAAAGTTTGCTTTTTCAGAAAACATGAAAGTAGAAGACCTGATTTTAAAAGCAGGCGGTTTTGCCGAAGGTGCAAGCACGAATCGTATTGAAGTAGCCCGGAGGATAACCGATGCCGATCCTTCATCCAAAAACAGTTCAGTATCGCAGGTTTTTAGCGTTAATATTGACGGTAAACTAAAACCGGCAGACGCTAACTTCGTGCTTACCCCCTTTGATATTGTTTCGGTATATAGCCTGCCCGGATATGAAAAGCAAAAAACAGTAAAGGTTGAGGGCGAAGTTTTATACCCCGGCTCATACACAATCAAAAGTAAAAACGAAAAAATATCCGACCTGATTGTCAGGGCTGGCGGGCTTACCGCCTCGGCCGATGCAGCGGGCGGTTCGCTAAAACGCGATAATTTTGCAATACTGGGTATAGATAAAAACAAAGCAGATACTGCATCAGTAAATGCTGAACGCTCGGCCCGGATCAACAGGTTAAAACAATCATACAAAGATTCGACGAAAACCACCACCGATACCGTGCAACAAAGAAATAATTATGTTGGTATTGAGTTGGATAAAATTTTAAAGTCTCCCGGATCAAAAACAGATTTGCTTTTGGAAAATGGCGATGTTATCAGGGTGCCAAAGCAACAGCAGATTGTTCGTGTTAACGGCCAGGTACTTTACCCAAGCGCCGTGGTATTTGACAAATCAAAATCATTTAATGATTTTGTTTCCAATGCAGGCGGCTACGGGCCGGATGCTCTGAGACGCGGTGCGTATGTGGTTTACCCTAACGGAACGGTAAAAGGGACACGTAAGTTCCTTTTCTTTAATAACCATCCTTCGGTGAAACCGGGTAGCGAAATTTATGTGCCTAAAAAATCGGAGGGTAAGGGCAATACGGCTCAAACTATTTTAGGATTTACTACCGGGTTAGCTTCGTTGGGAGCAATTATTTTAGGGATACTAAGTTTGAATAAATAGTTAGAGCGGCGCTTTTCATTTGTATTTAAGATTTATATGAACGATAAAAAACCTGATGAAATATCAGTTAAAGACTTCTTGAAAAGAATAAACTCAAGTTTAAGTTATATTAAGACCCGCTGGTTATTGATAATGATCGTTAGTATTTTAGGTGGTGTTATAGGCTTAATTTATGCTGTGGTTAAAGAACCTTTGTATACTGCTTCTTCTACATTCGTTTTAGATGAAGGTAACAAAGGCGGCGGAGCATTAAGTCAATATGCCGGTTTGGCGTCAATGGCCGGTATTGATCTTGGCGGTAGTAGTAACGGGGGGCTATTTCAGAGTGACAATATTTTGGAGCTATACAAATCCAGGAAAATGATCGAAAAGACGTTACTAAGCCAAAGCGTTTTTAGGGGCAAGAAACAATTATTAATTGAGAGGTATATTGAATTTAATAATTTAAGGAAACGGTGGCGAGAAAAAGACCATATAGACAACGTTTCATTTGTTCCAGATCCAGACGGTTTTAATCGTACACAAGACAGTATAATTTCTGCTATTGTTAAAATATTTAACAAACATGTGCTTACTGTTACCAAGCCTGATAAAAAAACAAGTATTATAAGAGTTGATGTTGTTTGTAACGATGAATTATTTGCTAGAGAATTCAATATTATACTCGTTAACATGGTTAATGACTTTTACTCACAAACCAAAACTAAAAAAAGCGACCAAAATATAAGATTGCTCCAACACCAGTCCGACAGTATAAAAGCGATTTTGAACACTTCAATTAATGGAGTGGCGTCAGCTATTGATGCCTCACCAAATGCTAATCCGGCAATGCAAATACTGAAAGCTCCATCACAAAGAAAACAAGTAGATGTACAGGCGAGTACAGCGATTTATAGCGAGATCGTAAAAAACCTTGAACTATCCAAAATGACATTAAGACAAGAAACACCATTAATCCAATTAATTGATAATCCGGTGTTACCATTACCTGTTACGCAATCATCTAAGCCCTTCGGTTTTTTTATTAGCTTTTTCTTATTCTTCTTTTTTACCGTGCTGTTCCTTGTTTTAAAGCGTGTCTATCGCAAAATTATGGATAGCTAATAATTAAAACACGTGAGTTATATAAAAAAGAATTATCTTTTTAACCTGTTATTAACAGTTGTTAATTTAATATTTCCAATATTAAGTTTTCCTTATGCTGCTCGAATATTAGGGCCCGCTGGTATAGGTAAAGTACAATTTATAACATCCTTTACTCAATATTTTGCGCTGATCGCGGCCTTAGGTATTCCCGTTTATGGGATAAGAGAAATTGCTAAGGTTAAAAATCAATCTAAGAAGCTTGACCAAACTTTTTCTGAATTGACATTTATATCAATACTTACAAGTGCTTTATTAAGTATCATTTATTTGATAGTTATAGCAACGTTAACCCGCTTTCAGCGAGACATAAACTTTTATTTTGCAGCTACTACAATTATCTTATTTGGCTTTTGTTCAATTGATTGGTTTTATTCAGGTATTGAGCAATTTAAGATCATAGCTCTAAGATCAGTGTCAATTAAAGCCATATCGCTAATATTGTTATATCTTTTAGTAAAAACACCGCATGATATTTTTATCTACCTACTTATTAATGTTTTTGCCCTTGTTGGTAATAATTTCATAAACATATTTTTAGTAGGTAAAAAAGTTAATCTTGTTACAAAAGGACTTAATTTTAAGAGACACTACAGACCATTATTTTTCATTTTCAGTACCACCATAGCATCAAGTATGTATACCTTACTTGATGTAGTGATTTTGGGGTTTTTGGCTAATGACAAATCAGTGGGATATTATTCGGCAGGTGTAAAACTTGCAAAAATAACTATACCCTTTGTTACATCGTTAGGCGCAGTGGTAATGCCACGTATCAGCTTTAATTTAAATGAGAAAAATCTCGAGGGATTTTACAGTCTTTTAAATCAATCATTTCAGTTTATAACTTTCATTTCTGTACCAATAAGTTTTGGTCTGCTTTTATTATCCAAAGAAGCGATAATACTATTTTCGGGAAACAAGTTTTTACCGGCAGAGGGCGTTATGCAAATATTGTCTTTTCTGCCTTTTGTTATTGGCATGGGGTATTTTTTTGGAATTCAAATACTAATTGCATCAGGAAAAGACAAGCAGATGTTTATTTCCGTCTGTGTCGGAATGATAGTAAGTTTGGCACTTAACTTTTTGTTGATTCCGGCTTTCAAAGAAGAAGGCGCTGCCTATGCAAATATCATATCGGAAGTGTTTGTAACATTTGCTTACATTTTTTACGTTAATAAGGCATTTGAATTTAAAATAAAGATTAGCGGTATTTTTCAGGCCGTTATTTCGTCGCTAACATTTATACCTGTTATATTCATTAGCAAGCTATTTATTCATCAAATGATAGTACAGTTGCTTGCTGATGTGATAATTTGCGCCTTATTTTATTTGGCTATTCAATTTTATCTATTTAAAAATGAAGTATCGCAAGTGGTTTACAATATGTTTATAAGCTACAAAAAAAATATATTTTCATGATAGCGGGATGCGTTATACTATTTAATCCAGAAATGGAGAGTTATGATAATATACTTTCATACGTAAAAGAGTTAACAGAATTATTTGTTATAGATAATTCAACCTTAGTAAATAACGAAATTGTTGAAAAGATAATAAAATTGCCCAACGTTACCTATATTAATAATGGTGGTAATAAAGGCATTGCAAAGGCGCTCAATATCGGTGCTATGAAGGCGTTTGAAAGCGGTTATCAATGGTTTTTAACCATGGATCAGGATTCATTTTTTTTAAAGCCATCTTCTTTTTTTAACATTATTGATAATGCTGAGTCAAAAGTAGGGATTTATGCTGCATCATATACCGACGATTATGACCGCTGGATTAAACCTTATAACAAAGATTTCAATGAGATACATTTTGTAATTACATCCGGTAATTTAATAAATTTAAAAGCATGGCATAAGGTTCACGGCTTTGAAGAAAAGTTATTTATCGATGAGGTAGATCATGATTATTGTATGAAGCTAAGAAAAAACGATTATCGTATTTTAACAACAACTAAGTTATACCTGCAGCATAGTGTTGGAAAGCAAATAGAAAATTATGATGGTAAAACTTTTGATGGCCATTCACCCGTGCGGTATTATTATATAACGCGCAATACTCTTTATATAGTTAAGAAATATTTTTTTGAGGATATAGGCTTTGTTTTTAATAGGGTGAGACATTTAAGTAAAAATCTTATTAAAATAGTTCTTTTTTATCCCCAAAAAAGCGAGTATTTGAAAAATGTAGGCAAAGGAGCCGGTGACTTTGCAAAAGGCCGTTATGGCCCCTTTGAACAAAATAATAAGAATATCTGATGAGAAAAGCAATATTTACTATAGTCGCTAAAAATTATTTCGGTTTAGCGGAGGTTCTTGGAGAAAGCGTAATTAATAATAGTAAGGATGTTGATTTTCACATTTTTATTTCAGATGAAGTTAATGAACCAAAGATTTTGCAAAAAGTAAAAGAAAGTAAATTTCAAACTTGGATTTGTAAAAACAACCTGGGAATAAGTGATGCTGACTGGTACAATATAGCCTTTAAGTATAGTGTAACTGAATTTTGCACATTTTTGAAGCCTTATAATTTCAATTTCCTTTTTAATAAGGGATATGATAAGGTAATATACTTTGATCCTGATATTTATGTATTTAACAATACTGAAAGCATTTTCAATGAACTCAATAATAATTTTATTTTTTTAACCCCCCATATTACAACAATTCAAACCGAGTACACGGGTGATGCATCTCAACAAGATATATTAGCGTCAGGTATATACAACTTAGGGTTTCTGGCTCTAAAAAATTGCGACGAGGCCACAAAAGTGCTAAACTGGTGGCAAAATCGTTTGTGGGATCAATGTTTTGTTGATAGGGCGGATAGCTTATTCACCGATCAAAAATGGATGGATTATATTTTTTCATTCTTTGATAATGGAATTCATGTGTCACGTAATTTGGGGTTCAATTTGGCACCTTGGAATTTTTTTGAGAGAAGTGTGTTGACAATTAACAACGAGTTATACGTAAATAATAGGCTTGACAAATCTATAGATGCTTCCAATCTAATATTCGTCCATTATTCTGGTTTTAATTATAAGAGTCTTGCAGATACTAATAGTAATTTGCCCGGAGTTAATTTTGATAAGTATCCTGATATCCAAATATTATTAAAACTTTATGAAGAAAAAATTTCTAAGAGTAGAACCGCGGATTTTTTAAATCTTAACTACACCTATAATTTTTTTGATAATGGAGTTGAAATCTTACATCTACATAGACGACTTTTTCGTCGCATGTTGTTAGCAAATAGATCTAATACCATTAATCCATTTGCTGTTAATCAAGATTTATCATTTTATAATCAGCTACGCAAAAGAAAGTTAGTTGATATAGAATATGTAAAAAACAATATGGATAAGATGCGGAAAGATGATTATGGTGATTATTACAAAAAAGTATATTACATCAATAAATTTTTCTTATTAGTAAAACAATTGGTTGGGTTTAAAAAATATTATATGCTATCTAAGTTTTTTATAAAATATTTCAGACCAGAAAACCAATATTTTTTATTAGATAAAAAGGATGTAAGCAAAACTTTATAATAATGATAAAGATAGCAGTTGACGGCAGACCCCTACAAGGAGAATTAAGTGGAGTTGGTAAATATTTGCTAGAAATGGTACTATCCCTTTCTAGGCAGCTATCAGAGTGTTCAATCTATATCTATTCTAACACAGCAATATCTTTTGATTTTGCTTCATTTCGCAATATAACTATTGTTATTGATAGTCGCTTTAAGCGCGTTAAGCCACTCATTTGGAGTAAGTTTTTATTAGCACGACTAATAAAAAAAGACGGTTGCGACTTTTCTTTGTTTGGTGGCAGTTTTTGCACAATGCAAAAACTGCCCGGCAAAAAGATCTCAATTGTTCACGATTTGAATCATATTCTTGCCAAAGAAACGATGAGTCGCCTTCATTATCTTACTCATTTTCTTTTCTTTAAAAAAGATATACAAAAAGCCAACTTTTGTATAGCCAACTCAAATGGCACTGCCGGTAATCTTAAGCGGGTTTATAACATAATCCCTGATTTTATTTTGCATCCCCCTATTGGAAATCATTATAGGGTTATTAACAATGACGAAGTTAAATCTGTACTTAAAAGTTTAGATATTGATTATCCCTACATTCTTACAGTCGCAACTCAAGAACCTCGTAAAAATCTTGATAAAACAATAAATGTTTTTTTGAATCTAAAAAAGAAGAAACTACTCAATGGATATAAATTATTGCTTGTTGGCGGCCGAGGTTGGAAAAATCAAGAACTACAACAATTAATAAATGAGAATAAAGATAGTATTATACAAATGGGTTACACAGAGGAAAAATATTTGCCCTACCTCTATAATGGAGCAGCAGTGTTTGTATTTCCCTCCAAATATGAAGGATATGGAATGCCGGTGACGGAGGCTATATTATGTGGCAAAAAACCAATAGTGAGCAACATTGAAGAATTGCATGAAGCATCAAATGGATATGCTTCATTTATCGATCCTGAAAATGCTGAACAATACACTACCGAAATATTAAAAGCTATAAATAATCACGAAGTAATAGATCCCGCTGTTTATAGTAAATTGAGGAACAATTTTGATATTGAATTTAAAAACTTAGTACTACAATTATCTAATGTGTTACTAAAATGTTGATAATTTTTATTTCGTTATGTATATTATCAATAGGAAGTTATTTTATCTGGTTTAGCAGATATAATATTCCAGCCCATCTTGAATTGGCTTTTATTTTTACGAGATATTTGGTTCCTATATTTTTGGTAAATGAAATATCAAATTTCGATGATGAAATTCTACAGCTTTATAAAAACATACTCATCATTGGCGCGGTATTTTATTTGTTAGGTATGATTCTTGGGAATCTTATTCCCTTAATTAAAGTAAAGAAATTTTCGTGGCAGGTAATTAGCGAGGAAGAATATAGTGAGCGAGTTGAATTAGTAACACGATATTTCTTTTATTTTGCTGTAATAGGCTTTATAATTAGTTACATGATAATGGGTTTTATACCCATGTTTGCAAGTAACCCATTGAATGCCAAATTTTTCCGCGGGGAGTATCAGGCTCCATACATGCGGATTGCAGTACTTTTTAGAGCAGCTAATTTTGTTATGTACAGTTTACCTCCTCTATTATTAGTTATATGGTATCATTTCAGAAAGACTATTAATTTATTTTATCTATTAATAGTGATTTTATTGATAGCGTCGACATTGACAAGGGGAAATATCTTTTATGGTTTACTATTGGCTATAGGTGTTATTTGTGCATATAAAAAGAAGTTATTTAAATATTATATTTTATCGATAATTCTGATTTTTTCGATCGGAAGCATATCCTTTTACCTTATTGGTTTAATATTTCATAGTGACATGTTACTAGCTATGTACGAAAAGGATAATATATTTGAAACCATCGCATTAGGAGCACCCGATGTGCTAGATCATCTTACTTTTTTAAAATCATTTAATAATACCCCTCTTTATACCTATGGACGTACTTTTTACGGTGGGTTAATTCCGGGACACTACAAATGGAATCCAGCAGTTTGGTCGTTAATGGTAAGTAATCCAGATGGTGATTTAAATGAGATTACGTCTGGCGGCTTACGTTTACCATTACCACTTTGGGGCTACGTTTCATTTTCATGGACAGGAGTTGTTTTATTGAGCTTTTTTTCGGGCTTAATTAACGGTTACTTGATAAAAGCGATAAAAAAAATGATAAAGGAAACGCAAAGTATAATAGTAATAACCGTTGTAATATTACTTTATGTAAACGTCTATACGCAGTTCGTTACATTTTATGCTTTAAGCATGTATTCAATACCTGTATTTGCTTTCATGGCTTTTTACATGTACCGATTTAAGTTGAAATGATAGTTAACGGGGTTAAATTTTCAAAGAAGGGTTTATTTCTTTCCTTATATCTTGCAGTTCAGTGGCTTGCGCCGCAGCTACAACTTAGTTTTAGCAGAACGTGTTTTGTAAAACGCCGTAATATCCGATAGTAAATAAACTATTAAATCCTTATACCGATAATCCTATATTAAATAATAATATTATAAACTTTAACTCAATTAATAACATAATGGTAGTAAAATACAAATCAAGACTGCAATGGATAGATGCGTTACGTGGTATTGCAGCTATAATGGTTGCTATATTACATTTGTGGTTGTTTATGAAACAAGAGATGATCGATACTCACACGAAAACCTCAGAAGTCCTTTCTGTTTTTATTTCAGGTTTCTTTGATTTCGGAAAAATAGGAGTAGTTGTATTTTTCTTAATAAGCGGGTACGTTATCCCTTATAGTCTTTATAAGGCCAGTAACAAAAAATTTTTAATTAGCAGGTTTTTCAGATTATACCCAGCCTATTGGATATCGATACTTTGCTTTTGTTTGGTTTCTGGTATTCCTGCTATTAAAAGCTTACTTATAAACGCCACAATGTTTCAAAAATTTGTTGGGATTGAAGATTTGGTCGGAGTTTATTGGACGCTGCAAATAGAATTAATATTTTACATAAGTTGTCTGATTTTACATCGATTTAATCTGTTAAATAATGATAAGTTTATAGTGAAATTATTTTATGGACTTCTTTTTTCAGGCTTAATTATGGCTACATTCAGATATAAATTGGAACTGAAATTACCTGTAGCGTTATTGCTCGGATTAGCTATAATGTTTTTGGGTATGTTATGGCGCAAAAGTACGCTGGAAAAAAGTCTGTATGTAAACGCCAAAGTTTTTAGGCAACTAATAATTATACTTATTATAGTATTGATTCCTTTAACCTTGTTAGCTTATTCCAAAAACTTTGGTAATAATGAAGTTTGGTATAGATACTTAATTTCTTATTTAACAGCTCTTTTATTATTTAAACTATTTTCACATTATAAATCGCCAAGCAGATTTTTAACGTATCTGGGGAGTATAAGTTACTCTATGTATTTGCTTCATCCAATAGTTGGAATAGATTTACCTGTTAAACTATTTACACAACAATATTGCAATTCTCATAAGTTTTTATTTGTTGCTTTATTCTGGATATTTTCTTTAACGGCATCTTCTATTTGTTATTATTTAATTGAAAAGCCATGTATTCGATTAGGCAAAAGATTATCCGGGTTAAATATTACAGAAAAGGTAGTTTCTACAATATAGTTTATTCTGAAAATAATTTACATGGATGCTAAAGGATGAATGTGATAATTATTTGTACATGTCAATTATAGAGTTAAAATGGATATAATTATTAATTCCAGATTTCTCACCCAAAAGCTCACAGGAGTACAGCGTTTTGCTATTGAGATAGCAAAACAATTAAAAGTGATGATTCCGGGGATTATATTTGTGGCTCCGTCTAACATCATTCACCAGGATCTGGCTCAGCAGCTTGGTGTAATCGTCATAGGAAAAAATAAAGGGGTTATATGGGAGCAGATTGATTTACCATTATATTTAAAAAAGAACAGCAGCTCCTTACTTATCAACATGTGCAATGTTGCGCCGCTATTTTACAACAATCAGGTAATAACCATACATGATGTTGCCTTTTTAGTTAATCCACAGTGGTTTAGCAAAAACTTTGTAAGGTTTTACAAATTCCTGATACCAAAGATAAGCAGGAAAGCTAAGCTCATATTCACCGTAAGTGATTTTTCAAAAACTGAAATTGTAAAGTACCTCCATGTCGAAACCGCAAAAATAAAAGTGATATATAATGGCATATCTGAACTCCCCTCTCCTACACCTGTTAAAGCAGATCACGGCAAGTATATATTGGCTGTAGGATCAATAGATAAAAGGAAAAACATACAGAACCTTGTGCAGGCCTTCGGATCAATAAAACACAGAGGTATTAGACTTATAATAGTCGGAGACAGCAACCCGATTTTCAATAACGAAGATAATGCGCATCTTGATGCACATCCTGATATTATATTCACCGGGCGTGTTAACGACCACGAACTTGCAGGTTTATATAGCAAAGCAAGTTTATTTGTCTATCCAAGTTTATACGAAGGTTTCGGAATTCCGCCGCTTGAGGCAATGGCTCAAGGCTGCCCAACATTAGTATCTGACATAGACAGCTTACGTGAAGTTTGCGGTGATGCCAGTGTTTATGTAAATCCGCTCGATGTTGCGGAGATTTCGAAAAGTATCGATTTACTTATTGAAGATGTGGCATTATGCAGGCGTCTTGTTGAAAACGGAAAACAAAATATAAAGCGGTTTAGCTGGGAAACTTCCGCCAGGCAAATTGTCAATTCCATTACTGATTTAATTACACAACCTTGAAAGTCGCATTAGTACACGAATGGCTTACCGTAATTGGGGGCTCTGAAAATGTTTTTAAAGAAATTGCCGCATTATATCCAGATGCGGATATTTATACGCTTGTAGCCCGCGAGGAAACCATTGTTAAGCTTGACCTTTCCGGGCATAAGATAAACACTTCATTTATTCAAAAACTGCCATTTGCAAAAACTAAATACCGGGCCTACCTGCCTTTATTTCCTTTGGCCATTGAGCAGTTTGATTTATCAAGCTATGATCTGGTTATATCATCCTCACATGCTGTTGCAAAGGGAGCTTTAACCAATTCAAACCAAATGCATATTTGTTATTGTCATTCGCCAATACGCTATGCCTGGGACTTGCATCATCAATATTTAAAAGAATCTGGGTTGGACAAGGGCTTGAAAGGTTTCATAGCAAAATATTTGCTACACCGCATCCGGCAGTGGGATATTATAAGCACCAACCGGGTCGATCATTTTATAGCTAATTCAAATTACATAGCCAAACGAATTAAAAAGATCTACGGCCGTGAAAGTACGGTTATATACCCCAACGTAGCGACAGAAGATTTTTTACCTGTTTATGAAAAAAAGGATTACTATGTTACCTGTTCCCGGTTTGTTCCTTATAAAAAAATTGATCTGATTGTGCAGGCCTTTGCCCAAATGCCTGATAAAAAATTATTTGTTATTGGTGAGGGGCCTGATTTTAAAAAGATAAGCAAATTAGCTACCTCAAATACATCCTTACTTGGATATCAATCATTTGATGTACTCAAAAAATACCTGGCCGAAGCTAAGGCCTTTGTGTTTGCAGCCGAAGAGGACTTTGGTATTTTACCCGTTGAAGCCCAGGCCTGTGGCACTCCTGTGATTGCCTTTGGTAAAGGGGGCGCGTTGGAAAGTGTTGTGGAAAATAAAACAGGCTTATTCTTCTATGAACAGTCTGTTGAAGCCATTAAAGAGGCAGTGGAGCGTTTCGAGGTTAACGAATCGTTATTTAATTATAAAGAAATTACCCGGCACGCTTCTTCTTTTTCAACAGATATATTTAAAAATGAGCTATTTATCCAAATTAATAATAAAACACAAAATAAAATAAAGAATAATTAGTTTTTAATTGTAGCGTTCCCTACGAATACCCCGTAATTAAGTTTAACAAACATTGATTTTATTTAAAAACGATTCGTTTTAGTAAAATTATTATATTTGCACAACTTAACCCTGATCGCAAATGCGCTACTCTAAATTACTTCAGCCATTCACATTTTTTAGTGATTTAATCTTATTAAATATTGCATTGCAGTGTGCCCACCTGTTTATATTTACATTCTATTCGTCAGAAATACAGTCAACTGATTTTTTATTATTAGTTAACTTAACCTGGATTACTATCGCTTCGGTAACTAAAAACTATATAATAAAGAGGCCCCTGATATTAAGTGACAATTTAAGCAAATTCATGTCCTCTATCATATACCACCTGGTAATGGTTCTGGGGATAGTATATTTCTTTAAGCTTTACGAGGTAAGCAGAATGGTGATGTTTTGCACATATTTTTTGTTTTTCATCTTCATAGTTGTTCAGCGCTCCCTAATCTTTTTCACACTTGATTACATTCGTAAAAAAGGCTATAATATTAAACATGTTATCATAATTGGCAATGCGGATATCGTTAACCGGGTAAAAAAATCATTTTCAAGGCATCCGGAGTACGGGTATAATTTTATTACCACCATACCCGAAGAAATGATTGAAACCCTGCCCCATGAAATACTATTTGACAAAATCCTTGAAGCCAGGCCAGATGAAGCATTTATATGCTACAAATTTATGGATCAGCTTTTATTGAATAAGCTGGTTGACCTGGGCGATCAGCATTCCATTAAAATTAAACTGGTTTCTGACCTTGTGCTTGATAACAGCTATGCCAGTATCGTTAATTATGAAAATCTTCCTGTAATACAGCTCTCTTCTTCTATTGAGCTCAGCCTGAAGATTATTTTTTTCAAGCGCTGTTTCGATATTATGTTTTCCCTTTTTGTAATGATCCCGGGGCTCCCTGTGTTTATTGCATTAGCCATAATAACTAAATTAACTTCAAAAGGCCCGGTTTTTTATCGTCAGGAAAGAATTGGCAGAAATCATAAACCTTTCAGGATGTACAAGTTCAGGAGCATGTACGTAAATTCAGAGCAAGCCGTGCCGATGCTATCAAAAGATAAAGATCCCCGAATTACGAAATGGGGTGTATTTTTACGCAAATCCAGACTGGATGAATTACCCCAGTTTTGGAATGTTTTAAAGGGCGACATGTCTATCGTTGGTCCCAGACCAGAGCGGCAGTATTTTATTGAACAACTCATAGAAGAATCACCTAACTACAAAAAGTTATTTAAACTCAAGCCGGGTCTCACCTCTATAGGACAAGTAAATTATGGCTATGCCGAAAATGTTCAGGAAATGCGTCACCGGGTTCGTTATGATCTTATATATTTAAAAAACATCAACTTTAATAACGACTTAAGCATAATTTTCCAAACTATAAAAGTGATGGTTCAACTTAAGGGAAAGTAAACATTATTCAAAAACCCGGAATAACGATCTTCTCGAAGATATAATAAGTATTCAAAAGACAGAGCAGGATGGTAATGAAAGCATCCTGCTTTATTTTTATAAACCAATTTACCGGTTACCCTACACATTAAATTATGAGAACACCATTTTTTATTGGATGTTTTTTATTTTCATGGCTCACTACCTCGGCACAAATTGTTGTAAAAAATCTTTTAACCGAAAACCTGAAAAACCCAATTTGTATTGATGCACACAATCCGCGCTTTAGCTGGCAACTTGCAGAAAAAGATAACAGACCCGTCGGCCAACAAGCTTATGAAATACAAGTAGACTCAGCCTCGTTCAGCGAAAATAATGCAACTCCGTTATGGTCGAGCGGAAAAATAACATCAAATCAATCAGTGTACATACCTTATCGCGGCAAAACGCTGCTATCATGCCATAAATATTTTTGGCGGGTAAGGATTTGGGATAATAACGGGATACGTTCAGGTTGGAGTGATCAGGCATTTTGGAGAATGGGCCTGCTATCGGCTTCTGATTGGCATGCCCAATGGATTAGGCCAGCCTTAAATGATACAGTTAACGCTCCCGCTCCTTTGCTGAGAACTAATTTTTCATTAAACAAAAAAATAAGGGAGGCCACAGCTTATATAACTTCGCATGGCTTTTATGAAGCACAACTAAACGGGCATAAAGTAGGCGACAGCTTCCTTACACCAGGATGGACAAGTTATAATAAAAGGTTACAATATCAGGCCTATGATGTTACAGCTCTGTTAGCCCAGGGAGAAAATGCCATGGGTATTACACTTGGCAGCGGTTGGTACCGCAGCCCGCTGGGCCCGTATACACCCAGGGCTAATTTTTATGGCGATAAAACAGCGGTTTTAATGGAGATGAGGATCATCTTTATCGATGGCTCAGAGAAAATCTTATCGTCAGATCAAAGCTGGAGATCATCTACAGGAGCTTTACAATTTGCTGAGATCTACAACGGCTGTATTATTGATACGAGGTTAGAAAAATCAGGATGGGCAAAGCCCGCCTTTGATGACCATGACTGGCATCCTGTAATCATAATGCCATACGCTAAAAACACCCTTATTGCTACTTATAACGAACCCGTTAAGCAACATGAAACATTTAAGCCAATAAAGGTCATAACTACGCCACGCGGTGTAAAGGTGATTGATTTTGGTCAAAATCTGGTGGGTTGGGTAAAAGTTACACTGAAAGGCCATCCGGGAGACTCAATTAAAATTGCTCACGCAGAAGTGCTGGATAAAGCAGGCGAATTTTATACAGAGAACTTACGGGCGGCAAAGGCCGAAAACACTTATATAATAAAAGATACCTTAAAACGTACATTTGAGCCACAATTTAGCTGGCAGGGTTTCAGGTACATTAAGGTTAGCGGTATAAAAGGCGCATTAAATCCAGATGACTTTACCGCTGTAGCTGTCTATTCGGATATGAAAGCTACCGGGAGCTTTTTATGCTCCAACCCCTTGCTTAATCAATTGCAACACAATATCCAATGGGGACAGAAAGGTAACTTTCTTGATGTACCAACAGATTGCCCGCAACGCGATGAGCGCTTAGGCTGGACAGGCGACGCGCAGGTATTTTCACGTACAGCGGCATTTAATATGGATGTTCACAATTTCTTTACCAAATGGCTCAAGGATGTAGCTGCCGACCAGTATCCAGGCGGTAGTATCCCCTTTGTGGTCCCTGATGTGTTTACAAATGGCACAAATGAGGTTGGCGGCAGTTCAGGATGGGGAGATGTGTCAACCATCATCCCATGGAATATGTATTTTGCATATGGAGACAAAAAGATTTTAGAAAACCAGTTTCAGAGCATGAAAGCCTGGGTTAATTATATCCAAAAGCAAACCAGGAACAATTTATGGGTGACAGGTAATCATTTTGGCGANTGGTTGTTTTATAGTGTGAATAACGACAGGGATGGTACATCTGCGATAACCAATAAATATCTTATCGCACAATGCTTCTATGCATATTCAACCCAAATACTGATCAACAGCGCCAAAGTTTTAAACAAAACAACGGACGAGCAATATTATTCAAAGCTGTTGCTCAAAATAAAACGGGCATTTGTGAACGAATATGTCACCGCTAATGGCCTGATCTCATCAGATACCCAAACAGCATATGTATTAGCTTTGGAATTTGATATGCTGCCGGTAAACTTGAGAGAGCAGGCTGCGGCCCGGCTTGTTAACAACATTCGGCTATACCGGGATCACCTAACAACGGGTTTTTTAGGCACTCCTTATCTTTGTGATGCCCTCACCAGGTTCGGCTACGCCGACATGGCGTACAAGTTATTATTGCAGGATACTTATCCTTCCTGGCTATACCCAATTAAACAGGGGGCTACTACTATTTGGGAAAGATGGGATGGTATCAGGACCGACGGCAGTTTTGAAGAGTCATCTATGAATTCTTATAATCATTACGCTTACGGGGCTATCGGCGATTGGATGTATCGGTATATTGCAGGTATTACGCCTGCCGCACCAGCCTATAAAAAAATAACAATCAAACCGGTAATTGGCGGCGGGCTATCATGGGCCGAAGGAAAATACGACTGCCCGTACGGAACCATCTATAGTAAATGGCAAATCACAGATAAGAAATTAGATATGATGGTAACTGTTCCGCAAAATACAACAGCTGATATTTTTGTTCCTGATTTTTCAGGAAATAATTACAAAAAATTCACTGTGGGCCCCGGTAATTATCATTACAGCAGATGACAGCGATCTGTCTCTGAAAACCGGGTACTCCCGCTACATAAATGATGAAACCCGGCAGGTTCAGGTATCTATAAAAATCATATATTCGATTACAATCAAATAAATTGAATTTATGGCTTTCGATATAGAAATCCTGATCAGGTTTTTACTGGCCCTTTTGTGGGGCGGACTTGTAGGTGCCGAAAGAGAATATCATGGTAAGGCGGCTGGCTTCCGTACCACCATCATGATATCTTTTGGAGCCTGTTTTTTTACCCTTATGTCAACAGCTATTGGAGCGCCCGGTAATGCAGACAGGATCGCTTCGAACGTGGTTACGGGGATTGGGTTCCTTGGTGCCGGCGTTATTTTCAGAGGCGAAAACCGGGTTAATGGCGTCACTACCGCAGCTACCATCTGGGCCGTGGCGGCAGTAGGCATGGGTATTGGAGCCGGTTACTACTTAGCTGCCGGGTTCGCCAGTATAATGATCCTGTTTATACTTTCTGTACTTCCTTTCTTTCAAAAGAAAATAGATTATTATAACCAATCCAAAACATTTTATATTAAATGTCCGGTCTCGGTAAATGGTATCATTTTGTGCGAAGATATGATGAAAGCTCATAAACTGAAATTCAGGATGATTAAGAGAGTGAAAGATGGTGACTATATGCTTTTAACATGGCAGCTCCATGGGCCTTCCATTAAAATGGATCTGTTCATCAACTCAATTAGCGATATTTCAGTTATCGAACATTTTGAGTTTTCATGATACCAATTGAAGCTGTCGTTCAGTTTGGAAAAAAATAGCGGGTTTTAGAATTAAAAAGGGCCACCCTTTTAAAGTGACCCCTTTCACAACTTAGACAAAGTTCTTGTATGGTGCACCTAACGGTACAGAATTCGAACCATTTTTTAAAGGATTTAGCTATCCTATGCGAGTTATCTGCCATTTAAGAACTTTTAATAACACAAAGTATCCTAAGAACAGTTGTTTCAATTTATTTAGCTTTTGACAATTCACTCGGCGTAAAACCAAATTGTTTTTTAAAGGCATATGAAAAGTGCGAGAGATTTTCAAAACCCGTTTCCAAATAAATTTCAGAAGGTTTGCGATTCTTTTCAGCCAATTGGTATCGGGCGAGTTCAAGCCTTTTTTTCGTGAGCCATTTCTGAGGCGTTGTACCATACACTTTCTTAAAATCACGCTTAAAGGTTGTTAAACTTCGGCCTGTCAGATAACCGAATTTTTCTATGGGCATGTTAAACATATAGTTACGCTCCATAAACTCGACAAGGTTAATTTTATGCGGCTCTGAAAAATCGGATAAAATATGGTCCATACTGTCATTTATAGATCGCAATATGGCTATCGCTTCCTGTATTTTCAACTCCGAAAGTTCGCGCGGTAATTTGTATTCCAGATCGAAATAAGGAAGCATTGAAGCAAAAAAACTGTCCAGTAACGGCCCTTTAGATAAAGGAATTATGGCATCAGTTTTAAATACCGTAAAGACTTCATTTTTTTTATGCTCGTAAAATGCTTTCAGCACATCTTGGGTTAGCTTTACAATAATCGCTCTGTAGGGCAAATCGTCTTTTCCCGTTTTTATGAGCCGGGCTAACCGGTTTTTAGGAAATAAAAAAGTTTCCCCAGCCTCAAAAAAATAAGCTTTATTAGATTCAATAACTTTCAATTTGCCTGACAATACCCGGACTACAGAATGCTCCTCAGCAACCAGTTCACTATTTTGGTGAACCGCTTCACTGCAGGTAAATACAATCTCTGCATAATTATTTATTTGCCGTATTGCCATAATACAAAAATAAGCAAATAAAGCCCAACAGCTTGGGCCCTATTTGTTTTGCTTATTGAACATCAAATTTTGTATCAGTAAGTTCCTCGCTCAAAACCCAAAGCCTTTGTGCCGCATTCGGCTCCAGGGCAAATGGTGCCACACCGAATGTGCCGCCAGGGTTGCTCTTTCCTGCGTTACTATCGTAGGCATCGGGATTGTAACTGGCAACTTCGACATCTTGCAGATAAACACCGCCTATATTTTGCAATTGCGGACTTGTAGCGGCCCATACTGTTGTGGCGGCGCCTTGCTCTTTAGTCTTAGACATTTTCTGCATCGCTGCCTGGGCTTCTTCATTGGGTGTACCGTCAGCATTTACAGCACCCAAAGTAATAAAATCTTCAAAGGTTAGGTGCCTGCCCAAATTGGTATCCAATATTAAACCTGGATGCAGTGAATAAGCGCGGACACCTAACGGACGTGCCTTTTTATCGAGTTCTACAGTAAATAACACGTTAGCTGTTTTAGACTGGCCGTACGCCTCAAATTTGTTGTATTCTCTCGTATGATAATTAACATCATCAAAAAGTACAGGAGAATAATGGTGTGCCGAAGAGGAAACCGTCACCACCCTTGCCCCTTCTGTCTTCTTAAGCGCTTCCCAAAGTTTTGCTGTCAGTTGAAAATGTCCTAAGTGGTTAGTAGAAAACTGTGCCTCATAACCCCGGCTGTCACGTTGTAAAGGCGTCCACATGATGCCCGCATTATTGATTAACATATGCAATGGCTTACCTGATGCCAGGAATTTTTCAGCAAACAAAGTAATAGAGGCAGGTTCCGTTAGGTTCATCGGTTCCACTTCTACATTGGCAATTCCTTGAAGATTTAATTTTGCTTTTTCAATATCCCTGGCAG
>JGI24737J22298_10000154_pt1 | contig 21502 bp, 23 predicted proteins | sample KBSCornC3_FD_22298 | JGI IMG/M metagenome (IMG submission 22298) | reverse complement strand
GTTTTTCATTGGTAGTTTGACGCCTGACCATAGTACGGTAGTGGGCATTATTTCGATGATTTTGTGGGCAGTGACACTAATTGTTGCCCTTAAATATATAGGCATTATGATGCGCATGGATAATGAGGGTGAAGGTGGTGTGATGGCCCTCGTTGCGTTACTGCGCAGGATGCTTGGCAAGCGGAGTAAGCGCGCGGCACGCAATTGGGCATTTGTGGGCGTGGCTGGTGTAGCGTTATTTTACGGCGATAGCGTCATTACGCCTGCAATATCGGTGCTTTCGGCTGTTGAGGGTACGCAGCTGATACTGCCAGATTTTGCAATGTGGACAGCGCCAATTGCCGTGGCTGTACTGACGATACTTTTCATGGCGCAGGCGAAGGGTACTGGCCGACTTGGCGAGTGGTTTGGGCCTTTAATGGTGGGATGGTTTGTAGTTACGGGCTTTATTGGTCTCGTTTGGATTTTACGCGTGCCCGAGGCGCTCGTTGCGTTATCTCCGTTGACGGCACTTTCGTTTATGTTTGAACATCCTTTGAGTGCGTTGTTAGCTGGTGGTGCTGTGGTACTGTCGGTAACGGGTGCCGAAGCGTTATATGCAGATATGGGTCACTTTGGACGTAAGGCGATTGCTGTAAGCTGGTTTGGGCTCGTGTATCCGGCGTTAGTACTGAACTACCTGGGGCAGGGCGCTATGCTGTTACAGGAGCACAGTGGTGGGGTGGTGAATACATATTTTCATCTATTTCCGGGCTGGTCGATCCCATTTGTTGTGGTGCTTGCGACGCTTGCAACTTGCATCGCATCGCAGTCGGTAATTGCTGGGGCATTTAGCCTGACACGGCAGGCAGTGCGGCTTGGTTATTTGCCACGATTACGCATCATGCACCCAACGGATGAGGCGGGGCAGGTGTATGTTGCAGGGCTTAACTGGCTGATGTATACCGTAGTGATAGGACTTGTGATTGCTTTTGGCTCGAGCGCAAAATTATCTGATGCATATGGTATGGCCGAGAGTGGCACGTTGTTTGCGAGCAGTATTTTGCTGTTGGTTGTGGCGCCATACGTATGGAAGCGTAGCTGGCCGCTCGTGCGCATGCTCGGTGTGGTATTTTTGGTGGTTGAATTTGGGTTTATTGTTGCGTGTCTCGCTAAGTTATTACATGGGGCATGGGTGCCGCTTGTGATTGCCGGGTGCGTACTTTTTGTACTGACAACTTGGGCTAGGGGCAGTGAGATCGTTGCTTCGCGCAGACGTCGTCGTGAAGGCTCGCTGAACGATTTTTTGCACGGGCTACGGAAGCGGCGTGATGTTGTGCGAGTACCTGGCGTGGCTGTTTATCTTGCGCATCATCGAGGCTATACGCCTTTGGCGCTGCGCGCTGCGGCCGATCGGTTGCATGAGCTTAATCGGTCAGTGGTAGTTGCCATTGTTGAAATAGAAAACGTACCGCGCATACCGCTCGCACGGCGTGCTGAAATTAATAATCTTGGTAATGACACTGACGGCGTAATCGAGGTAGTGTTGCATTTCGGATTTGACGAAGTGCCAAATGTGCCACTGGCGCTCGAGCACCTTGAGGGATTGGCGCCGGAATTGAAATTGGATATTGCTGATGCAACATACTTTATTTCGGAAAGTGATGTGGTATTCAATGAGCATGCGCATTCATCGATGGGATACCTGCGAGCGCAGCTTTTTAGTGGGCTGCATAGAGTATCGGCACCATCGCCAACGTACTTTAGGTTGCCGCCAGGTCGTACCATTGATATGGCTGCTTACGTTGAACTTTAGCGTATAGGTTAACGCACGGTAAACATCTCTGTGATACAATACGTTCTTGATGGAAAATGGAAAATTAGTGACTACGCGGGATGATGGCTCGGTGCGGACCGACTATTTATTCCGCATTTCGATAAAAGCTCTTATCTACAACGATGAAGGTGAGATTCTCGTCGTGAAGGAGCATGGTCTTAACTGGGGCCTGCCTGGTGGGGGTATGGACTTTGGCGAGACGTTTGCTGAGGCTTTAGCTCGCGAGCTTAAAGAAGAGGTTGGTTATGAGGGTGAGTTTGACTTTGACGTGATTGATACCGCCGACCCTATGTGGCTTAAGAGTATTGATGCATGGCAGATTTATGTCGTGTGCCATGTGAGGCCAAAGGAGTTCAATTTTAGCGTGGGCAAGGACGGCGAGGACATGAAGTTTATCGACCCGGCAGATTTAGCACAGTATGACGACTCACAGGCTCGTTATGCGCGGCATTATCACATTCGCTTGCAACGCCGACTCAGCCGCTAAGATAACGGTCACAAGACACTAGGTACTCACCAACATGGTGGGTATCTTTTGTAATGTAACACTAGTCTAGTGTAGGTAGCGGTTATACACACAATTTTCCACCTAAGCAAAAACGCTATATATGGGCACGCTATATGTAGCGTATATGATTCGCAAAGGTGTTGCTAAGGTGCTATATGGTAAAATAAGAGTGAAACATAAAGGGGGTGAATCGGTGCGAGAAATCGAAATAAAGGTTAGGCTTACTAACCTTGATGAAGCGAAACAAAAGCTAATGGCAGCTGGTATTGCAATTAGCCAGCCCAAGAAGCAACACGATGTTGTGTACTGCTTGCCCGAAAATTTGCAGAGTGAGGGGGCGATACATCTGTAAACTGGCTTCGCGTACGCACCGAAAACGATAGCACAGTTTATTTCACCCTCAAGCGATCGGTATCTGGTAGCCTTGATAGCATTGAACATGAGACGATTGTAGAGAAAGGTGATGAGCTAGTAAAAATCCTGACTACATGGGCTATGTGATGTTTAGCGATTTGACGAAAATTCGCCAAACAGGGCATTATGGCGAGTCGATTGAAGTCTGTGTTGATGAAGTGCCGCCACTCGGCGGATTTATTGAACTTGAGAAGTTATGCCCTGATGATGCTGATGGTACGGCTGTTGAAACAGGGCTATTTGCTGCTCTTGATGTGCTTGGAATTGAATATACCGAGCGCATGACCAAGGGCTACGATGAATTGATGAATGACTACTTAGCAAAGAGTGAAGAAAAATAACGCAAGGAGGTAAACTATGGGATGGTTTTCTGAGGCAATATTTGGAAAGAACGATGACGCGAGTAGTGATAATGACAAAATTGCCGCACAGCCTGTAGCGAATGACCCATACCACCAGGCATCAGGGGGCAAGGTAATCCCTGAGGTGGTTGTCGAGAGCGTGAATGCGCATTGTACGGCAGACATGTCACACATGGACTTGTGGTTGAGGCTAAAAAACACTTCTACGCTAGAGGTGGAAGTTATGGAGGTGCGGATTTTGGGCCAGTCACAAGGTTTGAACCGCTTTTTACAACCCGGTGAAAGTCACGATTGCTGCATATATAAGGGTTCGGTGCCAACGAATGATGCTCAGCATGTCGCACAGGTTGATTACAAAATTGTTGGTAATGGGGATTACTTTGAATCTGACCATCATGTCAGTTATCGTCTTGAAGATGACAACGGTGTGCATCATTTTATTCCGGAAGGGCTGAAATTGCTTCGCCCAATTCGCGATCGTTAGCGTAAGGGTTTTGCATTTTCACAGATACCCGTGTATATTGTAGTAACTATGACGCGTGTGTTTTATACCGATGGGAGCGCTAGTCCGAATCCAGGCCCGGGCGGTTTTGCTGTGATTGAGGGCAAGGGCCCNGTTGCTCTTGGNAGTGAATCGGGCGACACGACAAACATCCGCATGGAGGGNCATGCNATTATTGCAGCAATGAAACTTGCTGACGGTGAGCCTTGTATTATTCACACAGACAGCGAATTCTGGATTAATGTTATTACAAAATGGGCGCCAGGATGGGCGGCAAAAGGCTGGCGCAAAAGCGGCGGACCAATCAAAAACCTTGAATTAGTACAAGAGGCATATGAATTGTACAACACTTCACACGCGACATTAAGCTGGGTGCGCGGTCACGTGGGGCATGAAGGTAATGAGCTTGCAGACGAATGGGCAAACAAGGCGCGGGAGGGCGCACGCGCATGACCCGCCATGAGCGTCCCGCACTAGGTCCTAACCGGCCCGACGTGGAACAGCTCATGGACTATCGTGACTTGTTGGTGGATATCGTGCGGCAGCAGGGTAAGGGCATTCGTGTGGCACGAATCGGGGAGCTTGCTACGACACGTATTGGCACCGAGTACTTTATGCCGGGGACAATGACTGAGTGGTCAATCCCAAATAAACAGATGGAGACAAAAGTAGTACGCGAACTACGTTATTCAGCAAGCATGCGGCGCATTGGCGAGCGTGCAGGCCGGCTGTTGGTGCTTGAGTCTGATTCAGTTCGTGTGCAGCCCGAAACGTTTGGTACAAAGCGTAATATTTACCGATTTTCGTGGGGTGAAGACGGAGAAGTGTTTGAGTCTGAAGTGATGCCTATTGAGATCTTCTCGAGTGCACAGGCGGACGCTGAAGTGATGCAGTTTGAACCATATGGTATTAAAGATGTTCTTTCGTTTGACCAAGAGCGTACGGCTGAATATGGTGGCGAATACTCGAGATTTGTGAATCCGGCAACTAATTACCAGAATGACTGGGAGCTTGTTGATGAAGCTGGTTTCGACGGCCTGCTGTATCGCACGGATATTTTTGGTAAAGAGATTTTGGCAGAGATTGCTGCATACAAGTCGCGCCAAAATATGGTATAATAGACACATTAACAACCAAGTATCAAGAGCGTAGCGAGGGACTGGCCCGTCGACCTACCAGCAACCTGTGATTTCATAAGGTGCTAAATCCAGCCCACTAGTGGGGTGAGATGCTTTTCTTTTTTTTGAAGACTCCTTTCGCTCTATGTGGGGCAGATGAAAGGAGTTTTTTATGTCTGCAACAACCCATCATTACCGAACCGCCGAGAGCGTGAGCCCGGGCCACCCAGATAAAATGTGTGATCAGATCAGCGACGCTATTTTAGATGCATATTTGGCGCGAGATCCGGCAGCGCGTGTTGCCGTGGAGGCTTGTGGTGGCCACGGCGCCGTATTTTTAACTGGTGAGGTGACGTCAAGCGCTACAGTTGACGTAGTCACGATAGTGAAACGTATTGCGGGGGATGTGAATGTGACTCAGCATATTGCAAAGCAAAGCCCGGAGATTGCATCAGGCGTTGATACGGGTGGCGCTGGCGATCAAGGGATTATGGTAGGTTATGCGTGCAATGAAACGCCACAGCTGCTACCGCTTGAAGTTGTATTGGCTCGCGAACTAAATCAGTATTTGTACGGAATTTGGCCGTATGATGGTAAAACGCAGGTGACTTTGCGTGGCAGCGTGATTGAATCGGTGGTCGCGAGTTTTCAGAATGCGTCGCATGATCAGCTAGAGGCTGCAGTGACAGAATGGCTGAAAGATATTCACGAGCGCTACAGTGCGCTGCAGTATGGTGATGTACGGTTGCATGTGAACCCAGCGGGTGATTGGCGCCAGGGTGGATTTGACGCAGATGCAGGCCTCACGGGGCGCAAGCTGGTGGTTGATAATTATGGTCCGCGGATTCCGATTGGCGGCGGGTGCTTTAGCGGCAAGGACGGTACGAAAGTTGATCGCTCGGCGGCATATATTGCCCGTCGTATTGCGGTAGATTATTTGCAGCAGCGCGACGCGCGGGAAGTATATTGCTACTTGGCATATGCAATTGGTTACGATCAGCCACTTGAGGCGATTGTGGTTGTTGATGGGAAAGAAGAGATTGTGTCAGGGTATGATTTGAGCCCACGAGGGATTATTGTGGCACTGAATTTGACGGAACCCCAGTTTGAACAGGCAGCACGGTATGGGCATTTTGGGAATGGATTTGCTTGGGATAGATAAATTCATAGTAAAAGGCAGCGAGCGGGGGATTAGAGGTCGCCGTGATATACTAGAGTAAATGGATCAGGGGTTAGCAATAGAGATTTTGCTCTCGGGGGAGAGCGCCTTACTGACGGGGCCTGCGGGTACCGGCAAGACGTTTGTGTTGAACCAGTTTATTAGCCTCGCAAAATATGAAGGCAAACANGTGAGTATTACNGCGACGACNGGGCTTGCAGCGACGCACCTTGGCGGTACGACCATCCATGCTTGGTCGGGTATGGGGGTGCGNGATGATATTCCTGATGGATTTGCTGATCATATTTCGAAAAGCCGACGTGAGATCATTGAGAAAACTGANGTGCTGATTATTGATGAGATCAGTATGCTGCATGATTTTCGCCTTGATATGGTTGATGAAATCTGCCGTTTGGTGCGTCGTAAAGACGAGCCGTTTGGTGGCATTCAGGTGGTTATGAGCGGCGATTTTTATCAGCTACCACCAGTAAATCGTGGTGATAGTCGCGGCGGTGGATTTGTGGTGAACAGTCGGGTTTGGAAAGAAGTCGACCCAGTCATTTTATACCTTACGAATCAGTATCGTCAGAATGAAGGTGATGAGTTGCTTGAGATTTTGACGAGTATGCGAGCGAATGATATCAGGCGTCGTCATGCTGAATCGCTTTTGGCACGTGTTGATGAAGCATTACCTGATGGCATTGAATTGACGGAGCTTCACACGACGAATATTGATGTCGATCGTGTGAACGAAGGGCATTTAGCGCAGCTTGAAGGTGACGAACTAATTTACCAACAGCACACAACGGGTAGCGCGAATTATGTTGAGAACTTGCAACGAAGTGTGCTTGCGCCAGCTGTACTGACGCTTAAGCAGGGGGCGCTGGTGATGACGGTGAAAAATGATCCGTCGCGCCGATTTGCGAATGGAAGTATTGGCAAGGTGGTGGATTTTGAGCCTGGTACTGAATACCCGGTAGTGGAATTTTTGAATGGTAAAGTTGTCACGATCATGCCTGATACGTGGGAGTTGCGTGATGGTGATAAAAAGCGGGCAAGTATTAGCCAGATTCCGCTGCGGCTGGCATGGGCGATTACCGTACATAAAAGTCAGGGTATGACGCTTGATGCAGCGCGGATTGACCTGCGCAAAGCATTTGTTCCGGGCATGGGATACGTGGCGCTGAGCCGAGTAAAAAGTTTAGACAACTTGTATTTATCGGGCATTAATCGCATGGCATTACAAATGAGCGAAGATGCACATTTGATTGATGATATGTTACGAAGCAGGGCGTCGTCGGACAGACAACGGTTTGCGCACCTAGCTGAGAAGGCGAAAGAGCGCGCAGAAAATCCGCCAAAAAAGAAGAAAACGGATAGCGGCTGGGCAGATAAAATTGCAAAGATGCGCGAAACATACCCGAACGCATATCGCCCATGGACGGACGATGACGATGCGCTGTTGAAGCAGGAGTTTCAGANTGGCGCATCGGTAAAAGACCTCAGNAATAAGCTTGGAAGACACGAAGGAAGTATCACGATGCGATTGCAGAAGCATTTTGGTGAGGACGTCGTGCAATTGTAGTACACTAGAGGAATGACGACAGAACCTACCGACAACACTACTGAAACACGAGAACCAACTGACATCTTTTTGTGGGCGAACCAGGCGGACGCGCACAAAGACGCACTCGAAGTTGATCTCTTTATGTTTACAAAAGGCTACACTGTCTATGCCACTAATTATGCGAAGGAATTGAAAGCTCAGCTGAAGGTTTTGTTCCTTTACGACATGATTAGCCAGGTACAGACTGGTGCGGCGACTGGCATGATGGTCCGNGATTTTGAAGCAGCTGCAGCAGAGGATAACGTGCTNGAGCGCACTACACTTGAGCATGTTGAGCACGCACAGGAAGTAATTGAACAAATTATGTACGGTGAAGAAAGCCTTGAAGTATTCCGCGAAGGGGATCACGAATTCAAAAAGGTGAAGGGTATTATTGCGCGCTTCACGCGTCCGAATGCTGAGCCGTTCTTTATTGCAAAATTGCTGCCACAGAGCCAGGTACTAAAGGGNGCGACCGCATGGATGTACAACGGTGATTCGTTCCAACCGTTTAGTGCTGACGCTGGACTGCGTATTACGCCNGACAACCAAGCGCTTGTCGCCGGTGGTGATGTATTTGCATTTAGCGAAACGAAGTTTATTCGCATGTTTGGCTATGATGCAAAGAAATTCGCTGTGGCTGAGGAAAAAATCAAAGAAATCGAAGAGCACTTCAAGCTGAAATTCCCAGAAGGAATGACATTTGATTCGCTTGTTCGTGATACGCCAAGTTTGGTGTCGAAGCTACAAAAAGTTGATCCTACCATGGTGACGCAGGACCAAGTAGTCGATCATGCAGATGAAATGGACTTGGAGCTTTTGACTGACGAAAATACTGGTGAGATTATTATTATGGATGCTAAGGACGCGGCTAAGTTCGTGAATTTGCTGAATGATGATTATGTAACGAGTGATATGACGGGCATTAAGTATGAGCTGAAGGGCAAGAAAGAACTTCGTCCAAGCGAGAGTGCTGCTGATGCTCCAGCTGAACTGTAGTTGATCATACAACGTATTATAAAGAGTCGCTTTGCTGCGGCTTTTTATATTTACAGGGGTAGGTGTATCGCGAAAATAAGGCCGAATGCTCACGAGTGGTATAATTGTATATATGCCGAATCGACAGGAAACTGGATTTCCAAAGAAATTTTTATGGGGCGTAAGCTCGAGTGCACACCAGGTAGAAGGTGCACAGTCTAATCAATGGACCGTATGGGAGTTAGAAAACGCTAAGGCGCTTGCTGCACAGGCGCCGTATCATTACGATGATCTTGAGAGTTGGGCTCGCTACGATAAGCAGGCATCTGAGCCGTCTAACTATGTATCTGATAAAGCTGCAAACCACTATGAACTGTATGAACGAGACTTAGAGCTCGTACGCAAGATGAATATGAATACATTCCGCTTGAGTGTTGAGTGGTCTCGTATTCAGCCGCAGAAGGATGCATGGGATGTNGCCGAAGTCGAGCATTACAAATCTGTACTAGCTGCATGTAAAGAGCGGGGGATTGAGCCGATTGTGACGCTATTCCANTTTACGCTGCCGGTATGGTTTGTTGAGATGGGCGGGTTTGAGAAATCTGCAAATGGACGTCTTTTTGTTGATTACGCCGCACGCNTACTCGAGGAGCTTGGTATGGGCGTAAAATATGTGATTACTATGAATGAGCCAGAGACGTATGTACGGCACGGATATTTAGAGGGTTTATGGCCGCCGCAGGTGATGAATAAACGGCTCNGTAAAACCGTACTTGCNAACCTNGCNAAAGCCCATAACCAGATTGCTGATACATTGCACGCCGCGAGCCGACGTTATAAAGTATCGATTGCTAAAAATTATAGCTATATTTACCCAGGTGACGATGCGTGGTTAACGGTAAGGGCGGCAAGCTATAAACATCGCCAGCATAATGAATCATTCTTAAATAAGGTTATTAAAACCTGCGATTTTATCGGGATTAATTACTACTTGAGCGAGCGTGTGTACGGTTACCGCGTGCATAATCCTGACGTACGAATTAATGACGTTGGCTGGGATATGCAACCGCAATATCTGGCGCGCGTACTTGAGGAACTTCATGAGAAGTATGATAAACCTATCTTTATTACCGAGAACGGACTCGCTGACGGCACTGATGCAGACCGAACTTGGTGGTTAACACAGACAGTATTAGCGCTGCAGGCGGCCATCAAAAAAGGCGTGCCTGTGATAGGATATCTGTATAGCAACTTGACTGATGGGTTTGAATGGGAAAAAGGCAAGTGGCCACAATTCGGGCTGTTTGCGGTGAACCCAAAGACGATGGAACGCGTACCAAGGCCGAGCGCCCTGTGGCTTGCTAAGACGTTAAAGAAATTACGAGGATAAGTATGGCTAAGCACGGTGCAAATATTGTAGTGATTGGTGGCGGGACNGGGAGTTTTACGCTCCTGCAAGGACTTAAGAGNTATACTGGCAACATTACGGCACTCGTGAATATGGCGGATGATGGTGGGTCGACCGGCCAGCTCCGNGACGAGCTTGGTGTGCTGCCACCGGGCGATGTGCGCCAATGTCTCGTAGCACTGAGCGCTGCACCCCAGGTGCGCGATTTGTTTAATTACCGGTTTGAAGAAGGTAGTTTAAAAGGGCATGCATTTGGTAATTTGTTCCTCACGGCGCTCGAGAAGATGTCGGGTAATTTTGCTGAGGCAGTGGAGCTTGCGAGCTCGGTTTTGAAGATTACGGGCCAGGTTGAGCCAATCACGCTGAGTAATGTAAAGCTCTGCGCAGAGGGGGCTGACGGTAAATCGATTATAGGCGAGTGTAATATCGGTGATGCAGAACTGAAACCGCGCCCTAAGATTTGGTTGGAGCCTGAGGCGAACGCTAATCCAGCGGCGGTACGTGCAATTATGAATGCAGATATGGTGGTAATCGCTCCAGGTAATTTGTATGGTAGCCTTGCGCCTGCTCTCGTGATTGATGGGGTCCAGCGCGCGCTAAAACGCACGAAAGCAAAGTGTGTGTATGTTGCGAATCTCGTAACNAAGCCGGGGCCGACTGATGGATTTACGGTGAAAGATTTTGCGGATGAGATTGAACGGCTTGGCGGCAGTAGTTTCCTCGATTACGTGGTGTTTAATAATGATACGCCATCGAAAGAGTTGATGGAGCGCTATGCGCACGACGGGGAATATGCAGTGGCATTTGATATTGATGAGCTCAAAAAGCAGCATTATCAATTTCGTGCTGTGCCGATTTTAGCAAAAACAGCNTGGGATGGTGCACAGTCAAGTGACCCGCTTGCAGCCTCGCGGAGTTTTATTCGCCATGATTCGGATGCCGTCGCACGCCAATTAATGCGCATTTACTTTGCCTAATGAAGCCGACATTTTACATCGATCTTGATCGCACGCTGTTCCATACCGATAGAATCGCGGAATTGTTCCCTGTGCTAGAGCGGCTATATCCAGAAAACACTGCACTAAGGAATGGCTTTGCGTCGAGAGAGCAGTATTTTGTTTTCCCACACGTAAAGGACGGTGACACAAAGACGTATTATTATGATTTGGCGCGGCAGCTGCGTGAGGCCGGTCTTGACCTTGATAAAACATTTGATGCGCTGCGTACTGAACTTGGCGATGGACGATTTGAATATGAGGGGGCTCGAGAGCTTATGAGGGCACTACGGACATATGGAAGTGTGAAAATCCTTACCTACGGTGAAGATGTCTACCAGAAGTTTAAGGCGTCACTCTGCCCATCGCTTAGGGGGCTGGAGGTGATTACGACAGTTAAGCCGAAAGTGGAGTATTTGAACGATTGCTGCATCGCAGGAGACTGGATTGTTGATGATAAGATTATCGATGGCCTTGCACCAGGTATTCGCGCTGTACATATTCAGCATGATCGAATGAAGTTAGCGGATGTTCATTCACTTCATGAAGCGGGGAGCTTCATAATGCAGGGCTTGGCCTCTGATTCATAGAGGCTACCATTGACTTTTTAGCATAAGCGTGCTATAGTGAAATTTAGCAATGAAACCTGCAGTACCTACTACCGAAGTCCAAGTCCAAGAAAAGAAACCATACAGCACAAAAATGGCGGTAGTAAATGTTGTTACATTCAGTAGTCTTTTTATCGTCTGGCTTGTCCTGCAATTGCAAAAATAGAAGCAATGACGTCTTGTATAGCAAAAATTACCACGACCATGTAAAGGGAAGTGGTAATTTTTATATCTGGTGGGTGGGCTCTTTATCCACAAATCTGTGGATAAACGTAACCACAATCCGAAAAGTTGTCAAAAAATGGTATTGCAGTTGTAATCAGACCAGTTTATGATGAGTTCAGTGGAAAAAGCGTAAGCAAATACGCAAACACAAACACCACAACAATAAAAATACAAAAAATCACCGCAAGGTGAAGGGTATGGACTAAACCATGACACAACCTATCAGCGAACTACCACACAAGCACGTAGCCGGTTGTATTATTGCACCTGCTCGTGGGTAGTTAAACCACATTATTTTTGATACCTAACCGTTTCTGTACTTTAACAAACTAGCGACATCCTCGAGATCAGCAATCTGGTGGTGAACCAGTGGTCTATCGACCCACATTAAAAATAGTCGAATGTACCTTCCTCTAACACAACACCTCCCAAAAAACTCCACCTCACACATAAGTCTCTCTTAGATAAGCAAATCGGAATATGGGTTTCTTAGAAATCACCGTCGGCGCTTATCTACACTTATACACAAAAACAAACACACCATGCGAAAACAAACATAGGTTTGCTGCCAGTTTGGTGATCTCGAGAACGGAACCCATCTATTNAAGTTCATTCTGCTCGTGCAGAAAGACTATAAAGATGGTATAATTTCGTTTATGAGTATAAAAGAACATCCACCACTTCATGTTCCTGTCCTACTCGAGTCGGTAATTGCGTTACTGCAACCTCAATCAGGCGAGAATTATCTCGACTTGACGGCGGGGTATGGTGGTCACGCGAGAGTCGTACTGGAGCAGACGGATAATTATACCGAATCAGCCTTGGTTGATCGCGATGATTTTGCGATCGCACACCTAGGTGAGTTTTCTGAAAAAGGAACTCGACTGATGCATACCGACTACCTTAGCGCTGCAAAACAGCTCGTAGAAGAAGGGAAGCAATTCGATATAATACTAATTGATTTGGGGGTGTCGTCACCACAGCTTGATATGCAAGCAAGAGGGTTCTCGTTTCAACACGATGGACCACTCGATATGAGGATGGATAATCGACAAAGCTTAACGGCTGAGACGATTGTTAACACTGCAAAACGCAATGAGTTAACCAGAATCATTCGAGATTATGGCGATGAGTCGCAAGGTACAGCAAAACGCTATGCTGATGCAATTATCGCCGCTCGGCCTATACAAACGACCGGGCAACTCGCGGACGTTATCAAGCAATCCCATGTCGGCAAGTGGCAGAAAATCCACCCAGCGACACGCACCTTTCAGGCCATACGGATCCAGGTCAATGATGAGCTCCACCAGGTTCGTGATGTGATGCCGCTCCTCCCTCGATTACTGAAAAAAGGTGGTCGAGTTGGCGTCATTAGCTTTCACAGCCTGGAGGATCGCATCGTAAAACGTTACTTTGCCGACCAGGCAAGAAGCGGTTACGAGGCAGAGCTCGAAATCGTGACCAAGCGTCCGATTGACGGGGCCATTCAAGATGTTCACAACCCGCGATCACGCAGTGCAAAATTGCGTGTAGCAGTGAAAAAATAAAACAAAAAAAGGAGGGGTAACTGCAATGCCAGTACATATCCCAGTACAATACCAAGACGAAGCTGCAAACGTAGACGTACACGTTAAATAGTCACTTCGCCCTAGCTCTCCGGGGACAAAAAGTCCCCGGCTGGGCACTAAGTAAACAAACACAAAAAGAAACCACCACAATGTCATATAACCGAACCGTACAATTTAATAGCAGGCGCCAAACTAACTGGCAGCGCAATCAAAATACAGTTGCTTTTGCCTCTGCTGTAAAACTCGGGCCAATCAGCCACACCGTGCTCGTTGCTCTTATGATTACGGTGCTGGGTTTGATATACTTAACACAGGCTACTCGAGTGTCTGGGTATGACTATGCAGCTAATGCAATCTCAGACAAGATTTCTTCATTGACCGAACAAAAGGATAACCTCGAAGTTGAGAATGCTCGCCTCACAGCACTGCAAACTGTCAAAAACTCTAACGTTGCAAAGGCAATGACGACCCCGACAGATGTTCAGAGTGTGAGTGAGTAGTAGCTAATACACTAAACTCATGGAANTGCATTTTTCCCCAGGAAGTCGCGCGAAAAAGATTGCTGTAGTTACGCTTGCCGCAGTAGCGATCTTTATCGTGCGTCTTTTTTATATTCAGGTGATCCAGCATGATACCTATGTTGCTCAGGCTGATAAAGAACAGGTAAAGCAGTTTACACTCCATGCTAAGCGAGGTGAGATATACGCTATGGACGGCTCGACGCCCACCAAACTGGTGATGAACCAAACGGTGTACACAGTATGGGCCGACCCAACACAAGTAACCGATAAAAATGCGGTAATTTCGGCGCTCAATAGCATTGCTGGTGGTAATGTGCGCGATAATTTCGCACAATATCTTGATATGAATCACTCGCGCTATCAGGTGCTTGCGACTAAAGTGACAATGCAACAGGCCGAGATGCTAAAGAAGAAGCGTTTAGCTGGTATCGGATTTGATGCGGTGAGCCAGCGTGTGTACCCAGAAGGCCAGCTTGCGAGCCAGGTGCTTGGGTTTGTTGATGCAAACGGTGAAGGTAAATATGGATTCGAGCAGGCGAATGATGCGCAGTTAAAAGGTAAAGATGGGTTACTCAAGACAGTGACTGACATCCGTGATGTACCTTTGACAGTCTCTGATAAAAACATTCGGCAACCTGCTGTGAACGGCCAGAATATGGTACTGACGATTGATCGTAATATTCAGGCTGAGACCGAGCAGGCACTTGCTGAGGGGGCCGAAAAGAGCGGCGCAGACCATGCGAGTGCGATTGTTATGGATCCACAGACAGGGAAGGTTCTTGCGATGGCTAATGTACCAACCTATGATCCGTCACAGTTGAATAAGGTGACTGATGTTGCACAGCTTAATAACGATATTATCTCTGCTCCGTATGAGCCTGGATCTGATATCAAGACGTTTACTGTTGCTACGGGTGTCGACAAGGGTGTTATTACGCCGAGCTCCACATACGACAATACCGGCCAGATTAAAGTGGATGACATTACAATCAATAACGCTACAAAGACGGCGGCAGTGACAGGTAATATTACGATGCAGACGGCGCTGAACTGGTCGCTTAACACTGGTATGGTAACAATTGCTGAACGACTTGGCGATGGTAACTACATTACGAAGCAGGCGCGTGATACGATGTATAATTACTTTTATAATCGATTTCGACTTGGTAAAGCTACAGGCATTGAGCTAGCAAATGAGCAACAGGGTGTGGTGATATCGCCAGATGATGTACAGGGTAATGCGGTGCGCTATAGTAATATGTCGTTTGGGCAGGGAATGGACGTAACGATGTTGCAGGTGGCGAGTGGATTTTGCTCGGTGGTTAATGGCGGTGTGTACTATAATCCGACCATTCTCAATGGTATTGTAAGCGACGATGGGGTCTTTTCGGAGGCAAAGAATGTCGGCAAGACTACAGGGGTTATTACACCGGCAACATCGCAGGTGGTGCGCGAAATGGTGCATGAAGCACATTATGCTACCTATAATCCACACGATGGATCAGATAGGTATTTTGTTGGTGGCAAGACGGGTACCTCGCAGACGATTAAGAACGGTAAATATATCAACGACCAGACAATCGGTACCTACCTTGGGTTCGGTGGTGCAACGGCGGATAATCCACGCTATGTAATTATGGTTGAGATTTCTGACAAAGATAAATCGATGGGTGGCGGTAGCGATGCGAAGCCTATCTTTAATAAAATTTCCAATTGGCTTATTAACTATTTAGGCCTGACGCCGCAGAAGTGATAGGGTACAATATGCATATGAACTTACAGTCTTTTACAAGCGATATTAACGCAACATTTATTCTCAGTCTTGGCTCGTTTTTACTCGCTATGGCGTTGACCCCAGTATATACGTACTTCGCCTACCGATTTAGGTTTTGGAAACGACAGCGAAGTACGAGTACGACAGGCGAAAAGCTGGAAGTATTTACGAAATTGCACGCACAGAAGTTCACTCGCAATATTCCGACGATGGCCGGTGTTATTGGCGTACTTGCGATTGCTGTTGTAACGTTTTTCTTTAACCGTGACCGTGCTGAAACATGGTTGCCGCTTGCAGCGCTTGTTGGCGGGGCTGGGGTTGGCCTGCTTGATGATGTTATTAATATTCGTGGGCAGGGCAAGGGAGTCGCAGGACTACGTTCGAGCTTGAAATTCGCAATGATTACTGCGATGTCAATTGTACTCGGCTGGTTCTTTTACTATAAACTTGGATATGATTCGATTCACATTCCATTTATGGGTGATTGGCAGGTGGGAATTTGGATTATTGCTATCTTTGTTTTTGCCGTTGTTTCAACAGGGAACGCAGTGAATATTAGCGATGGGCTCGATGGGCTCGCTGGTGGGTTGTTGTCGATTTCGTTTGCGGCATTTGGAACAATTGCACTTTTACAGGGTCATCTAAAAATTGCGGGTTTCTGCTTTACGGTTGTTGGCGCGCTTCTTAGCTACCTTTGGTTTAATATTTACCCAGCACGATTCTTCATGGGCGANGTAGGAAGCTTTGCGTTTGGTACGAGCCTTGGAGTTGTNGCGATGCTGACGAACACACTCTTTTTACTCCCAATTATTGGCATTTTGTTTGTTGTTGAGGCGGGCTCAAGTTTACTGCAGATCACTTCTAAATCACTTCTAAGCGATTATTCCATCGACGTGTTTTCATTTCGGCACCAATTCATCACCACCTTGAAGCTGTAGGATGGCCAGAAGTAAAGGTGACGATGCGTTTTTGGGTAATTGCGTGTGTTGCCGCATTNATCGGNCTACTGCTCGCACTCAGTGGAGGGTATATCTAAATGGCACTTGCCGGCCGCCGACAACAGCAGCAGTCGGCACCGTCAGTCGATATGGTCGCAGGGCAGCGGCGGCATCGACCAGATTACCGCATAACNTTGTTTATGGGGCTTTTGATGCTTATTGGGGTAATTGTGATGTATGCAATTGGCCCAGCGCGTGCTAATTTATTGAACTCACTCCATAGCACTGATTTTTACACTGGCAACTATTTTGTGATTAAGCAGCTTGCGAGTCTTGGTATCGCGGCGGTGGCATTTGCGTTGATGGCGACGATTCCATTCGCAACGCTGCAAAAATACAGCTGGCGTTTAGTGCAGATTGGGTTTGCGCTCTGCGCGCTTTTGTTCGTGGCAGGTAATTTGCTGCATATTGATCAGATTGCAACGAATACACTAGGCGCATATCGTTGGTTTAACCTCGGCCCGCTTGGAAGCTTGCAGCCTGCTGAGGCGCTTAAGTTTGCGCTGCTCATTTACATGTCGGGATTCCTCGGTAAGCGCTACCAAGAGGGTAAAATCAATAATTTGCAAGAGACGGTATATCCGATGTCGTTAATAGCAGGAGTATCATTATTTGTTGTGATCGTCTTACAGAAAGACATGGGTACAGGTATTGCGATGGGCTCGATGATTGTAGCGATGTTTGTGGTGAGTACGATGAAATGGCGTTTGCTTGCACGTATTGGCTTGGCGTGTGTGGCGCTTGGCATTATTGCAATCATTAGTGCGCCGCACCGCATGGAGCGTATCGCGACGTTCTTTAGCGGCGATAGTGCTGCAACGGATAGTGCGCAGGCAGACGACAATAACTATCAGATTAAGAATGCGATGATTGCACTTGGATCTGGCGGTATGTTTGGTCGCGGAATTGGACGTAGTATTCAGGCGACGGGTTATTTGCCTGAGGCGACGAATGACTCAATTTTCGCGATTTTGGGTGAGATATTCGGGTTTGTCGGTACGACGATTATTCTGGGATTATTTGCAGCGTTGTTGACGCGGTTGCTACGAATTACTGATCACTTAGCAGACATGCCAATGCGGTTAGCTGTAGCTGGCGTGTTTGGCTGGCTAGCGGCGCATGTTATGATGAACGTCGCCTCTATGATAGGTTTGATGCCACTTACTGGCATTACGCTGCCGCTTCTTAGTTTTGGNGGTACTAGTATGGTGTTTATTACTGGTGCACTTGGCCTGGCATTCCAGTTGTCGCGTTATACTATACATAAGGCAGTAACGATTAAAGGAGATACCAGCGATGAAGATACTCGCAGTCGGAGGCGGGTCGGGCGGACACGTTACGCCGGTCTTGGCCGTCATCAATCAGCTTAGCGCTCTTGAACCTAATCTCGAAGTGACATTTGTCTGCGATGTAGCATTCGAAGAACAGTCGCGCGGTCTTATGGCGCATGCAGCGGTGCCTGTTGCGGTGCGAACAATCTCAGCAGGCAAGTTCCGTCGCTATTCACACTTAACATTTTGGCAGCACTTTACCGTGCCGAGTGTTGTGTGGGGGAACCTACGCGATCTTAGCCGGATCATTGCAGGATTTTTTGAAAGCTTTGGCCTTTTAATTGCGCATCGCCCTGATGTGGTATTCGCAAAGGGTGGCTACGTCTGCCTGCCGCTCGGTATCGCGGCGTGGTTGCTACGCGTACCCCTGGTTATCCATGATTCTGATACGCGACCCGGCCTCACGAACCGTATACTTTCACGATTTGCNAAGGTAATTGCAACGGGCTCGCCGCTTGATAATTACCCATATGATTCACGCAAGTCACACTATACGGGCGTACCAATTGCTGAAGGGTTCCGTCCAGTAAGCGATGACGAGCAGTCAAAGCTGAAGAAGAAACTTGGGTTTAACGCGAACGAGAAATTGATTGTTGCTACAGGNGGCGGTCTCGGNGCGGCGTGGATCAATCANGGCATGGTGCGTGTTGCGCCACAGCTTGCTAAAGCGCATATTTCTATCTANGATATTGCGGGTAAAAAGAATTATGACATGGTTGCTGACGTGGAATCGGAGNACTCTAATTTCAAGGCGGTACCATTTGTATTTGAGAACATGCACGAAGTTTTAGGTGCAGCGGATGTTGTGGTAGCGCGCGGTAGNGCAACGTTTATGCAGGAACTTGCGGGCTTACGTAAGGCTGTGGTGATGATTCCGGCGCGCTCGCTTGGTGATCAATTGAAAAATGCTAAAGTTTACAAGGCGGCAGATGCAGCTGAGATTGTAGATGATAGTGAAACACTTGGTGAAAATGACTCATTTGCTGATTTGTTGCTGCGCCTTTGTAGTGATGCTGAACGGCGGGAAGTATTGGCACGAAACTTATACCGATTTGCTCGGCCGAATGCTGCGCAAGATTTGGCAAAACTTATCATAAGCGCAATTAGGTAGACAAAGGGAGCCCTGCTACAATGTAGGGAAGAAGGCTTCTATGAACTTATTGCGAAAAAAACAACAAAGACAAGGTCGACGTACTGCTCTTATGCGCGAAAAGGGTAGGGCTACTGCTGACTTTGATGACTCGCAGCGCTATGCTTTTCGACGCAACCGTACGCTTACCGGAAGCTTGTCGCCGGGAGTAGCGAGTGTGAATGAGCATAATTCTGAGTTGCAATCGACGCGTGTGCAAGCGCATCATTTGCGTCGTCATCGTCGTCGTTTAGGTGTGGCGCTTTTCGCAGTTTTTGTTGTTGTCATTGGGCTTATGTGGATGATTTGGCAATCAATTGTTGATGTGAAGATTATCACTGATAATGGTGCTTCACAACCACTTAATACAAAGCCATATACCGACGAAGTCGAGCATTACTTGAATTCACATCCGTTTGAACGTAATCGTGCTAGTTTCAATGCAGGTGCTGTAGGAGCCTATTTGCAAAGCCATGGGTTCCCTGAAGTTAGTCATGTTTCGCTTGATACCGCACGCCGCCAGATTGGTACTGCGACACTCACGGTGAGCATGCGTAAACCTGTAGTAAGCTGGAAGACTGGCACTACGCGTTTGTACGTTGACGAAGATGGTGTGGCGTTTGCGCGCAATTATTATGCCGATCCTACCGTTGAAGTTGTTGACAGACTGGCATACAAACGGTCAATAACCAAGTACTTGCGAGTAATCGTTTTCTGGGCTTTATTGGTCTTATTATTGGACATTTACATGAGCAAGGTCTCATGGTTAGCCAAGTAGTGTTGCCAGCAGACACTACGCATCAGTTGCTTGTATCTATACAGGGGTTGGCCTACTCGGTGAAGATCAGCGTTGACCGGCCAGCGGCCGATCAGGCAGAGGACACGGCGCGAGCCGTACGATACTTAGCAAGCAAGGGCATAACACCCAAATATCTTGATGTCCGTATTAGCGGACGAGCTTACTACCAATAGGGTGGCTCTCCTCACCGCTTGGGAGAGTGTTCTATTTGTGTTCTGTTTTGGCGTATATGAAAAATATATACTGCGCTATGAAAGTAGGGGAATTGCAAATACCTAGAGAAAAGTAGGGAAAAAGGATAGGGGGGAATAAAAAACGAAAAAATGCAAATCTATGATAATTGCTGTGGAAAACTCTGCAATGCGACGTTTGTTGCTGTGAACGCTACAGTATGACTTGTTCTACGCCGGCTTGTGATACTTGAATGATGTTACACATCAACTAAATGTATTTGCAAAGGAGTTATGACACACAAAGTAGATAGAGCTCCCCTTGAAAGTGTCTTGTACTAGATATGTCCAGTAAATAGCACTCTAATTAAAGGTATGCTGATTCATCTATAGTTTATATATTGTATGTCGTAAAACAAACATTGTGCGACGTAAGATATGTACCTGAAACATGAATGTGTATCCATCCTATTCTGGCGATTTTAGCTCATTCTTATGCTGCCTTATGCATTTATTTTTATGTTTCTACCCTGCCTATGCTGGCCCCGAGCTTTTCTATGATTTTGAGTTTGGCTTATTAGGCTTTAGTCTTATATCAAAATCCAGCATCGTATTACTCTGTGTGCTTTATTTTTCCATGACTAATAATGTTCTACTTTTGTTCTATATGTCTTAGAACACCAACTTATAATAAAAGGTCTATTTACGTCGCTTGCCTGTTCGCTTTTGGCTGCGTAGGAGCTTGTGGAGCGTAGGCATCATTGCGCAGATGAGTATTAGGGCGATAATTGGTAGAATGTAGTTGCCAATGCTTGGAATGGTGCTACCAAGCCAATAACTAGCGAGTACGGTAACGGTAACCCAGATGCCACCGCCAATGATGTTGAATATCATAAATGTGCGATGATCCATCTTTGTAGCACCGGCAACGAGTGGTGCGCAGGTGCGGATGAATGGTAGGAAGCGGGCAATCAGGATGGCTTTGCCGCCATGTTTACTATAGAACTTGTGCGCTTTTGCCAGATACTCTTGACGGAAGAGGAGGCCGTTCCGTCTACGGAAGATGCGTTTACCTGTCTTCTTGCCTACGTAATAGCCGGTTTCGCTACCGAGTACTGAGCCAAGCCAGGCGATGAGAAGTACGCCAGCGAGCGAGAGCTTGCCCTCGGCCGCAAGCAGTCCAGCGGGAATGAGTAACGTATCGCCAGGCAGGAGTACTCCGACTAAGAGCCCAGCCTCGGCGAAAATGACGAGCCCAATGATAATCAAGGCACTTACAGCGCTCGCATTGTTAAGTATTTGGGCTGGGTCAAACATTATCTATAGCGTACAGGTAAGCGTAACTGGTGTCTAGAGGTTAGCGAATAGAGAGCATGCCAGAATCACTTGATTCTTTTTGCTTTGGCTCATTTTGAGTAGGAGAAGGGATGCTTTCGCCTGTTTTTACTTCCCCGCTTTTAGCTTCTGGCGAAGTACTCGAGTTCTTACGCTTGCGGCTGCGTGAACGTTTTTT
>JGI24737J22298_10000151_pt1 | contig 21601 bp, 16 predicted proteins | sample KBSCornC3_FD_22298 | JGI IMG/M metagenome (IMG submission 22298) | reverse complement strand
TCGATTGACTCGGAAGGGGAATGCGCGACAGGATGAGGACCTGATGAAGTGCTGATCATTGGCTGACCGGGAAGGACCGGGCTTGGACTACGCGGCGCGCATCGACCTGGCTCAGGAGCAGGACTTCCAAGTCGGCGAACTTTCGGTGCGGCCGTCCCTGCGGCAGGTGGCCGACGCGACCGGGCGATCCGAAGTGGTCGAGCCGCGCGTCATGCAGGTGCTGGTGGCGCTGGCGCGGGCCAATGGCGAGATCCTGACGCGCGAGGCGCTGACCGTCTTGTGCTGGGACGGGCGGATCGTCGGCGAGGATGCGATCAACCGCGTGATGTCGCGCCTGCGGCGGCTGTCGGAAGGGATTGGCGGGGACAGCTTTCGGATCGAGACGATAACGAAGGTGGGCTATCGTCTGATTGCGTCGGGCGCGGCGGACGCCGAGCAAGCCGAAGCGGTACCGGTAGAGCCGAAGCCGGAGGCGGCCTCTCGATCACCGACGCGGCGGATCTTGCTTGGCGCGGGGCTGGTGGGTTCGCTCGGTGTGATCGGAACCTATGCTGCGCTGTGGGGCCGGAACAACGAACATGTGCCTCTGCCCGAAGCCGCAAAAATGATCGCGCTGGGCCACGCGGCTTTGTGCAAGTGCAACGCCGAAGGCATATCCGAAGCGATCGGNCTTTTCCGGCGCTCGGTCGAGATTGACCCGGACGCTGTGGATGGGTGGGGGCTGCTCGCGGTCGCTTACGCTTATGCTCTGCACTTAACAAACATCGACACCGTCGAAGCGCTGACGCTGCGCACCAGATCGAGCGCCGCGCGTGCTTTCACGCTGGATCCCCACAATCCCTTTGCCGAGGCAGCTCTCTATGGCCTGATCCCGCCGCGGGGGCATTGGAATGAAGCCGAGAGCAGCTTCCGCGCCGCCTTGCGTCGACACCCGGATACGGACCATCTGATGTTCGGCTATGGCCTGCGACTGGCGTTGACGGGCCGCATGCGTGAGTCGGCGGACCTGTTCAATCGCGTGCTCCGCCTGTCTTCGCCCTCTTCGCCCTCGCCCTGTTTGATGTGCAACCAGGTCTTGTCAGTATGGGGGAGCGGCGCGATCGATGAGGCCGATCAAGCGATCGAACGCGCCTACGCCTTGTTCCCGCTTCACACCTGGATCTGGTTCACGCGCTTTTACATGCTGATGTTCAGCGGCCGCGCGCGCGGGGCAATCGCCATGGGCGAAAATGTCAGCGGCCGCCCGCCAGACATCATGCCGCGAGAGTTTGAGTTGCCGATGGCCTCGGCGCGGGCGTTGGATACGCATGCGCCCGAAGACACGGAACGCGCGACCCGCATGCATCTGGAAGCAGCACGGCGCGGCCTGGGCTATGCCGAAAACGCGATCAATTTCGTTGCCGCTACCGGTCGGCTGGATCAGGCTTTCGAGATTGCGGGTGCCTATTTCTTCAACCGGGGCTACGTGATCCCCGATAGGCGGTTCGACGGCCCGCGGGGGGTCGGCACCAGCTTAAGCCAGCGGCGAACGACGTTCCTGTTTCTGCCGCCGACCGACGCGATGCGGCGCGACGCGCGATTTTCGCCGTTGGTCACAGAGCTGGGGCTCGCCCAGTTCTGGCGAGAGAATGGGATCAGGCCCGATTATCAGCGGGCATGATGCTGCTCATGATCAAGCCGCGACAATCGTCTTGCGGCAGATGATCCGCCCCCTCGTGGGAACGGAGCCGGCCTCGGGCGGTGTTGTGGGCGCTGCCCTCCCCCGACCCCTCCCGCAAGCGGAGGGGAGGAGTGGATGCAAAAACAGCCGCTCGCCGAAGCGAACGGCCGTCCTTATGGTCTGGAAAATGTCAGGCGAAGCTAAGGCTGGTGCGGCGGCGGCGCATGGTCGCACCGATCATCGCAAAGCCGCCGAGCATCATGCCCCAGGTCGCAGCTTCGGGAACCGCAGTCGCCTGGAAGGTGACCGTGCCGGAATAGCTGCCAGTCTTGGCGACGGAGCCCTTCACCTCGATCGTGTTCATAACGTTCGCGAGAATCGGGATGCCGGCCAAGGTGAGCGACTGACCGCTGCCATTGGACGGCACGACCAGGGAAACGCCGTTCACGATCAGATCGGTGATGACGAGCTTGTTCTTCAAGCTCGAGAAGCTGGTCGAGATCGAGCCGCTGCCGACGCCGTTCTGCGGGATGGTGAAGGTGAATTTGTCGTCGAACGTGGTCTTCTTGCTGAACGAATCGAAGAAGATGGCGGTGATCGTCGGCGTGAAGGGCGTGCCGTTCGTGATGAAGAAATTCGGGCTCCCAATCGGGAACGTCGTTGCATTCGCAGCAGGTGCGAACGCGATGGCGACTGCCCCAGCCGCCAAACCCAGAACTGTCTTGAGACGCATACAAACTCCCCACTCACTGCAGCGACCACAGGCCGCACCCCGGTTTACGAATCGTTCACTACGGGAGTCTGCCGCGCCGCACCATTCACCGTACGGCCAGTAGGATCCTATCTTTCGATAGTACCGCCGAAAAACTGCGACCTTCTATTCAACTGATCGCCACGATCCGCGGGTCGCCAGCGGCCGGCGTGAAAAATGGACACTACAGGAGCAATTAAGGATTATTTCCGAAACGAATTGCTGGTGGCCGGATTGCGCCCGGCCTCTGTCATTCGTCCGATTCGGCGAGCCCCCAGCCGCGATCTACCGGGCTGCNGTTGTGGCCAACATTCTCGTCGCGGGTTAAGCCGGTGGGGAGAGATATGCTGATGGTAANGCCGCAACGACCCACCCTACGCGCTGAGCCGATCCTTCGTGCCCTGCTTCTGGCGATCGTNCGACCGCTGGTCTTCGGGCTGGTTTGCGCGACCAGCGTCTCTGCGAAGGGGGATGCGCCCGCACGCGATCCAGCGTCGCGCAGCGTCGGCGACTGGACGGTGGCGCCGAGCAAGGATGGGAAAGGCTGCTTCCTGACCCGCGATTATGATCGAACCGGGGGAACGACTTTGCTCCTTGGTCTCGATATCGACGGCACGAACCGGTTGGTGGTGCTGAACGCAAATTGGTCGATCAAGCCCAAGGATCAGCTCGAGCTGAATTTCCGCCTGTCCAACAGCAGCTATCCCGCCCATTTCGCGGTCGGCATGACGTCGGATGGGAAACAGGGGTTCGTCACGAGCTTCGGGGCGAAATTCCCGTCCCTTTTTGCCGCATCCAAGATCCTTCACATCTCGCGCGGCGATGTGCCGGTAGAGCGGCTCGACCTGGATGGCAGCGACGCCGCGGTCGAAGCGCTGAACGCTTGCGTTGAGGATCAGCGGGCAAAGTCCTCGGCCGCAGCAGGCGGGAAAGCAGATGCGGACGATATTCCGAAGGATCCGTTCGCACCGGCGCCGAAGCGGGGCGCGAAGAAGAAGTAGTGCGTCAAGGAGGCGCTACCGCCGGTGGAGAGGGGATGACGCCCCTCCCCTGACCCCTCCGGCAGGCAGAAGGGGAGAAAAGAAGCCAGGGCAGATTGAACCTGGGCTGACGCACATCGCCACGGCGGGTTCAGCCGCATTCCCCCACAGGCCGAAACGCGCCGCTTTGGGCGTTTTTGCTCCCGGCCGTAACGGGTGCCTGCAGGGGAAGATTGGTGATGAACGCTCGGACGGCTGAAGTGGTGGCGCTGTTATTGGTGGGTGCCGTGCTGATCGCCGCACCCGCATCCGCCAAGGACATTACGGTGCAGATGAAGACCCAGGGTGCGGGCGGAATGATGGTGTTCGAGCCGAGCTTTGTCAGCGCCGCGGTTGGCGACAAGGTCCATTTCGTGCCAACCGATCCCGGCCATAATGCCGCGCCGATCGCGGGCATGGTTCCGGTGGGCACGGACATGACGCCGGGCGCGATGAGCAAGGAATATGTGCTGACGGTGGCGAAGCCGGGCCTCTACGGCATCAAATGCACGCCGCATTATACGATGGGCATGGTTGCGCTGATCAAAGCGGGCAAGGGCGCGGCGCCAAACGCGGCTAGTGCAGCCGCCTTCGCCCTGCCGCCGCTCGCGGCCAAGCGGATGGCGCCAATGTTGGCTGCCGGGCGCTGATCGGTGGGCAATTAGCGGGGCGGTTGGCCCGACCCCCCGACCCCCCCCGCAAGCGGGAGGGGACAAAACGGCTTCGGCGTGCAACCGCCAGCGTCACCACAGCCGCACGCGCTCATCCAGAGGCAGGTAGAGCGTGTCGCCCGCGGCCACGTCGAACGCATCATACCAGGCATCCAAATTGCGCACGACGCCGTTGACGCGCCATGGCGCGGGCACGTGATAGCTATTGGCCACGATATAACGGATCGCGCTGTCAGGCGCCTTGTAGACCCAGACCTTGGCCCAGCTGAGGAGCAGCTTCCGATGCGCCGCTTTCAGGTCCAGCGCATCACCATGATCCGCTCGGTAGAGCTCATAAGCGCGTAGCGCCAACGACACGCCCGAAAGATCGGCGATATTCTCCCCCTGCGTACGCCGTCCATCCAGCTTCAAACCCGGTAGCGGTTCGAAGGCGCTATATTGCGCGATGAGCTGTTGCGCGCGGAGGGCGAACGCCGCGCGCGCGTCGGCGGACATCCAATCCCGGATCACGCCCTTGCTGTCGAACAGCAGCCCCTGATCGTCGAAGCCGTGCCCGATCTCATGCCCGGCGAGCGCGCCGATCGCGCCGAAATTCTCGGCAGGATGCGCATTGCCGGAAAAGAAAGGCGGCTGGAGGATCGCCGCGGGCAGCTCGATCGAGTTCAGCAGCACGCTGTAGCTCGCATCCACGGTCTGCGGGGATTGGTACCAGAGCTCGTCCTGGGGATGGGCCTTACCGAGCCGATCAGTCTGCGCCTGCCACGCTTCGCGCAGTGCGATTTCGAGATTGCCCGCGGCATCGTCGGCGCGGAGCTCAGCACCCTTGCCATCAGTCGGCCAGTTGCGCGGATAGCCTGCCTTCAGCGCCATCGCATCGAGCTTGGCCAGTGCCTCCGCGCGCGAAGCGGGATCCAGCCAGAGGTGGTACGCAGCCGTTCGGCCATGGCCCGCTTCAGATAAGTCAGCATCTCCACCGCGCGCCGGCGATCCTCTTCTGGGAAGTGCGCTTCGACATAGAGGCGCGCGACGTCCATCCGCAGCCGCCGATCGACGAAACGCAGCGCCTCTTCGGTGCGCGTCGGCCGATCACTGTTGCCCCGTACCACGCCGCCCGAGAAGGCCCAATAAGAGTCGCGGAAGGCCGTCGGTAGAATGTCGATCCCGTTGCGGATCCAGCCGAAGGCGAGCCAGCTCCGCCACACGTCCACAGACGTTTCTCGAAACAGCTTGGCCTGCGCTGCGACCGCGCTGTCTGTCCCCAGATTGATGCGCGCGACATGCCCAACCCCGCGCGCCGCCAGCATCGCGCGCCACGCTATGCCGGGTGCGAATGCCTCCAGTTCGGGCACGGTCAAAATGTGGAGATTGGCGCGCCGGTCGCGCAGCTTTTCGAAATCCCACTGGCGCCGGGCGATCTCGCTCTCGAGCGCGAGGATGTCGGCCGCGCGGCGCTGTGCATCTGCGATGCCCGCCAGATCGAACAGCTCGGCGATGCAGCGCCGGTATGCATCGCGTACCTTCACCGAATGATCGTCCGTCGCCGAATAGCCGCTCGATGAGAGTTCGAGCATCGGCTGATCCTGATTTTGCTGATCCAGATGGACCATCCACTCGCCCTGCGCCGGGAAGACGTTGAACGCGACCAGCGTGCTCGATCGCGGATGCGCCATGAGTGCGGCGATTTCCTCATGCGAGCCGGCCGCCATTATCCGCGTCAGTTCGCGCTTGAGCCCGGGCAGCCCTCGACGCTGGATCGAGGCCTCGTCCAGCACCGATCGATAGGCGGCAACCACGCGCCCTTCGGCCGGGGAGGCGGGCGCCTGCCGGGCCAGCCCGCGCTCAACCAGCGCCGCGATCCGTTCCGACACGCGCTTGCCGATGATATCGAACTGCCCATAATCCCAATGGCCTGGCGCTATGGTCATTGCGGCGACGTCGGCGGCATCGGCGTAGAGATAGAAATCGTCGCCGGGCCGCATCGCGGACGCAGCCTGTGCGAAACTCTTTCCAAACAGTGTGCCGAGGGAGAAGGCAGCCGCCCCAGATCCGAAAAACGCATCGCGTCGGGTAATCCCCATTGCTGCACCTCGATCCCTGTATCGACCCAAAGTAATCACACGGATTACAGTTGTAATCAATATGGCTGGATATAAGCAGTCGAGCTGAAGCGGTTTGGGTGCGCGGTCGGCCCTCTCTCCGCTTCCCTCCCGCGAGCGGGAGGGGAGAAGAAGGTCCGTTCGTTGCTGCGGATCCTTAACCTTTGCCCTTCTACCAGTGCGCCAACCAATGGGGGGCGATGCGAATGCGTGGGTGGATGTTGGGTGCGTGCGCACTTGTGGCAGCGGGTCCTGCGCAAAGCGAGGAGATCTATGCCAAGATCGGCCGCTGGGAGATTTCAGCCGAACCACCTTCGCCCGGGTGCATGATGAGTGCAGCCTACGCCAGCAAAGACGGCAAGAAGCTCGAAACGCTGACCGTCGGTTATGCTGGCGACAAAGTAGGTGGCCTGCTGGTGTGGTCGAACGACTGGATGACCTATCTGCCCGCCGAGGGCGACCTGGAGTTAGGCCTCGCCTTCAAGAAGGGCTCATCTGCGGATCAGTCGTGGGGGAGCCGCAATTTTCACTACCACAAAGTCAACGACACTTACATCTTCAAGCTTGTTTTCACGAAGGCCGAAGAGGTGCAGCGCCTTGTTCGCGACATCGCGGACAGTGAGCGCCTTGGGCTGCTCCTTGGTCCGGCGTTGACGGCGAATCTTCCGCTCGATGCCGCTGCGGCCGTCGAGAAATTGCGCGAATGTTCGGTCAATGGCGGTCGGGCGCCTTAGACGGGTTTGGCTGCGGGATTGGAAGTGAGGCGATCGTCCCTCGCTGAGGGCTAGAGCGCGAAGGTGGCCGATCTCGCCTGGCGTCGCGTCTCCACCTGACGGGCCGTTCACATCGGGCTTACCTATACGAAGCGCACCGGGGGCAATAAGCCGTCGGCGGCATTTCCCGAGGACAGACCGAACAGCCATGGCCATACAAATTCTCGCGCGCGCGCCGATCGTGCTGGGCGGCCGTCGCGTCCTGAAGCCCGGCCGGCTGCGCTGGCTGCGCGCGGTCGCGTGGATGGTTTCGCTGGTCTTCCTGATCGCTTTGTCATTCGGGCCGGCGATGGAGGGAATCCGCACGCTGCTGCCGAAAGACGATCCGCGCATTGGGTTCGCGGTTAACGTCACGGGCGCGCTGATCGCGCTTGTGGCTTATGTGCTGCTCGTCCGTGTGGGCGAGGATCGCCCTCCCGACGAGCTTGCCCCTACCACTGCGCCCTCGCATCTTCTGGTTGGCGTGGCGATCGGCACCGCGATGTTCGCGTGCGTGATGGCGGTCATGGCCGCGGCCGGCTTCTACCGGATCGACTGGCACGGCCTTGCGCCGGCATGGCGCCCCGGCGGGCTCGCGCTTCAGGCGGGGGTGATCGAGGAAATCCTGGTGCGCGGAGTCATCCTGCGCCTGCTCTGGCGCGCCTTCGGGCCGGTGGCGGCGTTCGCCTTATCGGCGCTGATCTTCGGCGCGGCGCATCTCGCCAACCCCAATGCGACCATCGTCGCGGCGTTGTGCATCGCGCTTGAGGCGGGGGTGATGCTCGGCGCCTTTTATGCGCTCACCGGGCGGCTATGGATGTCGATCGGCGTCCACGCCGCCTGGAATTTCGCACAGGGCTATCTGTTCGGGGCTGCGGTGTCGGGCATCAAGGCCGGCCCCGCGCTCGCGCAGAGTATCGCTCGGCCGGGCGCGCCCGCCTGGGCCACCGGAGGCGCCTTCGGCCCCGAGGCTTCGCTTCCGGCCTTGGTGGTGTGCACCAGCGTCGGGGTGGCGACCTTGTGGATCGCGCATCAGCAGGGCTGCTTCACTTCCAACGAGGCATGATTATAGTCGGTTCTTCCCGGCATTACCGCCGCAACGGCCGCCTCTCTGCCAAATCGTTGCGCATCGTCGTCGCGGCCACCCCGCCTTCGCCCATGGCGTGGCTGATCTGGTCGAGGCCTTTCACCACATCGCCGGCCGCGTAGAGGCCACGCACGCTTGTACGCTGGTGCGCGTCGACGAGCAGGCAGCCTTCCGAAGAGGTCTCTGCGCCCAACGCAATCCCCAGTTCGGAGCGAATGGCTGATCCCAAGGCGGGATAGATGCTGGCGAAGCTCAGCACGCCCGCCGCACTGTCCATCCGGATCCGGTCGTCGCCCAATTCGAAATCCGCGGTGGGCCCGTCCACCAGCCGCACCCCCGCCTCCGCCAAAGAAGCGCGCTGATCGGCATCCAGTTCGTGCGCTGCACTCGGCGCGACCAGCGTCACGTCGGGGGTATAGCTGCGCAGGAACATGGCCTCACGAACCGCGTGCGCGCCCGTCCCGATCACGCCCACCGGTTGATCGGTCACCTCAAAGCCGTCGCAAATCGGGCAGTAGCGCAATAGGCCGCGCGCCAAGGCAACGTCGTGCAGATCCTCGGGCATATCGGGCCGATTGTTCATCACGCCGGTCGCAAGCAACACTGTGCGCGCCTGCATTTCTCCAAAGCCGCCCGTGGCGAGAAAGCCCTCCGCCTCCGGGATGATCGCGTCGACCGATCCCTCGACGACCCGCGCGCCGTAGATACGTGCCTGCTGACTCATCCGCCGCAGCAGATTGGGGCCGGTGATCCCTTCCGGAAAGCCCGCATGGTTGCGCGTCTTCGGGATGAGCGCGGCGCGGCTGTTGCCGCCGTCGACCACCACCACCTGCAGGTGAAAGCGCGCGAGATAGATGGCGGCGGTCAGGCCGGCCGGCCCACCGCCAACGATAAGGCAATCGATCATGGCGGCCCTTCAACGCGCGAGGCCGAAAGGGGCAACGCTCCATGCGCTTTGCACGCCCGGGCCGGCGTGTAAAAGGCCGATTTTCGGCCGGTTGCAGCCATTCGGCTTTTGGTTCGAGAACATCTGATACCTGCCGTTCGCCACCTGTCCGAATCAAATGACAGCTAACGCTCGATAGTAGGGCTGCGCGTAGCCAAGCTACGCCGGCCAGCAACGCCAGGACCAGCGCGAGACCGCATCAGCAGCGAAGGGCGCGCAGCGGCGGTGTAACGTAGCGTTTTCGCTCTAAGGCATAGCGAGCGATGGTCGGACATCACGCAATCGGGTGGCGCAGGTGCCAGGGCGTCGCTTGTTCGTAAGCGTGGGCGACGCGGCACAGCGTCGCCTCATTGAGCCGCCGTCCCGTGAACTGGATGCTGTAGGGGAGGCGGTCGGCCGAGAAGCCGGCCGGAACACAGATCGCCGGCACGCCGGCAAGGTCCATCGGCATGGTGAATTCCGCGGACCGGGGCGCGGCCGAGGCCCACGCCTTGTGGTAGTCCGCCAGCGGGCCGATTTGCAAAGCATGCGTGATCGGCCAAGCCGGATCGCCTCCCGCCGGCCCGGCCATCACGTCCACGGTTCCGAGCATGGCGGTGAATGCGGCGGCCAACTCGGCGCGGCGGCGGCGAGCGTCGGCCAGCTGCCCCGGAGTGATCCGCATCGCATCTTCGAGGAAGCTGCGCAGGTAAGGGCCATATTCAGCCGCCCGCGACGGATAGGTTGCTCGATGGGCGCCGAGCATTTCTGTGGCGCAGATCGGCAGCCAAATGTCGGCCACTCGAGTCACATCCGGCATGCGGACGTCGATGATCGTGGCACCGCGATCTTGCAGCAACCGAACCGCCGCTTCGACGGCGGACGCATGGCCACTGTCGAGACCCCGCAGCGCATAGTCCCGGTCGAAACCGATGCGCATGCCGCGCACGCCCAGGTCGAGCGCTTTGAACGCGTCCGCCGCCACCGCCTCGAGCGAAGTCGGATCGTTAGGGTCCGGTCCCGCGATCGCATCGAACAGGATGGCCGCGTCGGCAACCTCGCGCGCCAGGGCGCCGACATGGTCCAGCGAATCCGCCATCGCCATCACGCCGTAGCGGCTGACTCGGCCATAGGTCGGCTTAAACCCGACGACTCCATTTGCGGAAGCCGGGTTGCGGATTGACCCGCCGGTATCCGTTCCAATCGATGCGAAGCACAGGCCGGCCGCGGTGGCAACGCCGGATCCGCTGGACGACATCCCCGGCCAGCGATCATGGTTCCAAGGGTTGAGAGGAACGTCGAGCGCGGGATTGTAACCGGCGGTCGCGCCTTCCGACAGGTTGAGCTTGCCCAGGATCACGGCGCCCGCGGCGCGCAGCCGTGCAACCACCGTCGCGTCGAAATCGGGAACGAAGTCCCTGCGGACCGCAAGCCCGCCCATCGTCCGGACGCCTTTGGTATAGCAAAGATCCTTGATCGCGATCGGGATGCCATGAAGCGGCCCGCGATACAGCCCCGCCGCGATTTCGCGCGCTGCGTTCCGCGCGTCGGCAAGAGCTTCAGATGCCGTGACTGTTGCGTAGCTTTTCAGCACCGGATCGATAGCTGAAATGCGATCCAGCATGTGCTGCGTCAGATCGATCGGGGTAAGCTTGCGAGAGGCGATCCGCCGCGCGGCTGTCCGCAGGCTTATGTAGTGCAGCGGCTCGAAGCCCTGGCCCGAACCAACGGCAGTAGTCGCATGGCCAGGCGCCGTAATGACCGACGCAGCCGCGCCGAACAGCCCCATCGCGTGGCGCCTGGAAATACCCCGTTCGAGATTGACCCCGGACATCGTTTCCCCCTTTTGACCCAATCCGCACCGAGACGACCCCACATCGTTCCGGAGAGGACGTCGATTTTGAAGAAAACGCAACTGACTCCGGATCCCGGAACCGAGGGGAGCAGGTATGCGATCGCGGCACACAAGGAGACGTCAAGCCTGACAAAGGGGCTGCATCCGATCCGTCGATGATGACCGTGGCAACGCCATCGCGCGACGTCTCACGGCAATACTGAAGGGTACGCACGCTGAACAAACGGCGGCTTCCAGGCAACACTCCGACCGCCTGAACGGCAAGAATTGGAGCGCAAAGCCGCCGCGTCCTNACAAACCATTATAAGCGCGCCGACATTATTGGGCCGCTCCGGCGGCTCGGGCAATCACCGAAGGCGGTAGCGGCGGANGGCGGGGCTGATGGGAAAGACTGCCTTCNGTCCGAGCGGTTAGCCATTGAGCTTAATGGCGAGCTCGCCGCGATTACTGGAGCACACCCCATCGCGGTGTCGCGGGCTCGGCTAGCGCCCATTTCCATTGCGAGCCGTGCCGGCAGGCGGTGGTCGCATAATAGCCGCGTCGGCTGTCCGGCCGGTCGCCGGCGAGCACGGTGAAGANCACTTCCTTGCACGGGGCGAGCGGATTGGGGATGTCGCGCACCACGGTCACGTCACCATGTGCATCTCCGATTGGTATCGCATGGCGGATCCGCCAGGGTGTGCTCTGGCCCACCGGGAGTGTCCCGACCGCGGCGACGATCTGGTCCTGTTCCGCGCGGCGCCGCGAACGCGCGATATGGCGGATCAGAGCGTCTACCGCAGCTTTGGTTCCTATGCCGACCGCATAGCCGAGCGCGGGATTGGCCGAGCCCGTGCCGCTGGCGGCACCGGTCGCGGCGCCCGCGAGCGAGCCGATATCGGTGCAGCCGGGCAGCGACAGCAAGAGCGCTGGAAACGCCAAGGCTGCTCTGCCTGAGCCTCGAACCGGCTTGATCACTGCAGCGGACCCCAACGTTCGGTCGCCGGCTCCGCAGTCGCCCACTTCCACGTCGCGCCGTCGCGGCAAATGATCGTCGTATAAAAAGCGCGGTCGGGCTTATGCTTAACGACCGAGTCGACCGAGAAGACGATTTCCTTGCAGTCGAGATTGCCAGCGCGGATCAGACGGCTGACGGTGAGTTCGCCATGTTGATTGGCCTCGACCGACACCTTGTAGTGTCCCGAGGACCAGCGGGCCGTCTCACCGATCGCAAGCGGGCCGGCGGCCGCCGCGATCGAATCCTGTTCGGTACGGTGAACGCGCTTCTCGATTGCCTTGACGGCGGCCGACGCCGCGGCGTTCACGCCTAGTCCGATGCCCGCAGTGACCGCAGGATCCTTGGTAACGGCACCGGCAAGGCTCGCACCCGCCACGCCCGCGCCGGCCGCACCGGTCTGGGTAAGCAGCGAGCTGCAGCCCGATAGCAGTAAGCCGCATATCGCAACCAGCGGAGCCAGCGCGCGCAAATGGCACGCAAGGACGCGGGAATGAACCGCGCGCAACAGAGTTGGGCAAGCGCAGGGCACTCGCGAGTAACGCAGTCCCGGCGAAAATCGTTTCCGATGCGCGGGGCGACTGCCGTATCGGCCGGGGCAAGCGCGGCGAACCCATCGGCCTTAGCGAGCGGCNACCGTCGGGCTGGTTATAAGCTCCGCCGAAACTCGCTGGGTGTCGCGCCCACCAACTTGCGGAAGCTAGCGGTGAAGGANGAGGGAGTTTGATACCCCACGCACAGCGCGATTTCCGTGACGGGCAGCAAGGGATCGGTGAGCAATTCCTTGGCCCGAGCGATCCGGAGATTGGTCAACCATTGGTGCGGGGTTCGGCCCGTGGCCAGCCGAAAGGCGGTACAGAAGTGAAAGCGGCTGAGGCTCACCAGCGCGGCCAGTTCGTCGAGGCCGATCTCCTGTTCCATCATGCTGCGCATGTAAGTGGTGACGCGCCTGACCTGCCAATCGGCAAGCCCGCGTTTCGGCGCCGGATCCGGCAGCGTTCCGAAATTCGAGTGGCCGCGCACAAGCTGAGTACAGAGCAGGTCGATCGCCTGTTCCAAAAATAATCGCGCGGAGGGGTCTCTCGTCGTTTGTTCGTCGCTGAGGAGCGTCAGAATATGGGCAATCTTCGGATCAGCGAAACATAGTCGATCGAGCAGTTCGACATGCCGTCCGCCCGTCAGGACCTCCGCGCTGTTGTTAAGGCGCTCGTCGGTCAGATAGACGTGGCTGACATCGACGCCGCCGTTGATGTCCCAACGGCCGTCATGGTCTGCGGGGATGATGACGATTGTTCCGGGCCTGGTCGCGGCGCGCGTCCGCAAACCCTCGCCCGTTCGCAAGACGATCTCGGTTCCCTCATTGTGGTGCGCAATGATCACGTGCGCCGGCATTCCCGGCAGGCTGTCGTGCAAGGGACCGTGCGTCCATCGGCCGGTTAGGCGCGTGTCACCACTGAGCTGCTCGGATAAAGCAATCGGAGGCCGATCGAGAATCCGGCTCATCTCCTCGAACGGGTCGGGTGGCCGCTCCATGATGCGCCTGGCGCTGACGGCCCTCATTTGCCTGTCGCCCTCCACCAACAGTCGAAGAGAGTCGTTCGCCGTCGATGCGTAACGCAGGCGCCGAAAACCGCAATCCTGCGACATTCGCCGCAAGCCGCGAACGGCGGCTCCTCCCGCGGCGGGCTAGGCCTTGGCTACCGGAAGCGACCCGAACGCCCACCGGCAGCAAGGGAGAACCAGCATGACTAGCATCAACCTCGTCCGCCGCGATTTTCTGGCTTCTTCGGTGATTGGCGTCATGGGCGTCAGCCTGCCGAGCCTGGCAGAAGCGCAGTCCCCGGCCGTGTCGCCGGCAAGTGGGATCCGCCCCTTCCAGTTCCACGCCTCGAGCCAAGCGCTCGCCGACCTTCGCGCCCGCATTCGCGCCACAAACTGGCCCGAGCGTGAGACGGTGAAGGACGCCAGTCAGGGCGTGAACCTGGCGACGATGCGGAAGCTGGCCGGTTATTGGGCGACCGGCCATGACTGGCGACGGGCCGAGGCACGTTTGAACGCCTATCCCAACTTCATCACCAATATCGACGGGCTGGACATTCATTTCATTCATGTGCGGTCGCGGCATGCGAACGCTCTGCCGGTGATCATCACCCATGGCTGGCCGGGCTCGATCATCGAGCAGATGAAGGTCATCGGGCCCCTCACAGACCCGACCGCTTTCGGCGGCACCGAGGCCGATGCGTTCGACGTCGTCATTCCGTCGCTGCCGGGGCACGGCTTTTCGGCTAAGCCCACCGAGAGCGGCTGGGACCCGATCCGCATCGCCCGCGCCTGGACGGTGCTGATGGAGCGGCTGGGCTATACCCGCTATGTCGCGCAGGGCGGAGATTGGGGCAATGCCGTAACCGAGCAGATGGCCTTGCTGCGGCCTGCGGGTCTGATCGGGGTGCACACCAACATGCCGGCGACCGTACCCGACGAGATTGCGCGGCTGCTTCCGAATAACCCCGCCCCGGCCGGGCTCTCTGCGGACGAGCGTTATGCGTTCGACCAACTGTCTTTCTTCTATCAGCATGGCCTGGGCTATGCGCAGGAGATGGCGGGCCGGCCCCAGACGCTATACGCGCTAGCGGACTCGCCGATAGGGCTCGCCGCATGGATGCTGGACCATGACGACCGTAGCCGCGCGCTCATCTCGCGCGTTTTTGACGGCGCCGAAGAGGGTCTGACCCGTGACGACATTCTCGACAATATTACGCTCTATTGGCTGACCAACACCGCGGTTTCGTCGGCGCGGCTTTATTGGGAGAGCAAGCTCGCCTTTTTCGCACCCAAGGGGGTGGATCTGCCGATGGGCGTGAGCGCCTATCCGGACGAAATCTATACCGCGCCGGAAAGTTGGGCGCGTCGCGCCTACCCGAAACTCGTTCATTACAATCGACTGCCCAAAGGAGGCCATTTTGCCGCCTGGGAGCAGCCACGCTCCTTCACCCAAGAGCTGCGCGCAACCTTCCGCTCGTTGCGCTGACAAATGCGCGCCGCCCCTGCCGGACAGTGGGCGGCGCAGCCNTGTGCGCNATTATTCAATGCCCTCGTCCTGTCCTTTTACCCTGTCGCGACGCCGCAACAGTCGGGCCGCGAAAACGCCTCCGGCCGCGCCGATCCGTTGCGGAGTTCGATCGCCCGCTCCTTCACCCAAGAGCTGCGCGCAACCTTCCGCTCGTTGCGCTGACAAATGCGCGCCGCCCCTGCCGGACAGTGGGCGGCGCAGCCTTGTGCGCCATTATCCAATGCCCTCGTCCTGTCCTTTTACCCTGTCGCGACGCAGCAACAGTCGGGCCGCGAAAACGCCTCCGGCCGCGCCGATCCGTTGCGGAGTTCGATCGCCGGCTTACGCTGGGTGTGCCGCGCTTCGACGAACGGCTGACAGGGGAGTTGATGATGAACCGCAAACTGATCGCCGCATTGGCGCTTTCGGCTTCGCCCTTTGTTTTCGCCAGTGCGATCGCACAGGCTACCCAAACCACGGACGCTGCGGCACCACAGCCCGATGTGACGGACCAAACCCAGGAAGTGGTCGTCACCGGCAGCCGCGCCGCCAACCGCACCGTGGCGGATTCTCCGGTTCCGATCGACGTCATTTCATCGGAATCGCTCACCACAAACGGCACGGGCGAGACCAATAAGATCCTCAATCAACTGGTGCCGTCGTTCAATTTCCCGCAACCTTCGATTGCGGACGGCTCGGACGTCATCCGCCCCGCCACGCTACGCGGCCTATCCCCCGACCAGACGCTGGTTCTGATCAACGGCAAGCGACGCCACGTGTCTTCCTTGCTCAACATCAACGGTACGGTCGGGCGCGGCTCGGCGGCGGTTGATCTCAACACGATACCTGCACTCGCGATCGACAGGATCGAGGTGCTGCGTGACGGCGCCTCCTCGCAATATGGATCGGACGCGATCGCCGGTGTCATCAACATCCAGCTCAAGCACGCCAACCATGGCGAGCATGCCAGCATCAGCTACGGCAAATATATCACGCAAATGAGCGGGGTCCCCGCGCTCGAGGGCCTGCAGACCAATGGCGGCCAGCCCTTCTTCGACCCGGCCGACGCCACCGGCACCGCCTCGTCACGCTATTTGGCGGGCAATTTCGGCGACGACGCCACGCGCCACGACGGCGGCACCTGGGTGATTGGCGCCAATCTCGGACTGCCGATCGGCCAGGGCTTCCTCAACATCACCGGGGAGTTCCGCGATCGCAACGCCGTGAACCGCGCCGGATACGATATGCGTCCCAATTATATCCGGCCAACCGCGGCATTCGATCCCCGCGAGATCAATTTCAACCGGCTGAACTTCCAGCTCGGCGATCCGAAGACCAAGGACTATAACGTCTTCGTGAACGCCGGCATGCCGCTGGGCGATAGCGGGTTCGAATTCTATTCGTTCGGCAGCTATGCGCATCGCGACGGCCTGTCCGCGGCCAATTGGCGCCAGCAATCGAACGCCGCCAACCGCGATTATTCCCAACTGCCCGCGGGCGTCGCGCCGACCGCGGCCAATTTCGTCGCCATCTATCCCGATGGCTTCCTGCCTTTCATCGGCTCCGACTATGACGATTTCTCGATCGCTGCCGGGGTGAAGGGCGACTTAGGCCCCTGGTCGGTCGATCTGTCGGGCGTCTATGGGCACAACCAGATCGATTATCGCACGCTCAACAGCATCAACACCTCGTACGGCGCGGCCGGCCCGCACGACGTCGATTCCGGCGGCATCCGCTTCGGCCAGTTCACCGCCAATCTGGACGTCACGCGCGAATTCGAACTGGGCTTCGCAAAGCCCGTGACTTTCGCTTTCGGTGCCGAATATCGGACCGAGAATTTCAAGGAGCGTCCCGGCCAGGTCGAATCCTACGCCCCCGGCCCTTATGCGGCGCGCGGTGCCGCGATCGGCCAGCAGGGCTTCCCCGGGATTCCGGCATCAGCGGCCACCGACAATAGCCGCCACAGCATGGCGGCCTATGCCGAGCTCGATACGGATCTGATCAAGGGGCTCACTGCCACCGTCGCCGGCCGGTTCGAGCATTTCTCCGATTTCGGGAATACGGTGAACGGCAAGCTGGCGCTGCGCTATGAGATCATGCCCGCGCTCGCGATCCGCGGATCGGTGTCCAACGGCTTCCGCGCGCCGTCGCTGCACCAGCAATATTTCACGACGACTTCGACCAACTTCGTTGCCGGCGTTCCGGTCGATATCGTGACCGCGCAGGTCAACAGTCCGATCGCGCGCGCGCTCGGCGCCAAGCCGCTCAATCCGGAAAAGTCGCTCAATTTCTCGGGTGGCGTCACCTCCAACCCGTTCCGCGGCTTCAACATTACAGCGGATTATTTCTACATCCGGATCAAGGACCGGATCGTGCTTACCGAGAATCTGGGGTCGTCGGGCAATGCCGCTACGGATGCGGTTGCGCGGACGGCGTTGAACGCCAACGGTTTCACATCGATCGGTGCGGCGCGCTTCTTCATCAACGGGCTGAACACGACCACGCAGGGCGTCGATATCGTCGGCACCTATCGGCTGAAGCTCGGGGAGCTAGGCAATTGGTCGCTGTCCGCCGCCTACAATTACACCGACAACAAGATCAACAAGCGGCTGAACAATCTTGGGCCGTTCGCAGCCGATCCGAATCTGGTCCTGTTTGGGCGAGTTGAAGGCATTCGCTTCACGGACGGCCAGCCGCGCGACAAGGTCGTGCTCTCCGCCGACGGCACGGTAGGGATTTTCGGGATCACGGCGCGGACGACCCGCTATGGCCGCGTGATCGCGCCCACGGCGACGGCGCCGGTCGTCAACAAGAACAGCCTGACCGATTTGGGGCCCGATGACGTGATCCTGCACCCGCGTTGGGTCACCGATCTCGAAGGGCGCGTTACGCTCTACAAGCATGTGACGCTGGCGCTGGGTGCGAACAATCTGTTCGACGTCTATCCCAATCGGCTGCCTTATGGCCCGCGTCCCGCATCGGCGGGTGGCGGCCAATATCCGGCCAACCAGATCTACATCCCCTACAGCGGCTTCTCGCCCTTCGGGTTCAACGGCCGGTTCCTCTATGGGAGGATCAACGTCGATTTCTGACCCGACCTTCCAGCCGCTGAACCGGAAATAGATCCGGCATGCGCCGGATCTTACCGGCGGGCGCACGCGCAAGCACATTCGAGGAGTAGCTGATCAAACCAGCTTCCGGAAGCAGACCTGCGTCAGGCTGGCGCTGGCGCCGTCCGGCGAATTAGTGGAGCCGATCCGGGTCTAACGGCCCCGCCTTTCTGACGGCAAGTCAACCCTGTGGCCCCTCAGACGACGCCGGATGTCGATCCGNGAAACGATGNCCGTGAAAGAGGACTAGCCAGCGCGTCCTGTTAACTCGCATCAATTGCGGATCAAATTGCCGCTCCGTAACGTTTCTTCATACTNGAAACGAAGAGGCGGGATGGCAGTGTCGACGGAAAAAGCCGCGTTCGGCATCGCGGGCTTGGACGATATCACCGATGGAGGGCTGAAACGGGGCCGGCTGTTTCTGCTGGAGGGCAGTCCCGGCACCGGCAAAACCACGATCGCAACCCAGTTTCTGATCGAGGGCGCGGCGCGGGGGGAACGCGGGCTCTACATCACCCTTTCTGAAACCGAGGCCGAGTTCCGCGCAGGCGCAGCGTCGCACGGCTGGGACTTGGCGGGCATCGATATTTTCGAGCTGGTCCCGCCTGAAAATCTGCTCGACGAAGAGCAGCAGCAAAGCTTGCTATATTCGTCGGATCTTGAACTCGGCGAAACCACGCGTCGCATCTTCCAGATCTTCGAGCAGGTGAACCCCGAGCGGGTCGTGCTCGATAGCCTGTCCGAGATTCTACTGCTGGCGCAGAGCCCGCTACGCTTCCGGCGCCAGACCCTAGCGCTCAAACATTACTTCTCGCGCCATGGCACCACGGTGCTGATGCTCGATGATCTCACCGCCGACACCAACGACAAAACGATGCACAGCATCGCCCATGGTGTGATCCACCTGGACGAGATGGCTCCCGATTACGGCGCGCAGCGGCGGCGCACTCGCATCGCCAAATATCGCGGCCAATCCTACCGTGGCGGCTATCACGATTTCGTAATCGAGTCGGGCGGCGCACGCGTTTTTCCGAGGCTGGTCTCCGCGGAACATAGGACCGATTTTGATCGTGTACCGGTGGTGGCGCGGCCACCCGAACTCAACGACCTGCTTGGAGGAGGTCTGAGCCGTGGGTCGAGCACGCTCATCCTGGGACCCGCGGGCACGGGCAAATCGCTACTCGCGCTCACCTTCGTCGCGACCGCGCTAGAGCGTGGTGAACGCGCTGCGATGTTCGTCTTCGACGAAGAATTGGGCCTGTTGTTCAACCGGGCACTCGATCTCGGAATCGATCTCCAGGCGATGGTCGACTGCGAGCGGCTGACTATCCAGCAGGTCGACGCCGCCGAGCTCACGCCGGGTGAATTTTCGGAACGCGTGCGCCGTTGCGTCGAGACGCACGATGCCCGGACCGTCGTGATCGACAGCCTGAACGGTTATCAAGCGGCGATGCCCGGCGAGCAGGCGCTGATCCTGCATGCGCACGAGCTACTCCAATATTTGAACCGTCAGGGCGTCTCGACCTTTCTAACGGTCGCGCAGCATGGGCTGGTCGGGGACATGAAGTCGCCAGTCGACGTTACCTACCTCGCCGACACCGTGATCCTGCTGCGCTATTTTGAAGCGGCCGGTAGGGTGCGCCGCGCCATTTCCGTCATCAAGAAGCGCACCGGCATGCATGAAGATACGATCCGCGAATATCGTATCGGCCGGCGCGGCCTGACAGTCGGGCCGCCCCTGCACGAATTCCAAGGCGTTCTGCGGGGCGTGCCGAGCCTGATCAGTGAGGGGAAGCCGCTGATGGAGGAACGCGGCGCTTGATTCCGCACCTGTCCGAACGGGCGTTGATCCTGGCGCCGCTTGGCAGGGATGCCGAGGTGGCCGCAGCGATGCTGGCGGAGGCCCGGTTCAACACGCTCGCTTGCCGCTCCATCGAGCATCTCGTCGAAGAGATGGACAAGGGCGCGGGCTTCGGCGTGATCGCGGAAGAGGCACTGCATACCGCCAACCTCGCACCCCTCGCCACCTGGATTAACCGGCAGCCCGAATGGTCCGACTTCCCGTTCATTCTACTCACGCTCCGTGGTGGCGGATTAGAACGGAACCCGGCGGCACAGCGCTACCTCGACATGCTGGGCAACGTTACCTTCCTCGAACGCCCTTTCCATCCGACGACCTTGCTCAGCCTCGCCCGTTCGGCTCGCCGTGGTCGGCAGCGGCAATATGACGCGCGCGCACGTCTGGAGGAGCTTCACGCGCTCGCCGCAGAACTGGAGCAGCGTGTCGAACAACGTACCGCCGAGCGACAGGCTGCGCTGGAGCAATTGCACGAGGCGCAGAAACTGGAGACGCTCGGCCAGCTGACGGGCGGCGTGGCCCATGATTTCAACAATCTGCTTACGCCGATCATCGGTGCGCTCGATCTTCTCCAGCGAAAGACGGAAGGAGCGGACAGCCGCACCGCCCGCTGGATTGCCAACGCGCTGCAGTCGGGCGAGCGTGCTAAGACGCTGGTGCAAAGGCTGCTCGGCTTTGCCCGGCGCCAAGAATTGCGGAGCGGGCCGGTGGATATCGGCAGCCTCGTTAATGGTATGCGGGACCTCATATCAAGCTCGGTGGGCTCCACCATCGAGCTCCAGCTGAACTGCGCCGCCGATCTGCCCCCGGCGCTCGCCGATCCCAACCAGCTCGAACTCGCCATTCTTAATCTGTGTGTCAACGCACGCGACGCGATGCCCGACGGCGGGCTGTTGATGATCGGGATCGAACCGGTAGTGCTCGGCCCCGGCTCTGAAACGCGTCTGGCCCCTGGTCTCTATGTCCGGTTGTCGGTAATCGACACCGGTAGTGGTATGGACAGCCAGACGCTGGCGCACGCGGTCGAGCCCTTCTTTTCGACCAAGGAAGTCGGACGCGGCACCGGTCTCGGCCTTTCGATGGTGCATGGCCTGATGGCGCAACTCGGCGGGGCTTTCATGCTGTCCAGCGTCGAGGGAGAGGGCACGCGTGCCGATCTCTACCTGCCTGCTACAGACGCTCTGCCAGATGTAACGGTCGCGTGCGGCGATCATGATCTGGAGCCTACTCGGCCCCTGACCGTCCTGGTGGTGGATGACGAACCGCTGGTCCGGCGCGGGATCAGCGAGATGTTGCGCAACCTGGGTCATAACGTGATCGAGGCCGATGGTGGCGCCGAGGCGTTGGGTATGGTCGCGGCGTTGCCGGACATCGACGTGGTCGTGACCGACTATAAGATGCCGCGCATGGACGGCGCGGAGTTTGCGCGGCGCGTACGGGAGATGCGGGCAGGCATGCCGGTCCTGCTTATCTCGGGTTACACCGGAGCCGCGGACCCCGTCGAAGGGCTGCCGCGGCTCAACAAGCCGTTCGGGCTAGCCGAATTGGCGGACGCACTGCGCCGTGTGACCGAGCAGCCGGAGACTGTGGTGCAACGCCAGCCTTTATCGGTGGCCGAACAGCCCGTCCTCGATGAAGTGTAATCCGCCGAGGTACAGAACTAGAACCCGAAGCGCGTCACGTCCGTGACGCAATTGGGCGGGGCGGGAGGCGGGTCCGAGGCCCAAACTCCCAGCTCCGTCAACCGCTCAGATAGGAGAGCTGCGTTTAAGCT
>JGI24737J22298_10000150_pt1 | contig 21826 bp, 18 predicted proteins | sample KBSCornC3_FD_22298 | JGI IMG/M metagenome (IMG submission 22298) | reverse complement strand
AAGAAGGCCCGCCGGTACCGGCGGGTTTTTTGTTTTATATAGTCCCGCTTTATCACTTCATCAAAATTCTATATCTTTCGCTTCAATTAAACTTTTATCACAGTGTTGGTTAAAACTTTTGGAAGCGCGGTTTATGGGATACAAGCTATTACCATAACAGTTGAGGTGAATATTGCATCGGGCACAAAATATTTTATTGTGGGCCTGCCCGATGTGGCTGTAAAAGAAAGTTATTTCAGGATAGAGTCGGCGTTAAAAAACTGCGGTTTCAGGATGCCCCGCCAGCAGGTAGTGGTTAATATGGCCCCGGCCGATATTAAAAAGGAAGGCTCATCCTATGATCTTACTATCGCCACAGGCGTATTGGCCGCTTCCGGGCAGATAGAACCCGAAACACTTGATAAATTTATAATCATGGGCGAGCTTTCGCTTGACGGAAGCCTTCAGCCTATAAAAGGCGCTTTGCCTATCGCCATACAAGCCCGCAAGGATGGATTTAAAGGCTTTATCCTCCCTAAACAAAATGCCCGCGAAGCAGCTATTGTAAACGATCTGGAAGTTTACGGGGTTGAAAGCATTAAAGACGTCGTTGGCTTTTTTAACGGCACTTCCGAGCTTAAGCCCGAAATAGTAAACACCCGCGAAGAATTTTACGACAGCCTCTGCAATTACGACAGCGATTTCAGCGAAGTAAAAGGCCAGGAAAATATTAAGCGCGCCTTAGAGATTGCCGCGGCCGGCGGCCATAATGTGATCCTGATCGGTCCGCCCGGAGCGGGTAAAACCATGCTGGCCCGGAGGCTGCCCTCTATTTTGCCGCCCCTCAGCTTATATGAATCGTTAGAAACCACCAAGATCCATTCGGTGGCAGGTAAGCTTGCCGCTGCCGATGCACTGGTAACCATTCGCCCGTTCAGGAGCCCTCACCATACCATTAGCGATGTTGCTTTGGTAGGAGGGGGAAGCAACCCAGCCCCCGGCGAAATTTCTTTGGCCCATAACGGCGTTTTATTTTTAGATGAATTGCCCGAATTTAAACGCAGCGCTTTGGAAGTAATGCGCCAGCCCTTGGAAGAGCGCCGGGTAACCATATCACGCGCCAAGTTTACTGTTGATTACCCAAGCAGCTTTATGCTGGTAGCGAGCATGAACCCATGTCCATGCGGTTACTATAACCATCCCGAAAAAGAATGTATCTGCCCGCCGGGTATGGTGCAAAAATACCTGAGCAAAATTTCCGGCCCGCTACTGGACAGGATAGACCTGCATGTGGAAGTAACTCCCGTTAACTTCAGCGAACTATCATCCGACCGCGCTGCCGAAAAAAGTGAGCTCATCCGCGAACGGGTGATCAGGGCAAGGGAAATCCAGGTAGAGCGTTTCGGTAACCGGCAGGACCTCCACGCCAATGCACAAATGAGCCCTCAAATGGTACGCGACCTGTGCAAGATCAACGCGGCCGGCCAAACCCTGCTCAAAAAAGCGATGGAAAAACTCGGCCTCTCGGCACGGGCGTACGACCGCATACTGAAAGTATCCCGCACTATTGCCGATCTTTCCGGAAGCGAGGAAATTAAACTGGAACATTTAGCCGAGGCTATTCATTTCAGGAGTTTGGATAGAGAGGGTTGGGCTGGGTAAGGTACAACGAGACAGCGTCTCCGGAAAGAGTAATCCGAACCGGAAACTTCGGACAGCAAGGGTAGCGTTTTTTGGTTTTATTCTTGTTCGGAGAATAAGTACAAGTATAAAGGCAAAAATAAATGATTAGCAACAAATCCATTTCAAGTGTAACAAATAAGAACGATAATCGCATGGCTTATTGGATATCCGTTTCCTGCGTGATCATTATCGGATTTTTTTGTCGAGATTTTATTGAATTGATTTGGGGTCTATTGGGATTTGTAATACTTTTTACAGCAATCTCATACATTTCAAAGACTATAATTTTAACTGAAAATTCAATAATTATTCAGAGCGTTTTCGGGAAAGATATTACAAAAGATGTAAATCAATGCATGCGTTTAACAACCTCTTGGCTCCTGATAAACAGAATGAAATTAGAGTTTATTGACGGTAGTCGGTATTTGTTTAACGGAAACTCCTCTGACAAAGTCGTGAAAGAACTAACCAGAATTATTACTCAACGCACTCCGGCACAAGTATGAAAATCTGGCGATTTGTACCTTTACCATATATCCCGCACTATCGCTGATCTTTCAGTGAGTGAGAAGAATTAAACCGGAGCATTTAACTGAGGCTATTCATTTCAGGAGTTTGGATAGAGAGGATTGCGCGGGATAGAAACGATATATCCGTTGTATAAGCTAAAACGGAAGTATATTCAAATAAAAATGAAATAGTCCTTGATTGTTCATAACAGCATACCAAGAACCTAAAAAACAAGTTGATGAAAAACAAGTTGAAGTATTTTATTTATCCCCTCTTATTGACAATGGTCTTTTATTGTGCGCCTGCTGCTGCCCAAAGGCTTGTCCGTATCGGTCCGGCGCCAGTTGAGGAGATTGAGAAAGCGCGGGCGGCGGTGCTGCTTAATATGGAGAGCATTGAGGCGCATAAAAACTACATCTATGCATTGAACCTGGATAACCCACTTTTGATTCCCCAATATAAGGCCTGGATGAAAAAATATCCCAAAAACATCAACATTCCATTAACCATTGGCACGATTTATTACCACGCCGAAATGTCGGAAGCTAAAGAGTTTTTGTTACAGGCCGCTAAAATTGATCCAAATAATGCCCAAATATGGTCTATGCTATCGGGAGATGCTTTTAACAGGGGGCAAACAGACCTGTCAAACGAATATATTAAGAAAGCGATGCTTGCCGACCCATCAAATGCCGGTTATGCGTTCCAGTACCTTTTCTCATTTGGCAATGGCAACCCTGATGAGTATAAACAAAAGGTTTTTGACTTTGTGAAGCGCTTCCCAAAAGACGAACGCGGAGCACAGGCATTATACTGGTTGGGCGAAGATGCGGGTGATATTCACGATAAAATCAACTACTTTGAAAAGCTACGGCAATTATACCCACCTAAAGAGTTTAATTGGTCATCTTCCGGAATGATTGGATTGGCAGATGCTTATTTGCAAACAGATCCTGAAAAAGCCTTGGTATTAATTAACAGCATGGGTGATGAAAAGGATTGGCAAATGAGGAAAAAGGTGGCCGAATCACTAATACAGGCCGGTAATTTGGAGCAAGCGAAAAATTATAAAGAAGCCTTTAATGTGCTTAACCAGGTAACCCTTCCGCGATTTAATTATATCGACGATTTTATATTATTAAAAAAAGCGTCGTTACAGCAAAAAACGGGCGATGTTAAGACAGCATATGATAGCCTGGCCGAAAAATTTGCAAAGCTACCCACCGATGAGCTCTATCCCACACTTGAATTGTATGGAAAGGAAATAGGGAAGGATAAAGAGCAAATTACAAATGATATTAAAACAATAAGAAATAGCAAAGCTGTTGCTGCCTTTCCCTTTAATTTGGGTCTGTATAGCAGTAAGGATAGCTTAAACCTGAATGACCTGAAAGGTAAGGTAGTATTGCTTACATTTTGGTTTCCGGGGTGTGGCCCGTGCCGGGCCGAATTTCCGCACTTTCAGGCCGTGATCAATAAATTTAAACCCGGGGATGTTGCTTATGTTGGCATTAATGTAGCACCTGAGCAGGATCCGTACGTAACCCCTTTAATAAAAAACGCAGGATATTCATTTATCCCGTTACGCGGCAGCCGTGCATTTGCCCTTAAAAACTATGCTGTGCAGGGTGAGCCCGAAAATTTCCTGATAGATAAAGATGGCAAAATAATTTTTAAAGATTTTCGCATCGATCAAAAGAACCATCGTACGCTGGAGCTGATGATAACTTCATTGCTGTAAGGGTTTGATGGGATTGATTTTGGGGTTTCGTTATCGTTTGTCGTGGTGTGTTCACGGGCGCAAGGAAATGGAGTGGTGCAACGAGAGCAATGGCAAATTATATTTTGTTGTTTTAATTTTAATAAAATTAAATTCCGTTTCGTTTGGTTTTATAAATCTTTATTTCATACTTTAGTTTTAATAAAAGGAAAATAAACTCCTGTCCTTAAAACTAAACCTATGAGAATAATAAGCAAATCATTCGCCCTTATCCTGCTGCTTTTTATCCAGGGAACGGTTCATGCCCAAAACAGCACACAAGATAAAATAACACAAGTTGAAAATGGACAGGTTGGCAACATACAGATTGAGGGCGAAAAGGCATGGAACCTGTTAAACCGGATGGCCTATTATAAAATTCCTGGTTTGAGTATCGCTGTTATCCAAAACTATAAAATTGCCTGGGCTAAAGGTTATGGCTTTGCTAACGACAGCGCAAAAATCCCGGTTACTACCCAAACACTTTTCCAGGCGGCATCTATCAGCAAATCACTTAATTCGGTCGGTGTGCTAAAGCTGGTTCAGGAAAAAAAGCTCGATCTTAATACAGATATCAATGTTTACCTCAAAAGCTGGCATTTTCCTTATGATAGCTTATCAAAAGGAAAAAAGATCACCATTGCAAACCTGCTAAGTCACAGTGCCGGTTTAAACGTGCATGGTTTTGGCGGGTATGAGCGGGGAGCTCCATTGCCAACGATTGTTCAGATATTGAATGGAGAAAAACCAGCTAATTCTCCTGCCATTAAATCAATGTTTGAGCCGGGGAAACGGTATGAGTACTCGGGAGGGGGCACTACCATTACGCAAATGATAGTGATGGATATAAGCCATATGCCCTATGCCGATTATATGAAAAAGGAGGTATTGGGTCCGCTTGGTATGACCAGCAGTACCTACGCACAACCGCCTCATGATGTGGATCAAAGCCTGTTTACGGTTGCTTATAATATGGCAGGCAAACCAATTAAAGGCAATTATCATATTTACCCGGACCAGGCGCCGGCAGGTTTATGGACAAACCCAACCGACCTGGCTAAATATATTATTGAAACGCAATTGGCGTATGATGGCAAATCGGCTAAGGTTTTGAATCAGGAAACTACTAAAATCAGGCTTACTGTACATGCCGGCAACAATGTAGGCTTAGGGGTTTTCATAGATAAAAACGACAGCACAGTGTATTTCAGTCATAGCGGCGGAAACGAAGGCTTCCGATGCCAGTATTACGGTAGCATGCAAGGCGGAAACGGCGTAGTTGTGATGGTTAACAGTGATAATGGCGGCGTCATTCAAGAACTGATCAATAGCGTGGCTAAGGTTTATGGTTTCAAAGGATTATTTCATTCCAACATTAAAAAGGTGGTAACGGTGCCTGTCGAGATTTTAAAAAGCTATACCGGCAAATTTTTTATCAGTCCGCCGCGTACGTTAACCATAATTGAGGCAGATGGCAAGCTTTATGCCGAAGCCAGCGGCGAGGCAAAACGCGAACTTTATCCGCAATCAAACAATCGCTTTTTCCTGAAAGATTTACCTTATGAGCTGGAATTTAACAAAGATACCGATGGTAAAATCCATTTGATATTTTATGGCGACGGGGGGAAACTTGAGTTGAAAAGGGCAGAGTAGAAAAATGAAACATTGGTTTTTTTTATTTTCTTATCCTCTTCTCTCCTGGAAGCAAAAGAGCAGGCACAGCTCAAAATATTTAATACAGATCCAAAGAGAAACAGATATAGCATTCATTTTACAAAGGTATTACCCATCATAAAAGCCGATCTTTGTTTAGAAACGCTGCTCGAAGCTATTATAAAATCCAACCAAAAACACTACGATCCCGGGAAATCTTTCTATGGGCTAAATTTTAATAACCGGGGCCAATATAAATATCTGGAAATATTTATGGGCAGTAGGCAAGCTGTCAAAACGACTAATTACATTGCTATAATTAAACTTAAAAACGTGCTGTTTTTATGCAATGTTGATTTTAATAACGAACCTCTTTTCCATAAAACAACCCTTGGTAACATGAAAATTAAATTAACTATTGTTAAAAATCGATCGAGGATATGGCGCTGATTGAGCCGTCACTTCAGGGGACAATGAGTATTTGCAAAGGATTACCAATATACATTGAAGTTTATACACCAGAACCTATTGGAGAGTATAAAATGGAAATTAGGCATCGAAGATGACGCAAAATGCCATGATGGCCGATAATATTGCCTTGTATGAAACCAATACACAAATCTACGGCATTTTAAGGCTCAACAATGGCCAATACGAAGCATATGCCATAGCCGATGAGCCGGGGCTGATACCCGGCGCGGGCAAATTGGGATATGCAGCTTAGCAGTTTACCTGCAAAACTTTAAGCCATACAGCCAACTGTACTATTATATTAAATAGCCAGTTAACTTAAAAGAAGCATGGCCCCCGGTTGCTGCCAATCGGAAATTTGTTAACCCTGCCATGCACATGATCGCAATGTGTATGATCGCGATACATTTTTTGATGAGATGGCGGGCAATTTACCTGTAATGGTTGGGTAGTTTCAGTCTTATCAGGCTGACAAACTATCGTAGCTTGTTTTTTCATAACGACTTCTCCCTATGTTAGGTGACATTGATAATTGATATAATAAATTTAACTATAAAAGCACTTATTTACAATAGCTTTTATCAGAAAAATAATATTAAAAAAATCACGAGCTAAACTCGAAAGTGCAAGTAGCTATTGCCCGCAGGCAAACCCTGCATATTTACGCCAGTAAAGGAAAAAAATCATTTGTTACATCTCAGATAAATAAACAGCCGGAGCAAATAATATATACTCCGGGCTGTTTAAATAAGTATAGCGTCCCTGTATTTACTTCCCTTTCCAAAACTGCAGGTAATGCAGGTTGTACCCTCCGTTATTAGCTAATATCTTTATTTTGTTGGCGCCTGCCTTTAAAGCAATATTTTTAACAGCAATAACCTGCCATTTTTTTTGCCCGCCGGTGTTGGGAACCACCACTTCTTTTGCCTGGGTTATATTATTAACTAAAACAGATAGTTTGGCATCATCAGTGGCGGATGCCACTTTGAGGCTTAGGGAGTATATGCCCGGTGTTTTAACCTGTATTGTGTACTGGGTCCATTCTTTGGTTTCAATATGATCTACATAGTAACTGTCATACTTCGTAGAATCTTTGCTGATATCAACGCCGTCGTTCCGGTAAACATGGCCTTTGTTGCCTACGCCGGGTTTGCCTGAAGTATGATAGTCGGCGGTATCGGTATCGAAATAAGCATAGCCATTGCGGCCCAGGTCATAATCAACAGCATTGATCATGGTGCCGTTGCCAATTCTGTTGGCTTTAAAGGGCTTAGTAACGGTTGTGTGCGGCTGCCTGAAAATAGCGTCGATGACGTCATGGTGAATAATGGTATTTTCTAATTTAGCATACGTAGCCAGCTCAAGGGTGCCGCTATACGTATTGCTCTCGTTAGGTTTATTCCTGCCGGTGTTCAGGTACCTTGCCACATCATCATAGTTCAGATTTGAACGGATTTCCATCGGGTTGTTGATGCCCAATTTTTTCAATGGCCATAATGACCAGCCAATGTTATTTTTTTCTAATAAGCCGATAGCTTCGGTAAGCCAGGTATTTGAGTTTTCGCCGGTTTCGCCCAGCCATACCGGTATATTATACTGGTCGCGTGTTTTTACGATATGCTCAACAGACTTCTGATCGTTAAAATTCCAGTACTTATGAAAGCTCAGCACCATGTTTTTATCCCATTGGGGTAAAATACCATTATAGTTATTGCCCCAACCGTTGCCTTCAATAATAATGATGTGTTTTTTATCTACCTCGCGAATGGCAGCAGTAATATCAACCATCAGTTTTCTTAGCGGTCCGTTTGTTTTTTCCTTCAGTCCGTTTTTATCATTTTGAAGATCGTCAAAACCCCAGTTGGGCTCGTTGATGATATCATAAGCACCTATATAAGGCTCGTTTTTATACCGTTCGGCCAGTTTACGCCAAAGGGCAATGGTTTTTTGCTTATTAGCCTCGCTGTCCCAAAGCGATGGTTTGTCCGGGTCGCGGTCGGAGATGTTCAGGTCGTTGCCTTGTCCGCCGGGCGCGGCATGCAGGTCAAGGATCAGGTACATATGGTTCGCTTTACACCAGGCCAGCAGATCGTCGGTCATTTTAAACCCTTTATCCAGCCAGGTGTTTTTACCGGCAACGGGTTCTTTATCAACCGGCAAGGTGTAAAGGTTATAATGCATTGGCAGGCGGATAGAATTAAATCCCCAGCGTTTCATCGAGTCTACATCAATTTTGCGGGTGTTATTGGCCAGCCAGGTATCATAAAACTCCTTAGTTTCGGCCGGGCCCATTAGCTCTTCCAGCCTTTCGCGAATGCGGTACTGCCGGCTGTCTTTGTTAATGTGCAGCATATAGCCTTCCTGTAGCATCCATCCCCCTAAACCCATGCCCCGCAGCAATACATTCTGCCCCTTTTCATCAACTATTTTTTTTCCTTCGGCTTTTAAAAAGCCTGTTTGCGCATTGCCTTGTAGCGCGACAAATAACGCCGGGATCGCGGCAAACATAACTTTAATCCCAGAGCTTATCTTTATGTTTTTTATTAACGATGTTAACATGTTGTTGTGCATTTAAATTTTTTGAACCGGTTTATATTACCAGATATATGTTCCAACCGAACCTTTATCAAGTTTAACAGCTAATACTTTTCCCTGGTACTGGATGTTAAAATCCTGCGCGCCATCGCTGGTGTTGGCTACGATAAGTACTTTTTTGCCATCGGGGGTTTTGAAAGCTACATTAGGTAAAGTATCCATATTGTTTGATGCAATTCGTACTGAACCCGGACGTACAAATTTGGAAGCGTGGGCAATTGAATAATAAGCGATGTTTTTCTTTACCTGGTTTTTATCAATGGTAACGGCGCCCTGGCACATTGGGCAGCCGCCCCTGTCGGTGTAGGGCTTATATTCAGGATCTGCGGCAAGGTTCCATTCCAGTACATTGCGGCTCCAGTTACGGGTTGCGCCAATAATAAGGCTTTTTACCGGCCAGGCAATGTTGATGGTACTTTGATTTTCGGGCTCAACGGTCATCTGCTCGGTAAAGTAAATATTTTTATCAGGATGGGCGTTGTGCACATCGGTAAGGGCCGAGATATCGCCGCCATACAGGTGAAAGCCCGAACCATCCACATATTTACGGGCAGCCGGGTCGTTCAATATCGAGATAGGGTAGTCGGGCCTGTCGGCATTATGATCGTAAACAATGATCTTTGTTTTGATACCTGCCGCCTTAAACGCCGGACCAAGGTTGTTTTTGATAAAGTCGGCTTCGTCGGGCGCAACCATCAGCAAGCTGGGGTTATTGCCCGGGTGTAATGGCTCATTTTGAATGGTGATGGCATCGATATTAATTCCATTAGCCTTCATCGCCTGGATATATTTAACCAGGTATCTAGCATACACCGGGTAACAATCGGGTTTTAACCTGCCGCCGCGGGTATCATTATTGGTTTTCATCCAGGCCGGCGGCGACCATGGCGAACCCAATACCTTGATTGCCGGATTAATTGCCAGGATCTGTTTCATTACCGGGATCACATCGGTTTTATCCGGGCCAAGGTTAAAATGTTTTAACGTTGGATCTGTCTGGCCTTTGGGCATATCATCATAGGAGAATACTTTCTCGTTGAGATCGGATGCACCAATACTCAGCCTTAAATAACTGATACCAATATCATTCCCTGTAACCGCGAAAAGATTTTTAAGCAGCGCGGCCCGGCTTCCGGCACTCATACGGATGATGTGCATAGCACTACCCCCGGTTAATGCAAATCCAAACCCGTCTATCGGCTGGTAATGTTGCTTATCATTAACCGTAATAGTGGTGCCGCGGGCCTCCCCGGTTTTAAAAATAAGCGGCACTTTTTGAGCAGCAAAAAGTGCCGATCTGTCGGCCCTGGTAAGCCATAAGCTTGCCTTTGTTTGCGCGTTTATTGCAGCGGCCGGGCCAAGCAGCATGGCACCCAATAAAATCGATTTGATTTGCGTATTCATGAAACAGGATTTACAGGTTTATTTGTTGGATAACAGGAATTAATACGGCTGTTAAAATTGGATAGGTAAAAATATTACTGTTTTTAATAAAACGTAGTAATTAATCGGTTACAAAGTCAATAATTAGATTTTGTAGTAGTTAAGAAGTAGTTTGCCCATGGGGTTAATTTAAAGCAGGGCGATATAAAGTCTTGTTTAAATGAGCAAATTTAATTTGCAATTTAAAACATTTGTTTTTATGAAAAGATTTCTATAAATTCACATACAACTATCCAATGAATACTCCATCTAAAAAAATTGTCATATTTGATGACGACGAGGACATACTTTCTATTTGCAGCTATATTTTGGAGGAACAAGGGTGGGAAGTGCACACATTTAGCGACTGCAATAACATTGTTGAGAAAGTTTCGGGCATTTTACCTGACGTAATCATGATGGATAACTGGATCCCCGATTCGGGCGGGATCATTGCCACGCAAACCCTCAAAAAAACCGAGGGGCTTAAAGAAATACCGGTAATTTATTTTTCTGCAAACAGCGATATCCAGATCCTGGCCAATCATGCCGGCGCCCAAAGCTATTTAGCCAAACCATTTGACCTGGAAGACCTGGAAAAGGTGATCAACAGGGTGATAGCGGCGTAGCTGGGATAGCTATTATGCCATAATTTTATCTCGTGGATAGTGCAACGGGCTGCGTTAGTGATAGGAGCGGATACCGGCCTTGTGGCTAATGCCGGCGCAGTATGAGCGTATAGCACGGGCCGCAGGCAACGCCCATATGTATCATGCCGATCAAAAAATATATTTAATTTATACCAATCTATAACAAAAAAAGAGGGGCAAACAATGACAGCCCTCTTTAAAAACCCTTTCTATTTTTTTTCCTCAAACGATGCCAGCAGGTTTATATTCGGGTCCACCTTAACATCTGCCGGTTTGGCTTTTACCCGGAAACGGGCTGTTGTCGATTTCTCTTTTACCGGCACTGTTAACAGTTGCCCGTCAACAGACACCTCCAGCGGCAAATTGTAAACATAGGCCTGGTTTTGGGTTACATTTATGGTAATGTAACCATCCTTTTCATTATACTTCCAGCTAACCGCCAAATTTGGGTGCCCGGCGTTGCGCAGCCATTGCGTAAAAAACTGTTTCAGGTCCTTGCCGCTGGTTTGTTCCATTACCCGCCTCAAATCATCGGTATTGGCATTGCTGCCCTGGTATTTTGAATAATAGTTTCTTACCCCTTTCCAAAAAACATCGTCGCCCAGTTTGCGCCGCAGCATGTGCAGTACCCAACCGCCTTTTTCGTAACTATTGGCATTAAGCAGCTGCATAAATTTTGTTTTCACAGCGGTATCAACCACGGGGGTTAAACGCTCTTTTTCAAAATCCAGCACTTTTTTACGCTGGCCAATGAGGCGTGTTTTTAAGGTATCGGCCCCGTATTTATTTTCGAGATAAAGATTAGTCATATAGGTAGCAAAGCCTTCGCTTAACCAAAGGTGGCCAAAGCTTTTCTCGCTGGCGCCATCGCCAAACCACTGGTGGGCAATTTCATGCGCCATTAGTTCTTCTATATCCGGACTTTTAACCGATTCTTCAAAGTAGAATATGGCACTGGCATTTTCCATGCCGCCAAAAATGGTTTTCGACTGCACGTTGGCCAGTTTTTCGTAGCTGTAAGGGCCAACATTTTTTATAAAGTAGGGGAGAATGTTTTTAGCTACAGCATAGCTTTTAAACCCAACCTCTTTACTTTCCGGAAAAACATAGGTAAAAACCGGGATTCCGTTAACATCACCGGGGCGGTCAACTGCAAACTCGGCTACGCCAATAACCATTACTTTGGTAGGCAACGCAACGGCTTCAACCCAATGGGTTAGTTTGAGCTTTCCGTCGAGTTGCTTTTCTTCGGTTTGCAGCCCGTTTGATACTACCTGGTAATGATCAGGCGCGGTCACAATAAAATCAACCGTGGCTTTGTCGGCAATATTATCAACGCAGGGCAGCCAGTTGTGAGCCCGGTTAGGCCAGTTATCACCAAAAAAAGTACGGTGCCCGAATGCGTTGGTCGAGATAATCAACCCATCGGCCGGGGTGCCGCTGTAACTTATCGTATAATCGCGGGTGTTTCCTTTGTAGGCGCGGGTATTGACCTTTAGCTGTTCATCATCCTGGGTAAACTTTACCGGCTTCCCGTTTTCGGTTACTGCCGATACCAGCATGCCTTTGCCTGCAGCATTCTTTTTCACCAGGTCGAGGCTAAACCCTTCCGCGCCGTTCAAAAACTTTATCGAAACCGTGGCCTTTCCTTCAATATTGTTATCGGCATCATTAAGTTTAATATCAAACGTATAATGTTTAACATCAATCTGAGCCCCGGGAACCTGGGCAAATGCCGGCACAAAAAACAGGGCCGGTAACAATAAAAGAACAAAAAATATCCTGCGCATAGCCGTGGTTCAGTTTGTTATGTACTGCAACAAAGCTAATAAAAACAAGCTGTTATACACCTTTCTCGGCTATATGGTTTATCACATTTTTACATTGCTAAAACGTTACATTAACCCCTGTGGTGAACAAAAAGTAAAGCCCGTTCATTTTGGTGTTTTTTACATAATCAACTTGGTTAAATGGCTTGATGAGGTAGGGCGTAAAGAGGATTTGCCACTTGTTAATAGCATAGGTTAAAGGCAACGATCCGCTGAAAGCAAGCAGCTTATATTGCCTTACCTCGCGCTGGTTTTGCTGCGTTACCGTTTGCGTTATAATAGTTTGCTTTGGCTGACTGGGAAACAGGATATTAATAGGTGTTTGCTGCTGGGGCTGCTCTATCGAGCGGGTAACCTGCGATTCGGTATAATAAGTTTGGTAGAACGATTGTGTACCGGCATAAAGCGTGGCGGTAGGAGTAACTTTTAGCCCGCTTTTTTTATCCACTCCTGTTTTCAGGGCAAAAATTTCTTTTGATAATTCGGCCGTATTAACAACGTCATTACTGTTATTTTTATTAAACCTATAGCTGATGCCCGCGGTAAATTTTACAATATCATCCGGATTAGCATACAACTGCCCGTCGAGCGTGGCATTAAATGAAGAAAGTATTATGGGACTGCTTTTGGTGATAAAATATTTGGTGGCCGATACATTGCCTCCATAATACCGTTTTGCATCAAACGCGAAAACATAGCCCGGCGTAACGCTAAGGCCTTCGGTGCCTGATTTGGAGCCATTAAGATCAAAATAGCCGATAGCGCTTACAAAAAAGCCCTGCTTGCTAACTAATGTAACCGAGGGAAGAAGCACCGGAACACTGCTTTCATCGCGCCGGCCGGCATAGGTAAGGTTTGAAAGATATTGCAAACCCGCATTTACAAACAACTCTTTTGTTTTTGCCACGGTATCAGGTTTTTGCTGGGCATAAACCGCAGGGCCGGCCAAAGCCAGCAGCAGGATAAGTTTAAGTTTTTTCATAGCTAATGTTGAATAAAAAAAGTGCGGATAATCAAAAAGGCCGGTGCCGGCCTTTTTGATTTAATGTATGTAAATACTATTACTGTTTGGCAGCGCTCAGCTTGGCTGAACTTTTGCCCGAAGTTTTAACAGTAACGCTTTTCTTTCCCGCCTTTACAGCAGTACTGGAAGCGCTGCTATTTGAGAACCCGGTATTTAGCTTTTTAGAGCCCGCTGCCACGTTACCTGTGCTGTTCAGGTTACCGGACGAGGTAACACTCACATTTTTGCTAACAGCATCGGCGCTATTACCTGCGGCCACCGCTGTTTTACCTGTAGTTGTTGTAGCGCCAGCCCTTAAAGCGGCAGCATTGCTGCTTACTTTTTCGGTAGTGTTAGTAGCAACACCTTCGGTTGTGGTTAATGCTTTTTCGCCTGTTGCTGTTACTCCTGTTGCATTCACAGTACCTGCGGCCGAGGTATTGCTGCTAACGCCGGCTTGTGCAGCTGTTGTACCTGCCGTAGCATTTACGGTTGAGGCAACGTTGCTGTTAACATTAGCGGCCTCACTGGCGGCAACGCCTGTTACGGCCTGGTTCGTGGTAGCCTGGGTTTGAGCGGCTGTCCGCGCTGCTACACTTTGAGCCTGTGTTGCAGCCTGGTTGGTTACGGTTGAGGTTGTGTTAACCGCTTTTTGCGCTATAGATGCCGCATTCACAGTTGGTGTAGCTACCCGCGTAGCTATTTTAGTTGCGGTAGTTGCTCCAAGATTAACCTGGGCCGAACCAACTTTAAATGCAAATAACGCGGCGGTCAATAAAACGGGTTTAATTAACTTTTTCATGATTAGTTTTTTAGTTCATTAATATATGAGGGGTGGGGTAAATTTGGGGCCCTCATCTGTTCGCTGCAGTAAAACAAAGCAAGTGCCATTGCACAGTAAATGACATTTTAATGACTTCCGGCATCTAAAAGTGTGAAATTGTGTATAATAAATTATACATATGTTCATTTTGTTCATCAGCAATGGGGCAAAAAAAAACGCCCCTTGCTTTTGGCAAGAGACGTTCTTTTTATAGGATATACCTACTTTACATTTTAGGCATCCTGCGCATCATGTTGGCCATAGCAGCGGGATTGCTCATTTGCTTCATCACCTTTTTCATATCATCAAACTGCTTCATGAGGCGGTTAACTTCCTGTAAATCGGTGCCCGAACCTTTGGCTATACGGTTACGGCGGCTTTGATTAATGGTTTCAGGGTTAGCTTTTTCAAACGGTGTCATAGATTGAATAATGGCCTCTATCGCTTTAAACGCGTTATCATCAACCTCAACGTCCTTCATCATTTTACCCACGCCAGGTATCATGCCCATCAGATCTTTCATGTTACCCATTTTCTTGATCTGCTGGATCTGGCCGTAAAAGTCGTTAAAGTCGAACTTGTTCTTGCGGATCTTCTTCTGAAGCTCGGCTGCTTCCTTCTCGTCAAACTGCTGCTGAGCGCGTTCAACCAACGACACCACGTCGCCCATGCCCAGGATCCTTGATGCCATACGATCAGGGTGGAAAACGTCAAGCGCTTCCATCTTCTCGCCGGTACCAATGAACTTGATCGGCTTGTTAACAACCGATTTAATAGATAACGCAGCACCACCGCGGGTATCACCATCAAGCTTGGTTAATACCACACCGGTAAAGTCCAGGCGGTCATTAAACACTTTAGCAGTATTCACAGCATCCTGACCGGTCATGGAGTCAACCACAAACAGGATCTCGTGTGGTTTTACGGCATCTTTTACCTGCTCAATCTCCACCATCATGGCCTCGTCAATAGCCAAACGGCCGGCGGTGTCAATAATCACCACGTTATTACCGTTCTGCTTAGCCTGGGCTATACCTTCGCGGGCAATAGCAACCGGGTCTTTCGAGTCGCGATTGGCATACACCGGGATACCTATTTGCTGGCCTAAAACCTCCAGCTGATCAATAGCCGCCGGACGGTAAATATCATCAGCAACCAGTAATGGTTTTTTATTGCGTTGTGTTTTTAAATAATTGGCAAGCTTACCGGTAAAGGTTGTTTTACCAGCACCATTCAAGCCGGCAATAAGGATGATGGTAGGAGTAGCCGGAAAATTCAGATCGGCTGTTGTACCGCCCATCAACGCGGTAAGCTCATCGTTCATGAGCTTGGTAAGCAGCTGGCCTGGCGAAATAGATGTTAATACATTATTACCAAGCGCTTTTTGCCTTACATCATCGGTAAATGCTTTGGCGGTTTTATAGTTAACGTCGGCATCAAGAAGGGCCTTGCGGATCTCCTTCATGGTTTCGGCCACGTTTATTTCAGTAATAGTTCCCTGACCCTTCAGGACCTTGAACGCCCTGTCGAGTTTATCCGAAAGATTTTCAAACATTATATTAAAAAACTTTAATCCTTTTTATAAGAATGCAAAGGTATGATTTTGAACTATATTAACTCAATTACTTAGTAGATTAACTTATATCCTCGGCCACGAACGTTGAGGATACATACTGATGGGTCATCTTTCAAATAACGCCTCAGCTTGGTAATAAATACATCAAGGCTCCGGCTACTGAAATAATCGTTGTTTTGCCAAAGGCTTAACAATAACTCATCACGATTAAGCAGTTGGTTTTTATTCATAATCAACAGGTTAAGAATTTCGCCCTCTCGAGTGGTCAACATGCGGCTGTTCTGTTCAAAATTGAGTTCCCTTTGCGGATAATGAAACGAGTACCGGCCAATTTTGGTAATGCCCGCACTTTTAGTTGTCACCAGCCTGTTTTTACTCAGTAAAGCCCTTATCCGAATAATGAGTTCCTCCAGGCTAAACGGCTTCTTTAAATAGTCGTTGCCGCCGCTTTCAAAACCTTCAACCACGTCTTGAGGCAGCGATCTTGAAGTTAAAAAAATAACGGGCAAATCTGTATCCACGTTCCTGATCTGCCGGGCAAAATCAAATCCGCTTCCGTCAGGCAGCATTACATCAAGTACTATAATATCGGGCTTGTTATCGTAATAAACACCTTTTGCGTGAGCGATGGTATCGGCATAAACCACCTCAAACCCGCGCGACTGCAGGCTTTCCTGCACAATTTCGGCCAGTACCGGCTCATCTTCAACTAATAAAACTTTATGGCTAATCATATTGGCCAGGCTAAACTTAGTATACTCCCTTTTCCTGGCTCACTTTCCATTTTGCACCAGCCTCCATGCCGCTCAATAATACTTTTTACATAACTAAGTCCAAGGCCATGACCTTTTATCCGATGCGCGTTTGTGGGTACCCGGTAAAACTTCTCAAATACCAGCGACAGATTGTTAGCCGCTACGCCTATCCCATTATCCTTCACGGCAATGACTAAAAAACTGCTTTTTATATAGATACTTATCTGCAATTGTACATTGGTCCCCGAATACTTAAGCGCATTATCAATCACGTTATTAACAGCATGTTCAAAATACAATTTGTCGGCCGTTACGCAATTTATTCCCGTGTCGTTTACATAATTCCAGTTAATTTCTTTTCCGGGAAGCAGTGCGGCGTTGGTTAAGAACTTTCTTATTTCGATGTCGAGATCAACCGGTTCTGGTTTGATATTAAAATCCTGGTTTTCATACATTGAAATGTTCAGCACTTTGTCAACCAATGCCGACAGCTTTTCCAGTTCATTTTTTGAGTGGGCGAGGTAACGCCCGGTCCTTTCAGCGTCATCAAGCACACCAAAACCAGTTAGTGCTTCAATTGCAGCCGAAGCAGTAGCGATGGGCGTTTTGAATTCATGGGTGATATTACTGATAAAATCATTTTTGATAGCTGACACCCTTTTTTCCCTGAACAGGGTACGTAACAGATAGATAAGGCTAAAAGCCACCAAAGCGATAAGCAATAGCGAGCCGGCAAACATATACCCCATACGCCCTATGATGTATGAAAAAGGATTACTGAACATAGCCCTTACATATTGTTCTTTTCCCTTTTGCTTGTAAGTTGGGTACGATTTGGTGATGATAGGATAGCGGGCCAGCAGTTTTTCATCAAAATGGCTCCGGTTCATTGTGCTGTCGGTTTCGCGTACATAAAACCGGAAAGGAGTCTCGATGTTCCTATCCTTCAGGTAATGGGCAAGCACCGGCCTTAGGCGGGTTGTATCAAAATCATACTTATTGACGTTATCTACCATAAAACCACCCAGATTTTGGGTACGATAGTATACAACATGGTTTTGCAGATCTTCAGTGCGCATGGTGTAGGCAAAACGCGTGGCTATTGCCCATTTAAAAGCCGTGTCCCCGGGCAATAACGCCTTATTAATGCCACGAAAGCTTAATGCCGAAGATGAAAACTTTTGACCCGGCTGATGGGCGTTTGCTATGGTAAAAATGTTCTTCTTCTCTGCTGTATCAAACCTGCTGGTAATCAGAAACTCGGTAGTATCCATCAGCCGTTTGGCAAGCAGTTGCTGGATGGTATCACAACGGAGGCTAAACTCCTTTTTTAATGCGTCCTCAAAAGCCATGTTCACCTCTTTTTCAAAGGTGGCCTGGTTTACAATATAGTAGTTTTTTACCCAGTAAAATTGCAGCAGTAAAACCATGGCAATGGCTACGGCGCATACTACAATAACAAATCGGGTACTTTTAGGCATAACCAAATGTAAAACATCGGCATTAAATATGGCCCGCTGTTAACATAATATAACGTTAGTTAACTTGCCCGATAACACAGTTTTGTTTTTACACTCTTCATTTTTGCAGGTATAAAATCCGTACCTGTCATGAAAAAACTATTTGTTATTCTTTTATCAGCCTGCTTTTTTTCAACATCGGCACAACAAACTTTAAAACCTGGCGATGTCATGCCCGCCATTGTTATAAAACCAATTATTAATGCGCCGGCATTGAACGTTAACCTTGCCGACCCGACTAAAGCACCGTTCTACATTTTGAGCTTTTGGGGAACCTGGTGCAGCCCATGTATTCCCGAAATGGATACCCTGGCTAAGCTGCAAAAAGCAAATGAAGGTAAAATCAGGGTTATAGCCATATCAAACGAGCCGGTTACACGGTTGAAAAAATATCTAATCAAAAAACCGTCGGCCCTGTGGCTCGCCAGCGATACCTCGTTCTTTTTATACAAAGCATTCGGGCTTTCATCTGTTGGGCAAAGCGCCATCATTAACAGCAGGCACATGGTAGTAGCACTCGTAAAAACAGATTTGGTAAACCAGCGGTTTATCAACAACCTGATGAGCGGTAAAACCATTAAATCATCTGCCGAAGTAAAAGAGGTTCCTGTAAACAACCGCAAAGACATTTTTGGTGTAGATAGTACTATTGCCGAAAGTTTTACCATTCGCGGCTACATGAAGGGGCAGCAAAGCATGGGCAGGCATTATCTCAATGCGCCATATGAAGGCAGGAGGGTTAGCTATATTAATGTTTGCGCAGATGTTTTATATAAAGACGCGTTTGACATTACCTCATCTAAACAAATCGTTTACGAGATTGATGAAAAAGCAGTATGCGATTTCGATAATAAAAATTCTCTTTATTGTTTTGACCTGTTAGTTAAACCCGAAGATAAGGATAGCCTCAACCGCATCATGCAAAAAAAGCTGCTTACGTCACTACCTATAAAAGCCCGGATAGCCGAAAAATTAATCCCTGTTTATGTTCTCAGAGTAAACCCAGACCAAAAATTGGCATTCCAGGTATCAACGCAAAATAAATCGATGATCCGTTTTAGCGGGGAAGGGTATAACGGGACATCTGTGTCGTTGGCAAATTTCGCAAATGATTATTTGAGCAATGACCTTGACCGCCCGGTTGTGGATGAAACCGGGTTGAAAGAAAAATACGATATAAAAACCACGGTCGATCTGCGTACGCAAGAGGGAGTAGTACAGTCTGTAAACAAGCTCGGCCTTATACTGGATAAGGCCGAACGTAAAATGAAAGTATTGGTGTTTTATAAATAACACTTACGGGAACCGGTACAGCATCCCCAACCCAATACCTTCATAGCCCTGGGCTTCGGCGGCGGTGTGTTTATCGTAAAGCAGAGTACCGTTAACTGTTGCACTGATGAGCCTGTTAACCTTTGCCGATAATACCAAATCCACACGGTGTGTGATGAACTTAGGCGATTGCGCATAGGGGATAAACAGCGCGTAACGCGTATTAAGGTGGATGTTTTTGGCGATATCTTTATCAAATAGGGCCACAACCTGGAACGCAAGGTCATTTTTAACAGTCTTTAATGTATCCACGCCGTAGTTATCGGGCTTCTTGATGTGAATCTTATCATCAAGTACAAAAGTTTGCCTTGCAGTACCGGTACCTAAACGCAGATCGAACCAGCCTGTTGGCTTATACTCAAAACCGACAGACTCGGTAAGATAACCCGGTGACATAAAGTTTGAAATATACTGCTGATCGAACTTGCCATTGCCTTGATCGACATAATTAAAGCCTTTATCAAACTGCGACTCGAAGGTCAACGCACCGAAAAAATACCAGCTTTTTGATAATTGCGAAGCTACTTTATTATCAAAATAAATACGGTCCTGGGTTTTACGCTTGCCCTGACCTTTGTTTTTTGATACCCCGTAAGTAAGGTTAAGCTCCGACACATAACTGAACGGCGCTTTGTTATATTCGGTATGATAAATAAAATTTGAACCCAATGCCACCGCGCTTACGCCACCTGCCGCATAATTGCTGCTAAAAGCCGACTGGCTAAAGTTCAGCCCGAATGTGATTACCTTTTTCCAGTAGTTTACTTTATAATCGAGCATGGTAACAGGTACCATTTCGCGCTGGATCTGTATGGGGCGAACCCGCGTGGGGATGGCATTTTTGCGGGAATTTATCCGGTATTTATTAAGTACGGCAGTGTCTATTTTAACACTATCTTTTTTCAGGGTATCGGTTTGTGCTTTTGCTGATAAAACGCACGTGACTGATAATGCGAGTATTAGTAATCCCGGTTTTGTTTTTAACATAGTAAACAAATTAAAGCAAAAATCTCCTTTTTTACCCACAATAAACAAAAATGTTGCTTCAGGGTTTAGTCTGGAAAACGACTTTTGGGTAAAAATATTGGAATTTCCGGATATTAAAATGAACGTTGTATTAAGGTTAATCAACCTTATTCGCGGCCAAGATCCTTCTTACTGTCTTCGGGCGTAACAAGCGGGGTGAGGGAATACGGGCGTTTCTTATACTTTAAAAAACGATTGAGGTTGGTTTTGATGGAGGCTATAAACTCATAGTCGCTGGCGGTTTTTACCAGGTAATAACCGGGGCGGTACCGCAACATGAAGTCGGTAAGCTGCTGATCTTTTAAATTGGTTATGGCGCCAACATAAGTTCGGTTAAAACGATAGTCAATAACACTTTGCTGATAGTCTTTCTCAATAGTTTCGCGCAGATGGGCGGCGTTTCTGCCGCTTCGGCTTAACGCATTGTAAATAGCATCAATGCTTAAACCGGCGCCACCAGGACCAAAGCTCAATAAATCTTTATTGTTAAGCGGGCCGAAGATTTTGGTATAATCGTTTTTGGTTGCAGCCAGCCGTTTTTGCGGGTTAAGCAGGGTATCACGCACGATAACTTCTTTAAGCTGGATAGCAGTGCGCTTCATATAAACGGCCAGTGATTCGCCGCCTTGCACTTTCAAAGTATCAGGATGATGATCTGATTTTGTAAAAACAAGCATATCGCCGGGTTGGGCTTCTATCTTGAATTCACCTTTAAAAGTGTTGTAAATTGATTTGCCGGTGGTGATGTTCTGTACATTAACTTTGGCAATGCGGTCTTTGCTGTCTTTATCAAACACAACCCCGTCAACGGTTTTTTGCTGGGCAAAAACTTTAGTTGCGGTCAGGGCCAAACATATTAAAAGCGTCCACAGTTTCATTGAGGATGCAAAAATACGTGTTGCACAGCGGGTGATCATACAATTTAACAACAATTAACCTTTCGAAGACAGAGCCAAAATATCAGGAGTAAAGAATCAAGATAAATATTCGGTGATAACTAATCTCAAATTCTCTTGACTCTTGATTCTTGTTGTCTTGACTCTCTATTTTACGACAACAAGCTTCTGGCCAATTTTAATGCCATTGTCGCTCATACTGTTTAACGCTTTCAGGTCATCAACAGTTATTCCAAAACGTTTGGATATGTTGTATAGTGTATCGCCCTGTTTTACGGTGTAGATCTTATCGTCGGGCGGGGTTTTGGAAAGGGTATCCTGAACGGGTTTACCAATGCTATCGT
>JGI24737J22298_10000149_pt1 | contig 21865 bp, 20 predicted proteins | sample KBSCornC3_FD_22298 | JGI IMG/M metagenome (IMG submission 22298) | reverse complement strand
TGTGTTGATCATGAGTGAAATGGCAGGATCATCTAAAGAACTTATAGACGCTATAATTGTTAATCCTAATAATACCGGCGAAGTTTGCCGGGCGATTTTGCAGGCTATTAATATGCCGCTTGAAGAACAGCGCCGGCGCATGATCCCGATGAGGCAGCTTGTTGCGAAGTTCAATACATCACACTGGGTTAAAATTTTTATGGACAGGCTGAAAGAAGTAAAACTTATGCAGCGCTCCTTGCAGGCCAGGCATGTAAGCAACACTACCGAACAAAGCATTATTAACCGTTATATCAAAACTAAAAAGCGGATTATCTTTTTGGATTATGACGGTACACTGGTGAATTTTAAATCAAATATCGATCAGGCCTCTCCCGATAAGGAATTGTACAATGTCATCAATAAACTCGCGGAAGATACTGCAAATCAATTGGTTTTGATTAGCGGACGAAAGCATGAAAACCTCGACGAGTGGTTTAAGGAAAACGACATCTATCTTATTGCCGAACATGGTTCATGGTTTAAGCAACCCGGCACCTTATGGCATAAAATAAGCGGACTAAGCGATCAATGGAAGCATGATATTTATCCGATATTGGAAACCTATGTCGACCGTACACCTGGCTCGTTCATTGAAGAGAAAACATACTCACTGGTTTGGCATTACCGTAAAGCCCAGGCCGGGCTTGGCGAACTGAGGGCCAACGAGCTGATGAATAATCTTAAATACCTTGCAAGCGATAAAGGGTTACAGTTACTGGCAGGGGATAAGGTGTTGGAAGTGAAGAATATGGATATTAATAAGGGCAAAGCTGCTTTAACACTTACAGAAGGCCGTGATTATGATTTCATTATAGCTTTCGGCGATGACTATACCGACGAAGATATCTTTAAAGCGCTGCCCGAAAGTGCCATTACCATTAAAGTTGGCAGTAATCTTTCGGCAGCCAAATTTTACCTGCGAAACCCATCGGAGGTTAGGAAATTGCTGACCAGTTTTGCTAAGTATACGCCGGTTGAGGAACCCACAGACAAGTAGGGTCGATAGTTTAATTTAAAATTTATTATGCCTGCGGTTTAGCCGCGGGCATTTTTTATATTCGGTTCGCGATAATGTAACCCTTTATGAAAAAAATCAGCCTGCTTGTTTTTGCATTTATGCTTAGTTGCAATATCATTTATGCGCAAACCCCGGTCTATAAAATTTATGCTGTAAAATTCGCCGAATCGGGATATCCATTTAAAGTGGGCGATTGGGCATTGAACGGCCCCAAAAATGAGCCGGTTAAAATTGATTTTATGGTATGGCTTATCAAAGGTAGCAACGGCAAAAACATTTTGGTTGATGCCGGCTTTTTGCCCGATATTGAAGATGCTAAAGAATTTAAACTTAAAACCTATCAGCGCCCGGACTCGGCGCTTTTAAAGCTTGGTGTAAAGCCCCAGGATATAACCGATATTATTTTAAGCCACCCTCACTGGGATCATATAGATGGTTTAAGCCTTTTCCCGAAAGCTAAGGTTTGGATGCAAAAGAAGGATTATGAGTTTTTTGTGGGCGCAGCGTGGCAAAAAGCAGGAGAGGCAGGTGGTTATGCTAAGCGCGATGTTATCAATACCGTTAATTTAAATTTGGCGGGCAGGCTCAAACTGATAGACGGGGACAATAAAGAGATCATTAAAGGCATAAAAGTTTATACAGGTTCAAAGCATACCTGCAATTCGCAATATGCGCTGGTACAAACCGGGAAAAACACGGTGGTAATAGCATCTGATAATATCTGGATCTATTATAGCCTTGAGCATTTAGTGCCACCTTCGCAAGGCGGTACGCTTGATCCGGCAGGTTATGTAAAAGAGATGAAACGCATGAAAACGCTTGCCAGCGATGTTAAATTTATCATTCCCGGGCATGATGGCAGGCAGTTAGAGATCTTTCCAAAAGTAGCGGATGGAGTAGTGGAGATCAGGTAATTACTCCTGCCGTCGTGGTAATATTGTCACTCCTCGCCATTGTTGGTGTTGTCACCAACAAATTTATATTCAAATTTTCTTGCGTATTTATAAAGGGTGATTATAAGGACGAATAGATGTAGTAGTTGTTGGTGACAACACCAACAACGGCACAATTGGTAATGGAGTGTTTAATTTGCAGATTAACTTAAACCCTCGGAAAGGTATAGGAGGGGAGACAGGCTTATGCACTCAAAATAACATATAAGCCCATCCCTGCCACTACGCAATCACGCCGCACCTTTCCCAAGGGGGAATTAAAAATCTTCCGAACACTCACTTATAGTAGCAACATCAACAACGCGCAGAAAGGAACTGTACGGCGGTCTACAAAAATATCAGCCTGTCCAATTTCATAGCAATCCGGTATGCCGCGTTCATCAACCCCACATGGCTGTGAGCTTGGGGGAAATTGCCCTACTGGCTTCCATTGCGCCCCGCCGTTGTTGGTGTTGTCACCAACAATTTTGTGCTCAAATTTTTTTGCTGTATTGTAAAGAGTGGTTATAAAAGCGAGTGGATGAAGAAGTTGTTGGTGACAACACCAACAACGGCATAGTAGCGGATGGAGTAGTGGAGATCAGGTAATTATTTAGGTGAACAGCGAATTACTTAATCCAGACTTACGAAGTTTTAGAAACTTCGTAAGTCTTATCTGCTAACAATTTATGCAAGAGAATATTAATCCTACAAAAATATCGGCCTATCCAATTTCATGGCAATCCGGTACGCCGCGTTCATCAAACCCACATGGCTATATGCCTGGGGGAAATTGCCCCACTGGCTTCCGTCACGCTCGTCAACATCTTCACTAAAGAGCAACAGGTGATTGGAGTATTGCAGCAGGTTGCCAAACTCGCGCTGGGCATCATCCAAGCGACCAACAGCAGCCAGCGCTTCTACATACCAAAATGCGCAGATCAGGAAAGTAGTTTTGGGCTTACCAAAATCGTCTGTATATAAATACCTGTAAAATAATCCATTAGGTGTCTTTAGCTCTTTTTCTAATGCAACTAAATGATCCTTCGCTTTCTGCGAATTTGGATCAAGATAGTTCATCATAATCAATTGCAAAGTGCTGGCATCAAGGTTACTGCTCCCGGCCGAGTTGGTGTAAACTTTGCGCACCGGGTCGTAACAGCTCTCGATGTGCGCGGCCGCACGTTCTTTAAGAGAAATGGCCTTATCAATCAGCTCCTGGTTTTGGATGGTACGCGCCATTTTCTCGGCTGCTGACGCACCAGCCCATTGAAACAGGTTGCTGTAACAATGAATGTTGGCCATATTCCTGAACTCCCAGATGCCGGCATCTTTTTCATCAATGGTATGTTCTATCTTACTCAACAAAAACGCTATCCAGTGAACCGAATCTTTTCGTTCCGAAAAAACAAAGCGATGATCGGTGTATAATGGGAGCAGGGAGATCAATACCTGGCCGTAGATGTCATTCTGAATGTGTTCGGATGCCTGGTTCCCAACGCGCACCGGCTGGTTGCCCATATAGCCCGCTAAATCAGTTAAAATATGCTCTACAAGGTCTTTTTTACCGGTAATGCCATAAAGCGGCTGGTAACGTTCCATTTCAGAAAAGGTGATATCAGTAACATACCCAAAATACTTTTCCATCTCCTCAAAATGGCCAATGTGGTTTAGCGCGGTTATTACGTAATAAGTATCGCGCAGCCAGCAATAACGGTAATCCCAGTTACGGCCGCTTCCCGGCGATTCGGGCAGACTTGTGGTGCTTGCGGCGATAATTGCACCGGTGTCCTCATACTGGTGTATTTTAAGGGCCAAAGCGGAGCGGATTACAAAGGGCTGAAAATAAGTAGCTATGGACGAGTGTTTGATCCATGTGCGCCAGTACTGCACGGTTTCGGCCAAAAACCGATCAGCTGTGCTGATTAGTGGGGCTTCAAGCGGTTCGCCATAGGTCATGGCCAGGTACTTGGTTTCATTGAGTACAAAAGCCTGTCCATCAAAAACATAACTTATCGGGATATTGGTGGTAAGGCGAATACTTTCTTCACCGCCCAGATATTGGATATGATTGCTGCCACGGTTTACACTCAATTTAACAGCACCATATTCAGAAACCGGCGCGCATTTGACAATGATGCGCGGCGAGCCTTCAATAACCTCAATTTTCCTGATCAGCATTAATGGTTTATAATAACGCTGATGCTGGTAAAACCTTGGTGCAAAATCGGTTATGCGGTATTTTCCGCCGCTTGCAGGGCATATTTCCGTAATTAAAATATTGGTATTTTCCAGGTAATGCTGATTGGTAGTGTATTCACCTTCGGGGCGGATCGAGAACTCGCCGCCTTTATCTTTATCAAGCAGGCCGCCAAAAATAAACGTACTGTCGAACCGGGGCCAGCACAGCCAGTCGACATTGGTGTTTTTATTAATATGGGCTAAAAAGGCGCAATTGCCAATTATACCGGTATCATAGGTGTGTTTACTCATGTAGGTGTTATTAATTTCAAACTTCAACAACACAGCCTTTGTAATGTTGGCGTAAATAATGCGATTATTTAAAGTTTGTTTGCATTTGTTTATGAATGTATAGTAACTTAGTCGTATTAAATTACCATAAAAAATCTATCATCATGAGTTTAAGACTGGGCGATAAAGCGCCAAACTTCAAAGCGAAAACATCAGAAGGCGAAATTGACTTTTACGAATATTTAGGCGATAGCTGGGGCGTACTATTCTCGCATCCTGGCGATTATACACCTGTTTGTACCACCGAGCTTGGAAAAACTGCCGCNTTAAAAGATGAATTCACCAAACGCAATGTTAAAGTACTGGCTCTTAGTGTTGATTCGGTTGAATCACATCACGGCTGGATCCAAGATATTAACGAAACGCAGGGTGTTGAAGTTAATTTTCCGATCATTGCCGATGAAGACCGCAAAATTTCTGAAGCCTATGACATGATCCATCCAAATGCTTCGGTAAATGCCACAGTGCGCTCATTATTTATTATAGGGCCTGATAAGCTGGTTAAGCTCATCATCACTTACCCGGCATCAACCGGCCGTAACTTCCAGGAAATTTTAAGGGTTATTGACTCATTGCAGTTAACCGCTAATTACAGTGTTGCCACACCTGCCGACTGGAAAGAAGGAGAGGACGTGGTGGTGGTGCCGGCAATTAAAACTGAAGATATCCCTGCCAAATTTCCAAAGGGTTTTACCGCAGTTAAGCCCTATTTGCGCCTGACACCACAACCAAATAAATAATTTTATTTGGTTTATTTAATAATTTTATATATTTGAGGGAAGCTGGATATCTATTCCTTCTGAACCAATAAGCCTATTTGTTTTCAGTTTGGTTTTAGTTGATCTTAACACGAATTTTTTATTACGATTATTATAATTATGAAAACTGGAAAAGTAAAATGGTTTAACACACAAAAAGGCTACGGCTTTATTATTACCGAAGAAGGTAAGGATCTTTTTGTACACTTTAAAGACGTGCAAGGCGGTGTAAATGCAATTAAGGATAATGATAGCGTCACGTACGATGTGGAAGAAGGAAGAAAAGGATTACAGGCAGTAAACGTTAAAAAAGCATAAAATATATAAAATTATTGAGCAAAACTTACTTACAAAACCTCTGTTATGACAGGGGTTTTTTTGTGCCGATTTTTTTGTTTTTATCTTCATAAATCTCCTACATTAGCCAACCAATTTTTACACGCTATGACCGATGCTACCAACGCTAAAGCCACAAGGAACGCTGTTTTCTTAGTACTTGTTGCTTCCCTGGGCTATTTTGTTGATATATATGATCTTTTGGTTTTTTCTATAGTACGCATTCCCAGCCTTAAAGATATCGGCTTAAATGCACAGGAAATAACCGATAAAGGGCAGTTCATTATCAGCATCCAGATGTTTGGGCTGTTGCTTGGCGGCATCATATGGGGCATTGTCGGCGACAAACTGGGCCGTATCAAAGTGCTTTTTGGTTCGATATTACTTTACTCGATAGCCAATTTTGCCAATGGCCTTGTTCATGATGTAAATACTTATGCCATAGTAAGGTTTATTGCAGGCCTAGGGCTTGCAGGCGAACTTGGCGCCGGTATTACCCTGGTTAGCGAAACATTAAGCAAGGAAAACCGGGGTTATGGAACCATGATGGTAGCTGTTATTGGCTTGTTTGGCGCTACCGCTGCTTATGCCGTAGCTAAATTTGGCTGGCGTAATGCCTACTTTGTAGGCGGCGGCTTAGGAATTTTATTGTTGCTGCTTCGTGTTGGTACTTTTGAATCGGGCATGTTTAAGAATGTTGAGAACAGCGATGTATCCAAAGGCAACATGCTCATGCTGTTTACCAACTGGGAACGTTTAAAAAAATACCTGTTTTGTATCCTGATAGGCGCACCGCTTTGGTACGTAGTGGGTGTATTGATCAGCTTTTCGGATAAGTTTGGGGCTGCTTTAGGGGCTAAAACCCTGATCAAACCGGGCGATGGTATTTTTTACAGTTACATAGGCATTGCCATTGGTGATATTGTGGCTGGCTTACTTGCCCAGGTTACCAAATCGCGCAAACTAACGATGGCTGTATTTTTAATACTTTCATTGGTAAGCGTTCATTTTTATTTAAGCGATAACGGCATTACTCCCGAACGTTTTGCAGTATTAAGCTTTTTTATGGGTTGTACAGTGGGCTATTGGGCTACATTTGTTACCATTGCGTCTGAGCAGTTCGGCACCAATATCCGCTCAACAGTTACCACTACGGTACCCAACTTTGTGCGCGGCTCACTGATCCCGATAACTGTAGCATTTAATGCCTTCAATGCAAAGTATGGGTATATCAAGTCGGGATATATCATGATGGGGATACTTACTGCGGTAGCCCTGTTATCCTTAAGCCAGTTAAAGGAAACCTTCGGCAAGGATTTGAATTACGTAGAGATAAGCTAAAATCTCCCAGGTGTTCAATTTTTAAAAAACGGGTGTTCAAAAATGTTGCGTTTAGCCTAAACCTAAAAAACAAGTACTGATTATCAGTAGTTTATGTTTTTAACAGCAAAATAATGAACATCTAAACCGTTGATTATCAAGCAACTTGTTTTTACGAGGTGTTCACACCTAAAAAAGTTGAACACTTTCCATCATCGTCTGTAAATGCGGGTAGCTATGAGTGCCCGCATTGAAAAAAGGCCTTCCGCTGCAATTCCCAAAATTCATTACTTTTACAGCCTATGATCAGCAAAGAACAAATAGCCGAAGATTATAAACAAATACAGGATGAGATCTGCGCAGCACTTGAGCAATTAGATGGCGCCGCAAAATTTGAGGAAGAGCTTTGGGAGCGCGAAGGTGGAGGCGGGGGGCGCACCCGGGTTATCCAGAACGGCAACATCCTTGAAAAGGGCGGGGTTAACTTTTCGGCGGTTCACGGTCATTTGCCCGATACCATGAAACGGGCCCTGCAGGTTGAGCAGGATGATTTTTTTGCTACCGGTGTATCAATTGTGATCCATCCCAATCACCCGCTGGTACCTATCATCCACATGAACATCCGCTACTTTGAAATGCCATCAACCATGGGGGACAGTCAAAAGCCTGTTCGCTGGTTCGGTGGCGGCATTGATTTAACCCCTCATTATGTTATTGAAGATGATGCCCGTTTTTTTCATAGCGGATTAAAAGCTGCCTGTGATCAATACTATGCCGATTTTTATCCCCGCTTTAAAAAATGGGCTGATGATTACTTTTTCATCAAACACCGTAATGAAACCCGTGGAATAGGCGGTATATTTTACGACAGGCTTACTGCCAATGATGAGTTAAGCTGGGAGGAGATCTTCGAGTTTTCAAAATCTGTTGGACGATCATTTGCACCGTTATATACTGAGCTGGTTAACCGCAATCGCGATAAATCATTTACAGAAGCACAGCAGCTTTTTCAATACCAGCGCCGGAGCCGTTATGCAGAATTTAACCTGGTGTATGATGCCGGCACCAAATTCGGGCTGGAAACCAACGGCCGCATTGAGTCGATATTAATGAGCCTGCCGCCTACAGCTAAATGGGTTTATGACTATCACCCGTCAGCTGGCAGCGAAGAGGAAAAAACACTATCTTTATTAAAAAAAGGCATTAACTGGGTATAGGAAAAAACTGAAAGCGAATGCAGAAAGCCAAAAGTCTAAAGAAAAAACCTTTCAGCATTGTGCTTTGGGCTTTTAGCTAATAACATCACCAATGAAAAAATCTATTGTGCCGGTTATCGGTATTTTAGTGTTATGTGCTTTCCGTTTTGATGATAGTCCGCTGAAAGGCGTCTGGGAGTATCGAGGAGGTATAATTAACGGAAAGCTTGATGCCGCTCCCGCAGCTTATAAGCTACAACGGGATTATGACAATGAACATTATAAGGCTAAAGTGATTGAAGAAGGGGAGAAGACCCAGATATACGAAAAGGGCGATTACCGGTTAAAAGAGGATACCTGTTTTGAAACCCAAACCTATTGCATGCAGGAGTCAAAACTGCTTAACAAAACCATTAAATACAACTACACAATCAGTAATGATACGCTTAAACTGCTTTCGGTTTTACCTAATGGCAACAAGGTTGAAGATTACTGGGTAAAGGTGAAATAAACCTGTATTAAAGTAACAAAATTGTTAGCCTCATGGCAATAAGTCCCCATGGTTTATTGTTACTAAGTTGGCGCAATCCCAAGTATTTTTTTAACTTCGCAGGTCGTTGAAAAATCAATTTTAACACGCAATTATAAGAGAAGGTTCTACAAATAATTAAAAATGGCTGAAGGAACAGAAAACGATAATTCACACGCAGAAGACAGGATAATTTCGATAAATATTGATGAGGAAATGCGATCGGCGTACATTGATTATTCAATGTCGGTGATTGTTTCCAGGGCGCTGCCCGATGTCCGCGACGGACTGAAACCGGTACACAGGCGCGTACTTTACGGTATGCTTGACCTGGGTTTAACAAATAACAAGCCCTATAAAAAATCTGCCCGTATTGTGGGTGAGGTAATGGGTAAATATCACCCTCACGGTGATAAATCGGTATATGATACCATGGTACGTATGGCCCAGGAGTGGAGTTTACGCTACCTGCTGGTTGAAGGCCAGGGTAATTATGGTTCTGTTGATGGTGACGAGCCAGCGGCAATGCGTTATACAGAAGCACGCTTACAAAAGCTTGCTGAAGAGATGCTGGCCGATATCAACAAAGACACCATTGATTTTCAATTAAACTTTGACGACTCACTGCAGGAGCCAACCGTACTGCCATCCAAATTCCCAAACCTGCTGGTTAACGGCGCTTCGGGGATTGCGGTAGGTATGGCTACCAATATGGCGCCGCACAACCTTTCGGAAGTTATCGATGCTACTATGGCATTAATTGATAATCGCCAGATTGAGGTTGCCGAGTTAATGAAATATGTAAAAGGCCCTGATTTCCCCACAGGCGGTATCATTTACGGGTACGACGGCCCTCGCGAAGCGCTTGAAACAGGTCGTGGCAGGGTTGTGATCCGCGCACGTGCCGAAATCGAAACCTACAATGGCGAACGTGAGCGCATCGTTGTAAGCGAAATACCTTACCAGGTAAACAAAGCTTTAATGATTGAGCGTACTGCCGAACTGGTTAACGAAAAGAAACTGGAAGGCATTTCGGCAATTCGTGACGAATCGAGCCGCGAAGGGATCCGCATCGTTTATGAGATCAAACGTGACGCCAATGCAGCAATCGTACTAAACAACCTGTTTAAATATACGGCACTTCAAACATCATTCAGTGTAAACAACATCGCGCTGGTTAATGGCCGGCCAATGCTCCTCAACCTGAAGGACCTCATCCATCACTTTGTTGAGCACCGTCATGAGGTTGTGGTACGCCGTACCAAATTTGAGCTTAATGAAGCCGAAAAACGTGCGCACATACTTGAAGGCTTATTGATCGCTTTAGATCACCTTGATGAAGTTATCCGCCTGATCCGTGCTTCACAAACACCCGACGAGGCAAGAGAAGGCTTGATGAGCAGCTTTGGTTTAACCGATATCCAGGCACGTGCTATCCTCGACATGACCCTAAGAAGGTTAACAGGACTTGAACGTGATAAGATCAAAGACGAATATGCCGCTTTAATGGAACTCATCAAACACTTAAAAAACATTCTTAGCGACGAAGGTTTAAGGATGCAGATCATTAAGGATGAGTTATTGGAAGTTAAAGAGAAATATGGTGATGAGCGCCGTACTGAGATGGTTCACTCTTCTGCAGAAATGCAAACTGAAGACTTTATTGAGGACGAGGATGTTGTAATCACCATCTCGCGCGAAGGCTATATTAAACGTACCCCACTTACCGAATACCGCAGGCAGAGCAGGGGTGGTAAAGGTGCTATAGGCAGCAACAGCCGTGATGAAGATTTTATAGAGCACTTGCTTATTGCCTCAAATCACAACTACATGCTGTTCTTTACCGAGTCGGGACAATGTTTCTGGCTCCGAGTGTTTGAAATACCGGAAGGCACACGTACCTCAAAAGGCCGCGCCATCCAGAATATTATCAATATTCCGAAAGAAGAGAATATCAAGGCCTATATTAAGCTGATTTCGCTTAAAGATCAGAATTACCTTGAAAATAACTTCATTATTATGTGTACCAAGAAGGGTACCATCAAGAAAACCTCACTCGAGGCTTATTCACGTCCACGTTCAAATGGTATCAATGCTATCAATATTAACGAGGGCGATTCATTACTTGAGGCAAGCTTAACAAGTGGCAGCAGCGAAATTGTGATGGCACTTAAATCTGGCCGTGCTATCCGTTTCAACGAGTCGACAGTAAGGCCTATGGGACGTACAGCTACCGGTGTTCGTGGTATTACGCTTGATGACGAGAACGATGAGGTAGTTGGCATGATTGCAATTGATGACGCTGAAACAACAGTATTAGTGGTATCAGAAAAGGGATACGGTAAACGTACCGACATTGAAGACTATCGTGTTACAAACCGTGGTGGTAAAGGTGTAAAAACATTAAATATTACTGAAAAAACCGGAAACCTTGTTGCTATAAAAGGTGTTACAGATAAGGAAGACCTGATGATCATTAACAAGTCAGGTATTATTATACGTATAGCTGTAAGCGAATTAAGAGTGATGGGCCGCGCCACACAGGGCGTAAGGCTGATAACGCTTAAAAACAATGATGAGATAGCTTCAGTAGCCAAAATTGAGCATGATGAGGATGAGGAAGTAAAAGAAGGTGATGAAAATGCAGAAGGCTCTGATACCACAGCCGAAAATACAGGCGACGGTGATACAGCTGAAAATGGTGCAGAACCATCAACTGACGATACAACAGAATAATAAATATGCACTACCGCAAGATCATTTTATCGGTTTTAATTACAAGCTTTACTACAACTTTTGCCTTCGCACAAAAAGAAGCGCTGAAAGTTGTAGTAAATAACCTGGCTTTTTATAAACAGAAAAACGACCTGAAATATTTGGCCGCGGCCAAAAAATCTGCAGATAGTTTGATCATTACCAAGTCGGACACGGCTGATATTGAAAAAAACCTTTATCGGGCTATTGTAAATTCAAGCATCCTGTATATCGATTCTTTAAACAAACTCGGGATGCCTGCAGATATGCTTGACAAAACAGCCAAACTGATTGATCGGCTATCGGGTATGAACAAAATTTTCAAGTACCAGTCAGAACTTGATTATACCAGGCGCTGCCTGGCAAACGTTTATATCCGAAAGGGGTTTGATGCGGTAAATAATTCTGATTTCACCAATGCTAAAACTTCGTTTGAAAACGCGAAAAAGTATGCGCCGGCGATGAATCAGATCAATACCTATATCGCTTTCGCAAACAATAAAGCCGGTAATTTGCAGGATGCTGCTGTGTATTATAGCAATATGCTCAAGGTTGACAGTGCCCGTACCGAGTATATCGAAACAGCATCAAATATCTATAAATCATTAGGCGATACGGCTAAAGCATTGCAAATCCTCCAAAAAGGAAGAAAGATTTTGCCGAATGATCGGTTCTTGCTGCTTGACGAGGCCAATATCTATAACAATAAGAAAAATTATAAAGCGTTAGAGCCTTTAATTGGTCCCTTGCTTGATATTAATGCCAATAACGCCGATATTGCATTTGTTGCAGCAAATTGCTATGATCATTTAGGTAAATTTGACCAGGCAGAATCACTTTATTTACACGCCATTGAACTAAGTGGGACTTATTTTGACCCCGTATTTAATTTGGGTTTATTGTATTTAAAACAAAGCACAACCACAAAAGGGGAGAGGAGCATTCAGGACTTGGGACGTGCTATACAGTGGCTTGAAAAGGCTAATGAAATTTCACCCAACAACGTAAATAGCCTGCAAGCTTTGCAAATGGCCTATGCCAAAACCAATAACCAGGATCAGTTAGATAAAATAAACAATAAACTAAAACAGTTAACCAATCAATAATAATCATGAAAATCAGACTTTTGATGGCGGGCCTGTTAGGCTTAGTTTCAGCAACCGCTTTTGCACAAAAAGGCGAGTTAAATACCGCAAAAGAAGAATATGAAAAGTATTCGGGCTTAAGAGGACAGCCGGCAATGGCAGCAATGGCGGGCAAAAGCCTTACTACTGCGAAAGAATCAATTGACAAAGCATCAGCCAATGAAAAAACCGCTACTTTACCGCTTACCTATGCTGTAAAAGGTTCAATTTACTCGGCGTTAGCTGTTCAGGACACTGTTCCTGCCACTTCATTGCCGTTATTTACTACAGCTGAAGAAGCTTTGAAAAAAGCTAAAGAAGTTGACACAAAAGGCGAAAACAAAAAAATGATTGATGAGGCTTATTTAAACCTTGCTCAATACCAGTTAACCAAGGGGGTTAAAGAATACTCTGCCGGTAAATATGATCTTGCTTATAAGTCGTTTGATTTTTACCGTACAGTATTGCCAGAAGATACTAATGCTATTTACTATACAGGCCTTGCAGCAGCAAACGGAAAAAACTATCCTGCGGCAATTTCAAACTACAGCAAACTGGTAACTACTAAATATTCAAAAAACGCTGGTGTTTACCTTGATCTTTCTTCGTTATATCTTGCCAGCAAAGACACCGCAAATGCTCTTAAAACTGTATCAGAAGGCGTAAGTAAATATCCGGCAAACAGCGAGCTGCGTAAACGTGAAATTGAAATCAGCCTGCAAACAGGCAAAGAAAAAGAGGTTACCGATAAGATCCAGGCGGCTTTAGCAAATGACCCAAAAAACAAAACCTTGTATTATTATGCCGGTTTAACTTACTCACAAACAGCCGATAATTACGCAAAAGAAGCGGGCGCAACTAAAGATGCCGCTGCAAAAGCAAAGCTACAAGCATCAAAAGCCGAAGCTTATGTTAAAGCCGGTGAAATGTATAAAAAAGCTTTAGAAATTGATCCAAATTATTTTGAGGCTAATTTAAACTATGGTTATGTAATTCTTAACCCGGCCATCGATGCTTACAACGCAGCCAATAAATTACCGGCTAACAAACAAAAAGAATATGATGCTGCCATTGCGAAAGCCAAAGCTCAGTTTGAACAAGCTAAACCATATTTAGTAAAAGCTGTAGAACTTCAGCCAAAATCGATTGACGCATTGCAAAATTTAAGAACTTATTACTTAGGTGTTAAAGATGATGCGAACGCCAATAAATTAAAAGCACAAATCGACGCACTACCAGCTAATCAATAATCTCCAAAGATATACTATAGAAGAGGGCCTTTTTATAAAGGCCTTTCTTTAAAAACCGTTATTTAACATAATGTTAATTATGAGAATTATTTAAGAAGCAATTTTTACGCGCTTAAGTACCTAAATTTAGGTCGGATTGCACGGATGCACACCTGATATTTACAGCCATTCACATGAGTGTAAACTAAATAAAAAAGTAGTTTACAATTTGGGAGTCAATAAAGTGCTGTTGACTGCTATTGGGTGTGGAATAAATATATTTGACATAGCAAAATGCTGTATTAGCCGACTCGGAATTATTTAATTTTTTGATCGAAACTCAACTGAAAAAAACCTATTTGACACAATAGGCTTTTTCAATTAAATAAATAATGTGAGTCATATGGCGAAGCATTGCACAATCTCCAAACGTATGAATGGTTCGGCATTTATCAAATGCCATTTCACCAGGAAACCACTTAATAAGCCTATAAATAAATTTTACTTTTTATATGATAACAGATCAGAACTTGATGGTCAGTGTTTGCTGTACTACTTATAACCATAAAGATTTCATCAGTCAAACCATTGAAAGCTTCCTGATGCAGGAAACTAACTTTCGATATGAAATTGTTATTGGTGATGATTGCTCAACCGACGGTACAACTGAAATATTGAGATCATACAAGGAAAAATACCCGGATAAGATCAAGATAATTTACCCGGAAAAAAATCGTGGTGCGCATTTAAACGCAATTAATACTATCAAAGCATGTGAAGGAAAATACATTGCGCTTTGTGATGGAGACGACTACTGGACGAGCCCAAAAAAGCTGCAAAAGCAAGTGGACTTTTTGGAAAATAACCCGGAATATATTATTTGCTGTCACTACACGCGGGTAATTGACATCCATAACAATACACTGAACATCGATCCCAACCCGGTACCGCTTGAGTATACTTATCACGATTTATTGATTGGCAAGCAGGTAGAAACCAAAACGGCTACTGTTGTTTATCATAATATTCGTGAGGTACACGAATTATTTGAAAAACAATGGTATATGAGCTGTTATGCAGCTGATAAATTTTTTAAGATCTTCGCAACCTTTAATACAGGGCGTAAAATATATGTAATTCCCGAGGTAATGAGTTGTTATCGCAATCATGTTGGAGGCATTTGGAGCATGATAAGGAATGAAGCTCGTATGGAAATGGTTATCAGTGATTTTAACCTGATCATCAGGCGTTTTCATTATCGCGGCATGCAAAAGAAAATGCTGCTGCTGTTGTATCTTAAAAGATATATACTATTTGAATTAGGCCGTTTTCGGTTACGTAAAGCTTTTGATACTGTAAAATACCTGCTTTAAACTAAATTTATAGTTTATTCTTCCCAATACTTTTATTTGTGCTTTTTATCACAGCACCTCAATGTTTTTTTAACGTGTCAACTGGCCAATAACTGCTGTTGATCGCTCTCTACCTCCTGCCCTCCCCGGCATGTAATCAATAACCATGTATATAATAAAGAGATTCACTTATGAATTATCGAAGCGTCACTATACGTAATAGAAAAGATTGGGACGAATATATAAGCCGGTCATATGCACACGAGGGGTTTCATACCTGGTATTATCATTCTTTAAATACCGAGGGAGAACCACTTTTGTTTGTTTATGAGGAAGAGAAACTCTTCATTGCGTTGCCGGTGATCAAAAGAAAAATTGAAAACTCCGAATACTTCGATATGACTTGTGTGTATGGTTATTCAGGGCCTATATCCAACATCTATCTGAACAATTTGTCGGTCTCAACGATCATGCAATTTAAAAATGCATTTACAAGTTTCATGAAGGAAGAGTCGGCCATTTGCATCTTTTCGAGATTGCATCCATTTCTTAATCAGCATCATTTGTTAGAGAACATTGGCGGTATAAAGGATAATGGAACAACATTATACGTTGACCTCTCCATATCTGTGGAAGACCAGCGAAACAGATATGATAAAAGGCTTGGTCGTCAAATAAGAAGTCTTCGGAAAATGGGCTTTGTTATCAGAGAGGCAGGTACGGTTCAGGAAATTGAAGATTTTGCCGAAATGTATTATAAAAATATGGATCGGTTGAAAGCTTCATCCAATTACTATTTTGATGTCCAGCATTTCGTCAACCTTCTTAATGAAGAGTACATGAAAAACAAACTTATTTTAATATACGATGGGCCCAACCTCATGTGTGGAGCGCTCATTCTACTGTCTGATAACATTGTTCGGAATCATCTTTCGGCTACATCACCGGATTACCTGAATATCTCTCCGAGTAAATTATTAACAGATGAAATAAGTATGATAGGCAGAAGATTAGGAAAAAAGATCTTTCACCTTGGAGGCGGCGTTGGCGGAAAGGAAGACTCGCTTTTTAATTTCAAAAAGCTTTTCTCCAACTTACAGGTAAAAGACCGGATCTGGTGTTACGTTAACGATGAGTCTGTTTATAACGAGCTTGTTTTAAAATCGGGTGTGGATCCCAACCCTGAAATTAAATTCTTCCCTTTATATCGTCATCCTAACAAAAAAACACAGGCAGCTACCTCTGAATCAGAAACAACCACAATTGACAACCTTAATTAATTATAAAATGAAAAATAAGTTTAACTATTCCGATGCTGACCTTGCCGTATTTGACCGGGTAATGGATAAATATGGATGGATTATATACGAAAATGCCCTGGACGATGAATTCATTGTCGAAATAACAGATTCATTGATACCTGCGTACAATCTCAGGCGTAAAATTCAAATTGCAAATGGTATAGGTGATAACATGAACGGAACATTACACCACCTTGTTGAACGGGAAAGATTTTCACTGAAGTTTCTTGAACGAAAATATTGTGCAGATCAGATAATGCATTTTTTAAAAGGAAATTACATTATAAATTCGTTGGGTGCGGTCATTAATTTAAAAGATGAAAAACCATATGTTCAAAACATCCATCGGGATATAAGAAGTTTTACCGGCGACTTTAAAGTAATGATTCAAATGATGATAATATTAGATGATTTTACTCTTGAAAACGGATCAACTTATTTTTTGTCAGGCTCGCATAAAAGCGATGAAAAACCGGAGAGCGATTTTTTTTACAAGAATGCTGATCGCGCCAATACAAAAAGAGGCAGCATTATCTTGTTTGACTCCAATTTATGGCATGCGGCCGGTAAAAATTACACTGATGCAACAAGGAGGACATTAACCATGGCTTTTACTAAGCCCTTTTTTAAACAACAGCTTGATTATCCCAGATTTTTGGGATATGAATTTGGCGAAGGATTAAGTGATGACCTGAGGCAAGTATTGGGTTATAAATCCCGGGTGCCGGAAAACTTAAACGAATATTATCAGCCTGTTGAAAAAAGAATGTACCAGCCCGGCCAGGGTTAATTCAAATTTGGCATCTATTGTCAATGCTATTTAATCTTTGATTTTAAAATCTGCCTTAAGCTAACAACAGTGCTACACTTGTGTTATTAAAGCAAAAATTAAAATTATGGATCTTAAACTTAATGATAAAACAGCGCTTGTAACCGGATCAACGGCCGGCATTGGTTACGCTATTGCGAAAGCATTAGCCAGCGAGGGTACTGCGGTATACGTAAATGGTCGTAACCAAACCAAAGTTGATGAAGCTGTAAAAAAAATAATTGCAGAAACCGGCAATAATAAAATTAAGGGCATCGCCGCCGATTTTTCAAATATTGCGCAAGTTGAAGCACTCATAACCCAATTGCCTGAAATTGATATCCTGGTAAACAATGTTGGTATTTTTGAACCTAAGCCATTTGCTGAAATTACAGATGCCGACTGGCTGAAGTTTTTTGAGGTTAATGTGTTGAGCGGGGTGCGGTTATCGAGGGCTTATTTTAATAAAATGATCAGCAAAGATTGGGGCCGTATCATTTTTATTTCCAGCGAATCTGCATATCAGATCCCTGAAGAAATGATCCATTACGGGACAACCAAAACAGCTCAAATTGCGGTTGCACGTGGCCTGGCCGAACTTACTAAAAGCACCGGTGTTACTGTAAATACTGTTTTACCCGGTCCAACCTTATCTGAAGGTGTTGGCGACTTTATAGAGGCGCTGGCGAAAGATCAGGGCTTAAGTAATGCAGAAGTAGAAAAAGAGTTTTTTACTAATATGCGCGGTACCTCCTTAATAAAACGCTTTATTACTACAGATGAAATTGCCAGTATGGTTACTTATGTTGCCAGTCCGCTATCGGCAGCAACTAATGGAGCAACATTGCGCGCTGATGGCGGTGTTATAAAAACCGCATTCTAAAATTTAAAAAGAGGAAAACGAACGCATAAAAAATCCCGGTCTGGTGAAATACCCGGCCGGGATTTTTTATGCGTTACCAAATTACATTTTCTTGGTAGTGTCTTTTTTAGTAGTGTCGGTTTTAGTTGTGTCAGTGGCTGCCGGTGCCGGCGCACTCTGGCTTGTTGAATCCATTTTTGTACTGTCAGAGCCATCGCCTGCTTTTTTTTCCGAACTGCAGCTGGTCGCGATAGCGCCTATCATCGCCGCGACAAGTGCGAAACTTAAAAATTGCTTTTTCATAGTTATTTGCTTTTAATTAAATGATCAATTTATGTGAACCATACTATAAACCAACCTTTAACCGTATTGTTTACCCGTTATTCTGGATTTTGTTATCTTTTTATTTTTAAACATAGCCTTGTTTGATTAACATTTGCGACTCAGTGTTTAATTTTTTTCTCATCTTTAAGCGCTATGGTAGTATCCGAAGGATTATTAAAGTGGGTAATGCGCTTCTACCCTCCTCTCCTTTTCCAGCGCATCTGGGTAGTTAAATTCAGTAAAGGCTACCGTGGTGTTAAGGTAAAGATCAGGAAGAGTTTTCTTAACAAAAACTATAATAACTCAATTTTTGGCGGCACGCTTTTTTCGGCTGCAGATCCCTTTTACCCTATTCTGTTTTATCAAATATTTAGCCATAAAGGCTATAAATTAATGGTGTGGTCAAAATCAGCAACTGTAAAATACGCAAAACCGGCAGCAACAAATTTATTTTTTAATATTGAATTGACTGATAGCGATATAGCCGAAGCAGAGCATGTTTTAAATACGGGAGGAAAATTTATTCGCCCCTTCCCTATTGACATTTACAATAAAGATGGCGAAATATGCGTATCCGTCATAATTGAGGTTTACGTACGAAACTTAAACTTTATTGATACTACTATATAACTTATACTGATGACTGTAATTATGAATGACGAGGCTTTTGAAAAAAAAGGCTTCATGATCTCAACTGATAAAAATCTGCTTAATGTTGATGGTATTTATGATTACCTAAATAATGAATCATACTGGGCAAAAGGGATCCCGCGTCAAAAATTAGCCAGGGCAATTGAAAACTCCATGTGTTTTGGCATCTATCTCAAGAATGAGCAGGTGGGTTTTGCGCGCGTTGTTTCTGATAATGCTACGTTTGCCTATATCTGCGACGTATTTATTTTACCCGGTTATCGGGGCATAGGCCTTTCCAAATGGCTGGTACAAACCATTGTCAAGCATCCCGATCTGAAAGGTTTAAGAAGGTGGTCGTTAGCTACAAAGGACGCGCACAACTTATATAGCCAGTTTGGCTTTTCACCCATTTCACGCCCTGAAACCTGGATGGAAATTTTCACACCATACATTAAGCCCTGATAATTATAAAAGGCTATGCATAAAACAAATGTAAAGAAGCTGATTTTTGAAGGAGAAGGCGTAACCGTCGACTTTAAAAAAACGATAACCAGTTGCGAAAAAATAGCCCGGACAATGGTATCATTCGCCAACAATAAAGGCGGCAAACTACTTATTGGCGTAGCTGATGATGGCACAATAAAAGGGGTAAAATCTGAAGACGAGGAAAAGTACATGATAACAAAGGCGGCGCACTTATTTTCGCGCCCGGCCCTTGAGCCAACTTTTGAAGAAGTTTACTTTGACGATAAACTGGTGTTGGTTGTTGATACACCGGCAAGTGAACTAAAACCTCACTATGCCCTTGCCGAAGACGGTAAATGGTGGGCGTATGTACGTGTAAAAGACAAAAGTGTACTGGCCAGCAAAATTGTACTTGAGGTTTTAAAACGCTCTTCAAATGATCAGGGTGTTTTAATTGAGTATTCTGAAAACGAAAGTACTTTACTTGGCCATTTAGAAAAGGCTGGCCGCATTACCATAAAAGAATGCAGCGAGCTGCTTAAAGTGGGGCGCAGGCGTGCACAAAATGTATTGGTAGACCTGATACTATCGGGCCTGATCAAGATCAACACAACCGAAAAGGAAGAATATTATACAGCCTGCTGACTTTTCTGTGTGCCCAAATGGTTACTTTTGAGCTCCTGTTGCCTGAGTAATTATGAGAGCCGTTTACCAAAAATACAAACCTTATTATCTTGAAAGCCTTAAACTGGCTATCCCGGTAATTATATCAAACGTTGGTCATACGGCTGTCCAGATGTCTGATACCATTATCGTTGGCCATTTTGCAGGCACTGTTTCATTGGCTGCGGTATCAACAGTAAATAGTCTTTTTATGGTGCCGCTGGTTATAGGCATGGGCATCTCGTATGGTTTAACACCGCTTGTCGCCCAAAATAACGGCCGTAAAAATTATAAAGAGTGCGGACTGTTATTGTCTAATAGCTTATTTCTTAATATCCTAAGTGGGATTATTTTATTTTGTGGAATTTATTTTGGTACCATGTTGCTTATCGGTCACCTTGATCAATCGCCCGAGGTTGTAAAAGAAGCTAAGCCGTATTTATTCCTGCTAAGCCTGTCCCTGATCCCGCTACTCATTTTTAATACGTTTAAGCAATTTGCCGAAGGTCTTGGCTTTACCAAACAAGCCATGATGATATCTATATGGGGCAACCTCATTAATATTTTATTGGGGATAACTTTTGTTAAAGGCTTGTTCGGTATTCAGCCGATGGGCATCAAAGGTGTTGGTTACAGCACACTTATTGATAGATGTGTAATGGCTACAGTAATGGGAATTTACGTTTTCCGGTCGAAGAATTTTAAAGCTTATTTAACTGATTTTGCTATCAGAAATATCGATAGGCTGCGGGGTATTCAGATCATGAAGATCGGGGCGCCCGTGGCTATGCAATATACTTTTGAGATCAGTGCCTTTGGCGGGGCCGCGTTATTAGTGGGCACCATTGGCGTAGTGGCACAGGCTGCACACCAGGTAACTATTACCATGGCTTCGATGACGTACATGATGGCAAGTGGTATCGGCGCGGCTGCTGCTATTAAATCAGGGAATTATTTTGGCGTAAGTGATCATCGTAATTTAAGGTTGGCGGCCATCTCCAATTACCATATCGTATTGCTGTTCATGAGTTTTACAGCCATTGTATTCGCCCTGGCAAGGAACTTTTTGCCATGGATAATTACTTCGGATAAAGAAGTGATAGTTATTGCATCACAGCTACTTATCATTGCTGCATTCTTTCAGCTATTTGATGGAGCTCAGGTAGTTGGGCTGGGCGTGCTGAGAGGCATGGGCGATGTAAATATTCCAACAGTTATTACCTTTTTGGCTTACTGGGTGATCGGTTTACCTATTGGCTACCTGCTTGGTATTAAATTTAACCTTGGGGTTTACGGAGTTTGGTATGGCCTTGTACTTGGCCTGGGGACAGCATCGGTACTTTTATTTGCACGTTTTAACTTGCTTAGTAAAAGCCATAAGGTTAAACCGATGATACCCGTAATTGCGAAAGACTAAAAATAAAGGTCTACAGCCACTTTGAAGGTATTACAATGCGCATCGACAATATCTTTAATTTGGGGCGAATAACCACCTCCCATGCTTACCTGTACCGGGATATTGTGTTTAATGCACTGTTCAAAAACAAACTGATCGCGGGCTTTGCAGGCTTCTTTACTTAAGGCAAGCTTACCCAACTTATCGGTAGCTAAAACATCCACACCCGATAGGTAAAAGATAAAATCCGGCTTATGCTGGTCGATCAGTCGCGGCAATGTTGTTTCGAGG
>JGI24737J22298_10000146_pt1 | contig 21962 bp, 16 predicted proteins | sample KBSCornC3_FD_22298 | JGI IMG/M metagenome (IMG submission 22298) | reverse complement strand
AGCATCATGCTGCTGGGCCAAGTGCTCGCCAAGCGCGAGGCCGCCGCCGCGGGCGCACAGGAAGCGTGGCTGGTCGATTCCGACGGCTTCATCACCGAAGGAGCCTCCTCAAGCGCGCTGATCGTGACGCAGGCCGGCACACTCGTCACGCGTCCGAATAGTCAGGCGATCCTGCCCGGCTGCACGCGCAAGGCGGTGCTGGCGATTGCCGAACGCGACGGGGTGAAGGTCGAGGAACGGTTGTTCACCGTTGCAGAGGCGCTGGCGGCACGAGAAGCGATTTTGACCAGCGCTTCCAATTTCGTCCTGCCGATCGTCAGGATCGACGGGCGACCGATTGGCGATGACGCTCCCGGTCCGATCGCAAGGCGGCTGCGTGAGCTCTACATCGAGGCCGCGCGCGGCAGCTGAGCGGGAGTGGCCAAGTGCCGGACGCGATGATAGCCAGAAGCTTCTCGGGGGAGGCTTTAATCGATGCGGCATCTGTATCTAGCGTTTCTGCTTGCTTCCGCGATCATCGCCTACGGCTTTTGGCCGAGCCTGTACGAGGGCGCGGCGGGCCCGATCGATCCTTTACGCGCGGTACATGGGGCGCTGGCCGCCAGTTGGATGGCACTGCTGGTTTTGCAAAGCTGGCTGATCGGCCACGGCCATTGGAAGCTGCACGGCTGGTTCGGCCGCGCGTCGCGCTACCTCACCTTTTTGCTGGTGGTGAGCTCCTTCTTCCTTGTGCGCGATATGTTGGGGCCCAACTCCCATTTCGGGCAAGACCTTAGGCTTACGCTGGCGTGGATCGATCTTTGGTCGCTGGTCCTCTTCAGCGGCCTCTACATCGCTGCGATAGCCTATCGCCGCCGACTCGCCCTTCATGCGCGACTGATGGCGTCGACCGTGTTCGTGGTGCTACCGCCTGCGCTCGGCCGTGCTTATGGCATGCACATACCGGCACTGGGCGGATTGCGGGGTGCGTTGCCGCCAACCTTTCTGACGGTGGAAATCGCGCTCGCCGCGCTGATCCTGTGGGACGCGGCGCATCGTCGCTTTCTTGCGCCTTTCCCTATCACCTTCTGCGCGCTCGGTGCGATTTCGCTCACCATGTTCGCTGCGCCGCATTGGCCGGCCTTCATAGCGGTTGCGCGCCTGATCGGATTGCCGGCCGCCTGACATGCACCTCTATGCGATCGGGCTCGGCTCCAATCGCCGCCACGGCCGCTATGGCCGCCCCGCAGAGGTGCTCGGCGCCGCCGTGGATCGGCTGCGGCCGATAGCGGCGTCGGGGATCCTACAAACCGATCCGGTTGGACCTTCATCCCGCCGCTTCGCCAACGCCGCGATTCTGATCGAAACGCCGCTCGCCCCACCCGAGTTGCTGGCGCGGCTGAAGGGCATCGAACGCGAGTTCGGGCGACGGCGGGGCCGGCGCTGGGGCGAACGGGTGCTCGACCTGGATATTCTTTTATGGTCGGGTGGCCGTTGGTCGACGCGCCACCTCACCATCCCGCATCCACGGCTCGCTCAACGCGTCTTCGCACTGGCGCCATTGGCAAAAATCGCCCCGAACTGGCGAATTCCTTCGCTTTCGACCGTCCGACGACAGCTCGCATGGTTGACCCGGCCCCGCCCCGTCCATAGGAGCGGTCGCCGGTCGGGTCCGTAGCTCAGTCGGTAGAGCAAGCGACTTTTAATCGAGAGGTCCCGGGTTCGAGTCCCGGCGGACCCACCACTCTCCAAAGGCGCGAAGCGCCTCCTTTTCCAGGTCGCTCAACAGGTCCGTCGGGTGTTCCGCCACGCTTAGTCCTCAACCGCGCGAGCTTCGGAAGACAAAATGCAATGCGACGAGGCGCGAAAGCGAGCCGAAAACGGGGTTCGGCAACGCTCAACATCGGCGGGAGGCAATTCGGATGGTGGCGGGCCGTTCCGCAAACATCTGCCCCTTCTTGGCTCAAACCAGGGCGGCACGATTTTGCGGACGTCGGTTCGCGCCATTTCGATCCNGCTACAAAACATAGAATGACCCGAGGATCCGCGATTGCCTCGCTCAACGCTAGCGGATGTCAACCCGTCTAGCAGCCACTGGAAGTTGTCAGCGGTAGCTCTTGATCGATTTTGTCCAACCAAGCTTCAAGGGTGCTCCGTGCCCCTGCGGTCAGGCCGAGGCAACTCTCGTGGGCCTGCTCCGCGTTCGTTGTGACGAGCGCGCCTTCTTCAACGAGAACGCGGACGAATCGAAGAGCCGTACTCCTTGGCAGGTCCGCGATCTCGACTAGATCCGAGACCGAGATGCACCCACCTCTGCCTTCGGCTACGAACGCCCGAAGCAAAACGTCGCTGGTGGGATCAAAGGACGTCGGCGAACGGAACAGAGCGCGGCGACTGTCATGGCTATCGAGCAGCCACGATGCCAGCTTCCTTCTTCGAGCCTCGACCCTAGTCTCAGCTGTTGCTACGTCCGCGAAGGAAAATGCGCGCAGCCCTCTGGGGAGAGATTTAACTCTCTGGCCTGCCTTCCGTGGCGTCATGCCTGATCCCTCGCCGTTCCATGGGGGAGGCATTCGAGGGAAGCCGCCACGTGCCGAGGAGTAGAGCGCCCAAGGCAAGATAGGCGTAGATTCCGAGGCCCGTCTGATAAGCAAATAGGGGGACACGTGCGAGGAGCCCCCCTCCCATCGCCATCAGAATGTCCGCCAGCCCAAAACCAAACGCCCAGATCGGCCAGAAACGGGATGTCCGAACGGCCAGCCAAAAGAACGTGGCCGTTACGCCGATGTCGATGGCGAAGACCACCGCGTGCATTGGCGCCCACGCCCTCGGCGTCGCCAATCGGACGCCAGCNGTAAGCANGCTGCCGAGGAGGTTGGCCGTGGCGCCAATCCGTTCGGGGCGTCCACCGCGGATGAACGCGTACACGCACGTGAAGATCAGCATGACGTTGAATGCGATCGCAAGCGCAGCGCGCAGGTCTAAGCTCATGGCGGACCATACCAGCTTCCTGAAGGAGGAAAAGTTAGACGCGCAAAGGCGTCTGTTCGTCTGCTTCGATTCCCGGCTTGGGGAGGCTTTCGCCCCAGCTGGTTTCATCCAAGCCGAGATGGCGGCCGGCACGCTCTATCGAGACGTGAGCTCGCATCGCCATCTGCTCCTGGCCTTCGGCCAGCGCCGTTAACGACGCGATCGCGGATTTCACCGTGCGTTGGGCGACTGCAGCAGGGAGCTTGTAGGTCTCGGTGACGTCTAATGTTGAGATGAGGAACTGGGCTGTGTCCCTGATCGCGTTGTTGATCGAGCCTTCCGCCTTGCGAAGATCGGCCGCCACCAGGCGGCTGGCAGTTCCTAAGTCATTCATCGACGCCTCCCTCGGCGCCGAGGCGCCGCCCTAAAAGTGAGCGCCGGTGAGGAGACCGATTGCCATGATCGTCATCACTGACATGGTGATAGCCACGGGCGTTGCGATCGCGATGATCACTCCCCAGGCGAGCACCTGCTTCCACGACAACGTGTTGGTCGGCCGTGCCTCAGTCGGCAGCGGCTTTGAAAGCGGCCAAAAGGGCGGTCGGGAAGGTGCAACGCTTGCAGGGTAGAAACCTTCTACCCCTGCTTCATGCTCGGCCAGGAGCCGTGCGGCCTCGAAACGCGAGGTCGCGCCGAGAATAGCTTTTGCGAGCCCAAGTTGCTTGTCGACTGCGCGTGCACTGCAGCCAGCCTTGAACGCGATTTCCTGCGAGTTGCGGTGCTGGAAGACCTCGCGAAGATATTCGCGTTGACGATCACTCAGGCGCTCAAATTTGTCCCGCGTCATGCGCCCCCGTCGGATGCTGTCTGCGCTGCAGAAGCGACCAGCCTGACATCCTGATCCACATGGAACCGCAGATACTTGGCGTGTCGCCCGATTTAGCCCTTCCAATCTACCTAGCGCGGGGGCAATCGCGCCGCAATTGCTCACGCCTGCACGAGTGGCCGGCTCAACACACTGGAGGGCAACGGCGTGTCCCCCTCATCGCGCGAAAGGACTCGACGAACTCCCCGGTACGGTCGCAAGCCTGATGAGGGTCAGCGTCGACGCTGTTGGACTTCTCGCGAGGAAGGAACAGTCCGGGCGACGACGATCCCGCATGATCGCACCATGATTTGACGAGCGCCGACCGTGCGCGAGTTGATTGGTCTGCGTGGTCGAGTGCGGGCGCCAGAGCTAGACTTGATCGGTTCAGGCTGAAACGTAGTTCGGCGTAGCCAGTCAAAGCACACTGTTTGACTAGAGCCTGATTGGCTTCGCCGAACTGCGTTTCACGTCATCAGCGGATGCGCGCTTGCGGATAGATCGGTGTGGCTGCGGATTTCGAGGCTGCGACGTGCGCCGCCGCTCGCCCTCCGACTGGGGCCAGCTCAAGTTCGTCGAAGAACGGCGTGCTCATCGTTCGCTCGCTCGCGTCGGCCAGCAGACCGGCCATGCCTGCGCGATAGAGCGTATCCGTAGCTTTCACGATTGGCCTGCCGTCGACGAACCCGGTTAGGGTGCTGCCTTCCATCTGCAGCTTCAGCCGGTGCCAACTACCGGGCCTGATCCCTGCAAACCGTGCGGTCGCGAGGATCTTTTCGCCACCTTCGCTGGTGTCCGTGCTGTTCTTGATGATCGCCTGCTGCACCGCGTCGCCGACGAGCTTCTTCTTGTCGATTTTGCCCCGAACGACCACGATGCTGATCTCGCCGGCCGACGAAAACCGCAGAACATAACCTTTTGGAATCGAGCCGTAGCCTGTCCCGACATGGTTGATTCGGCCCATCACTCCGCCCGCTTCGCCGGACTTAAGATAGATATCGGCACTGACGGCATAGTCCTGCCACTGATCGTTTCCGATGATGGTGTAGGGTAGCCAACCAGGAGCCCAAGATATGGGCTGCGTCGGTGCCGCCTGGTGAAGGCAGATGCCTTTGCGCTGCGGACAGCGGCTCAGTTCGAACGCCCCATAAATGTCCGCGAAATAGCGCGGCAGATAGCCCCATCGCGCGGGCGTTCCATATCCGTCGAACGTCTCTCGATATGGGAAGGGAAATGGCTTGGCGTCGGGTACCGCGCCAAAATGGCCCTTTTGCTGTCCACTTGTGGTGGTGAAGGAATAGACCGCTCTCGGCTCGAGCCGGACCATCGCGACACCATTGGAAAGCGTGACGTCCGGCTGGCGCACGAACTGGTCGGCAGCCGTGCTCCGCCAAACAGCGAGCGGGCCGCTGGCGAGATTCGACGTGTCGATCCGGACCAGCTGGGCATTTTTCGCGTTGGCCGTCTCTACGACGATACTATAGTCGTCGCTCGGGGATTTCAGCGCAACAAAGGTTCCGCCGCCCTTCAGCGTACCGCTTCCTCCGATCAGGTACGTCCAGCCAATATCCGTGAACTGGCCATAATGCGCATAGGCCCAGAGTTTCGGGTTGACGATATACTGGCCGCTCCAGGGCCAATTTGCCCGGACAAGCGCCTCTTTCTCACCCGAATAAGGCTCCAGCGTGTACAGCCCGGCGATGCCGTACCAGTCGATGATCTTGGTGAAACCATCGGTGACATGGCCTTCATTGAACGATTTGACAGTGTTGAGCAGCCCTTCGAAACCAGCCTGATAGACGTGCTGTTCGGTGTTCCAGAGCGGCTTACCCATCTGGGCGGCCAATTGCTGAACCTCGGGCGAAACCTTCGTACCCTCAACCGGGCTGACATGCGCACTCGCAATATCGAGCGCGGCGCGCAGGGATGGGTCACGGGCCATATCCTTGATGAAATCAAAGCGGTCATCCTGCCAATTGTCGAACCCGTGAAGCCGGACGCCGGCGAAGCCATGGGCATCCAGCGCATGCCGCATGGCCTTCGCAAAATCATAACTGGCACCCTTTTCGTTACGAATGCCGATCGCGTCGAGAGTCAGACCGTGCACATCGCGCAGGCCGTTGAGCCACGAGATGTAATAGTCGACCCCGTCTTGCGAGAAGAATGGCTCGCCGGCATGTCCATAGCGCGCCCCGCGGTCGCCCACCCAACCGGGAGCGCTCCAGGCCGCTCCGTCCAGCGAAAGCCGGGGATTACGCCGGCGCGCCTCGGTAATGACCCACCATATATAGCCGCGGCCGTAGTTGAGATCGTCGCGAGTGTGCTTGTGACTTGGCATGGAGCCTTGGGTCGAGTTCCCGTCGCCAGGGATTTCGACGTAGAGGGCGCTCACCGACGCACCGAACTTCGGCTTATACACCAGGTCAAGAATTTGCCGCCGCTGCGGTTCGGGGTAATCCTTGAGCAGCACGGAGGTCGCACCACCGCCATCGACCACGCCAATGCCTTCAAACGGCGCTCCGGAAGCTCTGCCGTCAAGGTGCAAAGACGTAACGGGGACATCCTCCGCCATCGCCGATTGAGCCGCCGCCGTGCCCGCTGCCGCAAACGGAACCAAGCCCAGGGCTGCGGCCACGGTCGAGACCCAAATAGACTTTCTCATCCCCACCCTCTTCCATCTATCAATACAACCGTCACATCGCGCAGTAAGAGCGGATGAATTCCTGATGATCCGGCAAGGCATTCGCGGCGTCGCGAACCGCCGCTCTTAGAGAGAGCAGCGCGCGTAACATATCCGTTTCCGGAATCGCCTCCGCCACCGGGTCATGGCCGCGAGGCATGATCCCTTGTCCCAGGAGCACCGCGAGCCAGCTGCTCTCCATGAAAAGATCGTCGCTATCACGGAAAAGACGCCCACCGGCATGAAACAGCTCGATCTTGTGGCGCAGACCATCGGGGATGGCCATGTCACGGCACTGGCGCCAGAAATCGGTGTCGTCGCGGGTCGTCGCTTTATAATGGAGAATGATGAAGTCCCTGATCTGCTCATATTCGAGCAGGCTGCCCTTGTTGAATTCCTCGGCCAGCGACGGGTTGAAGCTGCTGTCGGGGAACAGCAGCAGGAGCCGCGAAATCCCAGTCTGCACCAAGTGAATGCTGGTTGATTCCAACGGCTCGATAAATCCTCCGGCGAGGCCGATCGCGACGACGTTACGCTCCCACAGGCTCCGCCGGCAGCCCGCCTTGAAGCGGATGAGCAGCGGGTCGGCCAATGGACGGCCGCCGAGCGTTTCGGCGAGGCGCGCCACCGCAGCATCATCGCTGATATGGGCGCTTGAATAGACATAGCCGTTGCCGACACGGTGCTGCAGAGGAATGCGCCAACGCCACCCGGCCTTGTCCGCCATTGACCGCGTGTAAGGCACCAGCGGCCCGCCGCTTTCGCAAGGCTGCGCCACCGCACGGTCACATGGCAGCCAATGGGTCCAGTCTTCGAACGCAACCTCCAGGCTCTGGCCGATCAGCAAGCCCCGAAAACCCGTGCAATCGACGAAAAGGTCGCCATTGATGACCTTGCCGTCCTTCAGCGTCAGCGAAGACACGAAGCCATTGTCGCGCCGATTGACTGCAGCAACCATCCCTTCGCGGCGCGACACGCCGCGCGCTTCCGCATAGCGACGCAGGTAACGCGCATAGAGGCTTGCATCGAGATGATAGGCATGGCGCAAGTCCGGCAAGGTGCTTCGACCCGTTCTGAACCCAAAACGGTTCAGCCGGGCTGCGACATGGGAGAGATTATACTCGCCGATATCGCCGACATCGACCCGGGCCTGGCGTAGTCGTAGCCACATTTGGTGGAATCTCACCTCCGGCCGATCGAGACCGTAGACGCCGAACGGGTGGATGTAGGTTTCGCCGAGGCCGCCCCAGTCGGTGAATTCGATGCCGAGCTTGAAGGTGGCGCGCGTCTCCCGCATGAATTCGGCTTCGTCCACGCCAAGCAGGCCGTTGAAGCTCTGCAGCGTGGGAATGGTCGCTTCGCCCACGCCGATCGTGCCGATTTCCTCGGATTCGATCAGCGTCACCGACACTTGGCGCCGGTCCAACATGCGCGACAGGCCGGCAGCGCACATCCAGCCGGACGTCCCNCCGCCGACGATGACGACNCGGCGGATCGGCTCAGCGGACAATTGTATCACTCCCGCAGAAGCTGCGAACATAATCCATATGCAGCGGCATGGCGGCCGTCGTCCGATCGATATAGGCTTGTACCGACGCCATGTGCGCTTCGAGCTCGGCCTCGGACAGCATATCTGCCAACGGATCATAGCCTCGCGGCTGGACTCCCTGGCCGAGCATTACCGCCAGCCAACTGGGCGCATTGAACAAATGATCCGCGCTGATCAGCATCCGTCCGCGCGATTGAAACAATTCGATCGCTTCGCGCACGCTGTCCGGCACGTCCATGTCGCGGCAATAAAGCCAGAAGGGAGAGTCATCCCGTCGAGTGGCTTTATAGTGCAGCACCAGGAAGTCGCGGATACGCTCATATTCGCCGGCGGTGTGGCGGTTGAAGGCGGCAATATCGGCGGGCTCGAACCCCTTGTCGGGAAACAGCGCCAGCAGCTTCAACACTGCGGTCTGGATGAGGTGGATGCTGGTCGATTCGAGCGGCTCGAGAAAGCCGGACGAGAGACCGACCGCAACGCAATTGCCGATCCAGAAGCTCTTGCGGCGGCCGGTCACGAAGGGAATGCGGCGCGGCTCCGCCAGCACTTCGCCGTCGATGGTTTCAAGCAATCTGCGCTCGGCGGCATCATCATCGATGAAGCCGCTCGCATAGACGTAACCATTGCCGACACGATGCTGCAGCGGAATCCGCCACCGCCAGCCCGCCTTGTCGGCCGTCGACCGCGTATAAGGGACAGGGGGTTCGACGTTCGCGGACGGCACGGCGACGGCACGGTCGCAGGGCAGCCAGTGCTGCCATTCCTCATAACCGCCCTTGAGCGTCTGTTCGATCAGGAGCGCACGCTGGCCGGTACAATCGACGAAGAGATCGCCGTCGATCCGCTGGCCACCCTCCAGCTGTAAAGCGCGGATGTGGCCAGTCTCGGCGTGCTGATCGACCCCGGCGATCTTGCCGTCGATCCGCCGGACGCCGAGCTTTTCACTAAAGCGGCGCAGGAACGACGCGTAAAGATTGGCATCGAAGTGGAAGGCGTAGTTGAGCGGTGCCACCTCAGTTCGCTGTCCTCCGACCGGATGTGTGAAACGTCCGCGCCGCGCCGCCGCACAGCAGAGGTTGGAATCGTCGATCGACACGGACTTGCCGCGCGCCTCCATCAGGCGCGCATAACGCAGGAAAAGCTCGTGGAAGAAGATGTTCCGGAGATCGCTGCCATATCCGGAAAAGGGGTGGATGTAGCGCGCTCCGCTATATCCCCAGTCGACGAACTCAATTCCCAGTTTGAAGGTGCCGTTGCACGCCCGGAGAAACTCAGCCTGATCGATGCCGAGTGTGCCGTTGAAATAGTGGATTGCGGGGATTGTGGCCTCGCCGACCCCAACCCGGCCGATCTCGTCGGATTCGACCAACGTGATCCGCATTGCGGATTGGGCGAAAGTCTTGGCGAGCGCCGCAGCCGCCATCCAGCCCGCGGTTCCGCCGCCGGCAATGACCACATGTTCGATCCTGGACGTCATCGGCCAATCCCTGCCGGCCCATTGCCGCCTGGAATCGCAGCGCCTTCGGCGCACATTGCCTCGACCAGGTCACGGTGGGACGGAAGATACGCTAAAGCCTTATCGGCGCTGCGGTCGGCTGACGCGAAGGCAGCGTGCGCAGCATCCCGATGCCGCAATGCACCACCCCGCGCCGTCAAGTCCGTCCTGAATTCCATTCCGTAAATCACCTGACGCCAATTCTCTTCGGTGAACGTGTCATGGCCATAGTCGATGTCGACGAAGCTCGGCGGCCGATAACGCCATCGCTCCAGCTTTTCCTGGAGGGAGGCCGGGATCGATTCCGACCGGCAATTGTCGATCCAGAAATCGCTGTCGCGGCGCTGGCTGAGACAATAGTGCGCCTTGATGAAGTCGATGACGTTCTCATAGCGCCGGCTCATGGCCGCATTGAACTGGCGCGCCGCGACCTCCAATGGGCCGTTCCACGGGAAGATCGCGGCAAGGACGAGCGACGCGGTTTCCGCGAAACCGATTCCGGTCGCCTCGAGTGGTTCGATGAATCCCGCCGACAGGCCGATGGCGACGCAGTTGCGGTGCCACTGGGCCGGACGATAGCCCGCCTCGAAGCTTAGCAGCCGCGGATTGGCGGCCGCCTCGGACACACCCGCATGGCGGCAGAGCACGCGAACCGCCTCATCGTCGGTGCAATGATCCGCGGAATAGACATAGCCGATGCCGCGCCGCTGCCGCAGGCCAATATCCCACATCCAGCCCGATCGCTCAGCGGAGGCGATGGTGCAGGATGGCAGCGGAGCGTTCGGATCGGCGTAAGGAAGCTGTAGGGCAACCGCCCGGTTGACGAACAAAGTGTCGCGGCGCGAGGCGAACTTTATGCCCATGGCTTCACCGATGAGCCGTGCGCGAAAGCCCGTGCAGTCGATATAGAGGTCACCGCTCAACGCACCATGAGTGCGGGTCAGCAGGCTATCGATGCTGCCATCGGGCATGAGGCGTACCTCCGCCACTTCGTCGGCGATATGCTTTACCCCTTGGGCGACCGCGTGCCGCTTGAGCACGTCGGCGAAGGCGAGCGCGTCGAAATGATAGGCATAAGCGAGCGGGGCGGCGTAGGCCGGTTCGTTGCCGCGCTTCGGGCCACGCATGGCGTCCACCACGCGTTTCTGGACGCCGCACACGTCGTTCCACGAACGCGAACCGGCTTCGCCAAGCAGCCAGTAGGGTAACAGATCGAGCCCTTCCGGCCGATGCGCCGGTTCAAACAGGTGGTAATAATGATCGTCGCCCCGGACCCAATTGGCGAAGCGAACACCCTGTTTGAAGGTGGCCGATGCCTGGGTGAACAGGAGCCGCTCATCGATCTCTAGACGGCTCAGCGTCTTGCGGAGGCTGGGGAAGGTCCCCTCGCCCACCCCAATCGATCCGATATCGGGTGATTCGATCAGCAATATCTCGACGCCGGCGGGCAGGTCGACACAGAGCATGCGCGCAAGATACGCGGCGGTGACCCACCCGGCCGATCCTCCTCCTACGATAATGATTTTCTGGGTCACGGTGCCGATCGGAAAAATGGCGGCGCCGTGGAAAATAACACGACACCGCCAAGCTTAGGAATGCCCCGACGGGCAATCAATAATCTTAGAACTTGATGTTGAAACCGGCGTCTACGCGACGGTCGGACTCGTAGTAATTGCGAGGTAAGAACTTGCCAGGAACGATTTCCATTTGGCTCTTTGCCTTCACGTTAGTCAGATTATTGGCCTGAACGTAGAGACGCAGATGCGAGTTCAGCTGATAGTTAGCGCCGAAATCGAGCTGCCCATAGGAATGTCCGTACAGCGGAAGATTGTAGTAAATCTGCTGACAAACTCCCGCGTTGCAATACCGGAAGTTCGAGTTGTTGGCCATGCCGGTTCCGTTGGTGCTGGTTCCCATCAGGAACCGGCTGCGCCAGTTGTAGGCAAGTCCGGCATAGAATTTATTCTTCGAGTACATCAGCTGCACGTTGTAGCTGTACTTCGACAGGCCGGCGACAGGCAGAGACCCAAAGACATGGCCTTCAACGTCTCTGGCCTTGGGCGCTTGGTTTTGACTGTGGATGAAGGTGAAGTTGGCATCGACACCGAACCCGCTCCAGAAGCCCGGGAGCTTGTCGAGGAAGGTGCGGCCGCCGAATTCGAAGCCCTTGATATGGGCATTCTCCTTCGCGTTCGCAGCCTGCGTGGTCGTGAAGGTAGTGGTACCGGTTACGACCTGGCCATTATCCTTGGTGAAGCTGTACGGGAATGGAACCGTCGCATCACCGAAGATGATGAGATCCTTCAGTGTCTTATGGAAGAGCGCGACATGGGCGCTGGTGCTGAAGCTCTTGTACCATTCGAACGACATGTCGAAGTTCGTTGAAATGGTTGGTTTCAGCGCGGTGTTGCCGATGTTTGCCCCGATGCCGTTGAAGATCGGGATGAACCGGTGCTCCACCTGAGTGGGGACTCCGTTGACAATCTCCGTTGCCGTAAAGTTATTCGTGTTGGGCACGTCGTTGACAGAGATGCTGCCCGAAACCTTGATGTCGTTGAAACCGGGCCGCGCCATCGTCTGGTTGGCGGCAAAACGGACGTAGAATTTATCCGTCGGCTTGAAATTGATATTGAATGCCGGAAGGGCCCTCGTGTCCCTGCTCTCGTTAGCCCTCTGCTGAATATCGGTCGGGACAGTGATGGCGTTCGGATGGAGAACGCCCGTCGGGTCGGCCTGGAAATCGGCGTTGGCGGCCGCCTGGGTGAGATAGAATTGGTGCGATCCGTAGTGGAATTGGCCGAGCGACGTGGTGGTGGTGCGCACGACGCGAATGCCGACGTTTCCGGTGAACGGAATTGAGAACAGGCCGCTGTCGCTGCCGAACTTGCTCATCAGATAAGCAGAGTCCGTGTTGAGCTTCGTGCGATCCTCACCATGGTCGGCCCGCATGACCTGGTCCGGAGTGCCGTCGTTCACGTTGTAGCCGTAGGTTTTCATCACATAGGCATAATCTTCCGACGTGATCAGCTTTGCCGATGGCACGAAGAAGTGGCCGGGCACCGCAATACTGCCGTGGAAGAAATCGTCGAACGGATAGAATTCGCTATCCGCCGCGGGACCGTCGGACAAGTGCCGCACTGGTGATCCGTTCCACCCTTGCCCGAGCGGAGTCCAATAAGTGCCGACGTACGTGTCCAACTCGTCGCGCCGAGCAACGCGAACACCGGCGCTGACGGTCTTGAAGAACCCGTCACCGACATCATAGTCGACATCGAAATTGCCCGCGTACATTGTTCCGCGATTCTTGGTCGGGCGCCAGCTGAGCTGACTCCATTGGTAGCTGCTGCGCTTGTTGAGCGCCTCTGCGTTGTCGATCACGAAACTCGGAACGCTGCCGGTCAGATCCATTTTGTATCCGGTGACGGGCACCGACAGGCCGACCGACATGCCAGTCGAACGTGCTTTCGAAAGCACATATTGCCCCGCGCCGCGCACCCGCAGCCTGCCCACGTTCCACGTAAAGCCCTGGCTAGAATCCTCCGTGAGATTATTCGTCGTCGAGAAGCTCCGTGCGCTCCCGGCGCTTGCATTGGACTGCGCGCACACTGGCGGTGAAGCCCCCCAATCCAACGACAAGGCCTGCGTGCCGTAGGGAGTGTTGCAATCGACCTGCTGGTCGACGGGTATCCAGCTTTGGCCGATGGTCGAGCCTGCGTCACCCTGACCGAAGGACGCATTGCCCATATGGTCGGCAGCCACCAGCGCACCGTTCTTGTCGAACTTGGTCGCCCCGGAGAGAGGCATGAGCCGATCGCTCGCGACCCACACGCTCGTGCCGTTATTGTGGCTCGTATATTTGGAGGCGAAGAACGCCTGGAAGAAGGTCAGGTTGCTGGCGGGCTTCCACTGAATGGCTTCGTAGAGTCCCTTGCGCTCGCGGCCGAAATGATCGTCACCCCAGCCGAACCCGCCGGGGATGTACCGATCCTTGCCCTGATACTGCTTCTTGTAGAAGGGCTCGACGCTCAGATGCGCGGCCTGGGAGTTGAGCTTCGAATAAGCGACGTCGACCAGGATACCGATTTCGCCAATACCCGTGTTGAACCGGGCCGACCCAAGCACTGAGGCCGAGGGCGAAACCTTCTTGACCAGGTCGCCCCAGCTGCCGCTGACCGAGCTTTCGATGGTGGTCTTCTTATAGTCGAACGGCATCTTGGTGCGGAGATCGATGGCGCCGCCGGTGCCGCCTTCGATCATATCGACTCGTGTCGCCTTGTAGACGTCAACAGCGGCCATCAACTCGGGCGTGACCTCGCCCCAGCTGAGACCCGACCCGCCATTCGCCGAGAAGATTTCGCGGCCGTTGAGCATGCTGCTTGCATTCGAAAGGCCGCGCACCTGGATGCCCGTTCCTTCGACCTGGAACGCATCGCCCGAGCCGTTGAAGCGACTCATCGTCACGCCCGGGACACGCGCCAACACTTCGGTAATCGAATTGTCGGGCAGCCTGCCGGCTTCGTCGGCCACGACAGAATCGATGATCGTATCCGAATGACGCTTCAGCTCGGTCGCGGTCTGCAGCGCCTGCCGGCGTGCAGTGATCACAATGGCCTCCGGGTCGTATGTGCTGTCCTGGTTGGAGGCTGCCGATACCGGTGCGGTCTTGGCCTTCTTCTTGGTGTCCTTCGCCTGCGCCTCGTCGGTCGAAACCGACGTGTCGCTGGCTTGCGCCCAGGCTGGCTGCGCAACACCCAAGCCCGCCAAAACGAGCGCCGAGATGCTGGCCCCCAGCATCAGATTACCAATCCGCACCTTCATCCCCTCCGTTCTATTTCGCCACGCAAACCATGTTCGTCCGCGTCACTGCTCCAGCGGCCAGCCGCGGCTTTGCTGCGTCGAAGGACACGCAAGGCCACAGTCCTGTTCTGGTAATTTTCCTGCCGTTAGCTCATGATTCAGCCATACGGGGGCAGCCGCCGGCGTAGTTCCCATGCCTCCCACAGTTTTGTTCTGTATCGACCCCGTCNCAGGCCGCATTCTATTTATCAGATAAAATCAGAACGAAGTCCATCGTCGGCCTAGCATCATGTACCTTTGAATCATTATTTTTGGCCGATGAATTATATCTTCAACTCCACTTCGATTTATTTAAATCCGACCTGCAACGTAAAAATCCGGGTCGTAACATTTTTGAAAAAAACCGCGTCGACAGCCTTGGCCGACGGTCGTGGATGGAGGAGATTGCGGCCGGGGGCTTGCTACATACTGGCGGCGAGCCCGCCTGGGTCCGGCCACGCGCCAGCGCAGCAACAATGCAATAAGAGTTCGTAAGGAGAGATGGGCGATTGTGCGGACCTATGCTCCGGCGTTTGGGGAGTCTGGCCGAGGGCGGACCACCGGACTGGATGGCTTCATCCCGCTCGCTTGGCGGAAATACTTTACACCCGCCCGCCCCAAGGAATCGCCCGATAATGGCTGCTTATGACACGCGTTTCGGTTAATCAGCTCATTACGGCCAACGCTGGGGGCAGGCTGACACCGCTCCATCCGCAGTCTGCGAAAATGCGGGGCGGGCCGTGGCGCGCGGAAGCGCAGTCCGCGGTTATCGCGATCCTCGGCTGGACGGCCGTCGGCCTGTTTCTGGGGGTGCTGGATCTTTTCCACCCTACTCATTGGTACGCCGTGGCGGCAAAACTCATCGAGACCTGGGCCTGGGCGCTACTCACACCCGCGATCCTGCTGATCGATCGAAAGCTGCACTCGGCGCAGCAGAACGTCGCCCGGCTGTACCTCGTTCACGTATTGCTGAGCTTGCCGTTCAGCCTCGTGCACCTCTATCTTACCGGGCTGCTTCTCTATCCGATCCCCGAGGTTTCCTGGAATCCGCTCCAAAACAAGGATTTCTGGGTTTATTTCTTCTCCGGCGGCTGTTTCACTTACTGCGCCTTCGTCTGTGCCCTGCAGGCATTTAAATTCTATCGTCGATATCTGACCAGCCAGCTCGAGCTCGAACGCGTCGAGAAACGGCTGATCGAATCCCGGCTCAACGCGCTTCGCCTGCAGCTCGAGCCCCATTTCCTGTTCAATGCGCTCAACGCCATTTCATCGGAAGCAGCGGCAAATCCCGAGCTAGTCGAGGAGATGATCGAGAATCTCGCCATGCTGCTCAGGCACTCGATGGAATGCCAGGGTAGCACGGAGGTCACGCTTGCGCAGGAACTGGCGTTGCTCGATCACTATCTCGCCATCCAGAAGCTGCGCTTCGGGCAACGGATCGACGTCCGCGTGGAAGCCGACCCTGCGACGCTCTCCATCATCGTACCATCACTGTTGCTCCAGCCGCTCGTGGAGAATGCTATACGCCATGGGCTAGAGCGCCGCGTGTCGGGCGGCACGATCGCGATATCAGCCCTGCTGATCGACGATCACCTGCGAATCGAGGTGGTCGACGACGGTGTTGGTCTTCCCGCCAACTGGCGAATGGAAAACGCGTCGGGGCTCGGCCTGCGCGTCACGCGGGAGCGGCTGGAGGCGCTCTACCCAACGACGACCGACCGGTTCGCGATTTGCCGGCGCGATAGCGGCGGCACCGAAGTGATCATTCACATTCCCGTGCAGAGGTCAGGAGACGAGATCGATGGAAGCGAAGGCTAAGCCCATTTGCGCGCTCGTCGTCGACGACGAAGCGCCCGCGCGGCGGCGTCTTGTCGATCGGCTCAAGAAGGATCGCGATGTCAGCCGGATTTTGGAGGCAGAGAATGGCGTGGCCGCAGTCGCGCTGATCCAGGAGAAAAGGCCCGATATCGTTTTCCTCGACGTGCAAATGCCAGGTGTCGACGGTTTCGGGGTGATCGATGCGATCGGCTTGGATCACATGCCGCTCACCGTGTTCGTGACGGCATATGACCACTTTGCACTCAGGGCATTCGAGGCGGATGCAGTCGATTATCTGCTGAAGCCATTCGGCAGCAAACGTTACGATTGGACGCTGGAGCGAGTGAAACGGCGCTTGTGCGATCAGGAGTCCAAAAAGGACAATGCGGGATCATTCGGCCCGGAATTGGTCAACTTGATCGCGAAGCGCTCTAAGCCGGGCGAGATCTGGGACTGGATCGTGCTCAGGTCCCCCAATGATGCCCGCCTCATCATGACGCAGGATATCGACTGGGTCCAGGCAAGCGGCGTTTATGTGACGGTGCATACGGGGGGCGAGAAATTCCTCTACCGCAGCGCGCTGGCCGCTGTCGCCAGCCGCCTCGATCCTTTTCGCTTTGTCAGGATCCACCGGTCGAGCATCGTAAATCTCAAGTCGATCGCGCTTCTCGAACGGCAGTCTCATGGTGATCTTGGGGTATTGCTCAGGGACGGCACCCGTCTCGTGATGAGCCGTACCTATCGTGCGGAGGTCGAGGCGAGGCTGGGTCAGAACCTTTAACTAATCAACAAACAGAATTTCGCCCACATCGCGTAGCGATCGCACGTACCACTTCGGGGGACACAATGAAATTCAAGACGCTTCTCTTCTGCTCGGCCATGCTTCTGACCGTGTCGACTGCGCCTGCCGCCACGCTGGATGCAGCTGCCCAGCCCGGCGATATTCCCCCAGGTCAGCTATTTGTGGGCGCCTGTTATCAGCCGGTCGACCGCAGTCCCGAGGAAATCCGTAATGATATAGCGCTGATGAAGAAGGCCGGCTTCACCGTCGTGCGTATGGGCGACCTGTCCTGGGACTATTTCGAGCCGGCGGAGGGTGTCTATGACTTCGAGGCCTTCGACGCCGTCATGGACCAGATGCACGCCGCAGGGATCAGGGTGATCCTGGACATCAGCGGACTCCCGGCGCCGCAGTGGCTGCATCACAAATATCCGGGCGTGAATCTGGTGGCCCAGAACGGCACCACTCTCTACCCGGCCGAACGCTACATGGACGATATTAGCGACCCGGACTACCGCAAGGTGGTCAGGGATTTCGCCGACGCGCTGACCAAGCACTACGCCCATCATCCCGCCCTGCTGGCGATCGGCTTCGACAATGAGATCGGCAACGGTTTCATGTCATGGTCCGAAGCGGACCGGCAGCGTTTCATCGTCTGGCTCAAGAACCGCTACGGCGACCTCGCCACCCTTAACAAGGCCTGGGCCACGCAGCGCTGGTCGCGCCGCATCGATAATTGGGACGAGGTGCGTCTTCCTTATGCCGACGGGCCCGGGCCGGCGGAGCGCTACCTCGACCTGCGTCGCTTCTGGTCGGACGTGACCATCGACGTCCTCAAGGACCTGGAGGCTATCCGGGAGAGGAACGTGCCGAACAAGCCCGCCATATCCAATCTATGGGATTCGTCGGACCGTAAGGGCTTCGACTATCTGTCCACCTATAAGCAGTACGTCAGCTACGGATCTTACGGCTATTACAACGGAGACGCGATCAGCGGCGGCTTCGAGACGATGATGATGAAGGGTGCGCTCAAGACGCCCAGCTGGTTCAGCGAATTCCAGGCCGGCGGCGGCGGCTATTACGGATCGAAGGGTCACTCGCGCATGTGGGCCTATTTTGGCCTCCTCAATGGCGGCCAGGGCATGCTGGCCTGGACCTTCAACAGCCACCTGGGCGGTGAAGAGCAGGCGCTGTTTGGCCTGGTCGATCATGACAACCGGCCATCATGGAAGCTCGATGAGTGGGGCAAGATCGCGTCGGAGTTCAAGATGATGGAGACGCTCGGCTTCCCCCGGGCGCTCAACCAGCAAGTGGCCATCGCCTATTCGTTCGAGAGCCGCGTGGCCTCAAGCCCCAACGGGCCCAGCAATACGGTGCGTCAGTATATCACCACGCCCTATATGGAGCAGGAGCACAACGCCTTCTCCCCGATCTACAACGACAATATCGATGTGGCCGTCATCAATATCGGCCATGAGGATCTGAGCCGCTACAAGCTCGTCGTGGTGCCCGGCGACTATCTGATGGACCAGGCGTCCGCCGATAATATCCGTACCTACGTCAAGAATGGCGGCACCGTGATCATGACCGCCTTCTCCGCCAAGGTGGATGAACATAATCAATGGTTCAATACGCCGCTGCCGGGGCGGTTGAGCGATGTCTTCGGCATGAGGACCAACGAATTCTATCGCTCGTCCAGCCCGCTTACGGGAAAGTTGGGCGATGCGGATATCAAATCGACCATCCACTTCTACGAAGTACTGGAACCTTCGACGGCCAAGGTTCTCGGCCGTTTCACCAATGTCGACGGCAATCCCCCAATCGCCACCCTCAACCATTTCGGCAAGGGTCAGGCGATCTATGTCGCGACGCCGGCGCAGCCATCGGTGATGCAGCCGCTCTACCGCAGCCTGTACGCATCCCTGCAAATCCAGCCGGGTCCCAAGACGCCCGAAGGCGTCTACGCCCGCACGGTCAATGGCCGCACTCTCTATGTCAACGCGTCCTACGGACCGAGAGATGTCGTCATCAACGGCGCCAAGAAGGGGCTGCTGACCGGCAAGACCTGGACGGGAACGCTCCACCTCGATGCCGACGGCGTCGAGGTGCTGCAATGACGGCGGCTCGACATCAGGTTAGGACCAGTAACGCGACTTGCTGAGCACTCGCGCCAGGATGTTTGGAATTGCCGCGTCCACGATTGCCAGCGCTATCATTCGGAATGCCGATGCTTTTTCACCGTAGGAACCTGTTCAAAGGACTGCTTGCCGGCGCCGCGCTGCCAGTCGTCGCGGAGGCTGCGCAGCGCGACCGGGCGCGAGCCGAAGCAGAGCCCTCTCCTGCCTGGGGCGCCGGGGCAGAAGGCCAACGCAAGGCGGACCTGGGCAATGGGACCTTCCGTAACCCGATCATTTCCGGCGATCACCCGGACCCGACCATCCTCAAGGACGGCGGGACCTACTACATGACGTTCTCGTCCTTCTTCTCGTATCCGGGCCTGGTCATCTGGAAGTCGACTGACCTGGTGAACTGGACCCCGGTCGGCCCAGCGCTGAAGAAGCCGTTAGGTGTCATTTGGGCGGTGGATCTGGTCAAGCACGCGGGCCGCTACTTCATCTACATTCCGGCCGACCCGAAGGGCGAAGGCTGGTCGATCTATGCCATCTGGGCCAACCATATCGAGGGGCCGTGGAGCGATCCGGTCGACTTGAAGATCTCCGGCTGCATCGATCCGGGTCACGTCGTGGGCGAGGACGGCAAGCGCTATCTGTTCGTCAACGGCGTGCGCAAGATCCGCCTGACCGACGACGGCCTGGCCACGGATGGGACGCTGGAAAAGGCGTACCAGCCTTGGCAATACCCGGACGACTGGGTGGTCGAGAATTTCGCGCCTGAGGGGCCGAAGCTCCTGCGCCGCAACGGCTGGTTCTATTTGATCACGGCGGTAGGCGGCACGGCCGGCCCACCCACTGGCCATATGGTCATCGCCGCCCGCTCGCGTTCGATCCACGGGCCGTGGGAGCATTGCCCGTACAATCCGCTGGTCCGCACCCGCAGCGCCGCCGAGCCCTGGTGGTCGAGGGGACACGCCAGCCTGGTCGAAGGACCGGCCGGTGATTGGTGGATGGTCTATCACGGCTACGAGAATGGCTTTCGGACCCTGGGCCGGCAGACCCTGCTGGAGCCGATCGAATGGGCCGCCGACGGTTGGTTCCGTGCCTTGGGCGGCGACCTTTCCAGGCCTTTGCCCAAACCCAAGGGCAGCAAGGCGAGTCCATCGGCGCCGGCCCTGTCGGATGACTTCTCCGTTGATCGCTTCGGCCTGCAGTGGAGCTTCCATGAACCGGCACCCGACGAGGCGGGGCGCGCGGTCTACGAATCCAGAGCGTTGCGCATCAAAGGCCGGGGAGTCTCGCCGATCGATTCCTCCCCGCTGACCTGCCTCGTCGGCGACCGATCGTACGAAGTGGAAATCACGCTCGATTTGCTGGGTGAAGCGGAAGCCGGGCTACTCCTGTTCTACAATCACAAGGCCTTCGTGGGCCTGGGTTTCACGCCGAGCACACTAAAGATATTCGAGTATTCCGAAGAATTGGCGTGGGCGCGCTCAGCGCACGAAAGCCGGAGCGTGAGCCTGCGAATTCAAAACCACGAAAACGTCATTACCTACTATTATTCCTATGACAACGGCGGGACCTGGATCCGGCATGGCACGCGCATGGAAGTCTCAGGTCTGCATCATAATGTATTTGGCGGCTTCCTGTCCTTGCGGATCGGGATCTACGTCGCTGGTCAAGGCGAGGCCAGACTGCGTAATTTCCGTTACAGAGCCAACCCGCTGGCGATGATCGAAAGCCGCTAGGCAGAAGGACTGATGATGCGACCAAGCTAAGCGCGAGGCCNCGAAGGGCTGAGAAGCCGCAGCGGGGGGGCCAGGACACCGTTGCCGGGACTGAATGCGCGGCGGAAACCACCCATCGCCGNGAACCGGCCGTAGCCCATGCTAATCATGTGCCCCTGGCCGCGATCCTTGTCGTGATCCATCGGGTTCTCCTCTAATCGAGCCACCGGGGGCTGGAGATCAGTGGTGCGCCTCCCCGCCCTCGTGGTGATGGGCTTCGGATGCCTCTTGCATCATTTCGTCATGATCTTCCGGAGCGCTAGCGACCAGCGCGCGATATTGTTTAGCGGAAAGATGCGGCAAGCGCTGAAGGAAGGCGACCATGTCCCAGATCAGCGGGTCGGGATGGGTTCGGCCCCAAGCCGGCATGGCGGTCATCTTCACCCCATGCTTGATGATCCAGAATTGCTGGGCCGGCGTCAGCGCGCTGCCACGAGCAAGGTCGGGTGCTTGCGGATACAACCCCTGCGCAAGCTCGGTCTTCTCGAGGCCGGGGCCGCCATGGCAGGTCGCACACATCTCGCCATATAGCCCTGCGCCGGCCTGGATACGCTGTGGAGAGCCGAGGTCCCGTGGGAGCACGATGCCTGCCGCGCGGGCGGCGATCGAGCGTCGCCGCACCGTGTCGAGGAACGTGCGCACGGGCGCCGTGTGCGGAGCATCGGCCGCGACATTGTAGCCGCCAAGTTCGATGAAGAGAGCAAGCGCGGCGACCACGCCAAGCGCAACAATGAGGATCGCGATCGATCGGCGGCGGTTTTGCGTGGCAGCCATTCAACCTTCTCCGTCAGAACCAGAAGCGCACACCAGCGACGAGGCTCGCGCCACCGATATCCTCGCCGCGAGCACGCGCGTAATCGGCGGTGCGACCCAGCTTCCGCTCCCAGGATAGACCGACATAGGGCGCGAACTCGCGGGTGATCTCGTAGCGCAGCCGCAGACCGAGCTCCGCATCGGTCAAGCCGGCGCCATAGCGATCTTCGGGTACATTTTGCGCGGATAGATTGAGCTCCGCGCGCGGCTGGAGCACGATACGCTGAGTCAGCCGCTGGTCGTACCAACCCTCCAGGCGGCCGAGCAAGTCGCCT
>JGI24737J22298_10000143_pt1 | contig 22223 bp, 19 predicted proteins | sample KBSCornC3_FD_22298 | JGI IMG/M metagenome (IMG submission 22298) | reverse complement strand
ACTATATTTGAAGGTTACTTCAGCTATGCTAAAGATCTAAAAAACATCGCAAGCCATATTGATGCGGTTGCCGGTTACTCATACCAGGATTTTAGCACAAAAAATTACTTTTACGGATCCTATGCATTTGACGGAACCGAAAGACCGGGCTCTAATCCAAACTTTAATTTTGATGAACCAGAAAACAGGTTAATATCCGTTTATGGTCGTTTAAATTACGTATTTCAAGATAAATATATCCTGACTGGTACTGTACGCCGCGATGGTTCATCAAAATTCAACCCCGATAGAAGATTTGGTACCTTCCCTTCTGTAGCATTTGCCTGGAAATTAAAACAAGAGCAGATGTTTAAAGGAATAACCGCATTATCTGATCTTAAATTACGCCTGGGTTACGGTATAACCGGCCAGCAGGATGGCATTGGTAACTATGATGTGATATCGTTTTATAATCTTAGTGGTAACGCCGCCCAATATCAATTAGGCGATATTTTATACAACCTGTACCGTCCGGGCGGATATTATTCACAACGTACCTGGGAGCAAACAGCATCATCAAATGCCGGGCTTGATTTTGGATTTCTTGACAACCGCATTACCGGTACCCTTGATTTTTACTACCGCAAAACATCAAAACTACTTAACAGCATACCCCAGCCAGCAGGCACTAACTTCTCAAATACCATTGTGGCCAACATTGGCGATTTAACCAGCAAGGGTGTTGAATTAAGCCTTAATGCAGATGTGATCAGATCACAGGATATGAACTGGAGCATCGGCTTTAACGCCACCTACAATACCAACAAAATTACCCGGCTTACACTGGCTCCTGATCCAAGCTATCCCGGTGTGTTAACGGGGGGCATATCAGGCGGCACCGGTAATACAATCCAAATCAATTCGGTTAATTATCCCCGCCTTTCCTTTTACGTTTATCAACAGGTTTACGGTGCCGATGGCAGACCGCTTGACGGTGTTTTTGTTGACCGCAATAAGGATGGCATTATCAATAGCAGCGACCTTTACAGATATAAAAGCTCAGATCCTAAGGCATACTTCGGTCTTAATTCAAACTTCAATTATAAAAAATGGTCGGCGGGCTTCTCAGCAAGGGCAAGTGTAGGTAATTATGCTTACAACAACGTGCTTGCAAGCTCGGGCACACAATTAAGCGTATTTAACGGTATCGGAATTTTGAACAACGCTTCTACAAGTTTGCTTCAAACTGGTATAGTGGGCTCTTCTGATAAGATGAGGCTATCCGATTACTACATACAGAACGCGTCGTTTATAAAAATGGATAACATTAACCTCGGCTATAACTTTGGCAAAGTGTTTGGTAATACCGGCAATTTGCGTGTAAGTGCTAACGTACAAAACGTATTTACCATTACCCAATATAAAGGTCTTGACCCCGAAGTTAGCAGCGGCATTGATAACAATTTTTACCCAAGGCCGCGTACCTATGTGTTAGGTTTAAACCTTTCATTATAATATAAAGCTGATAACGCAAAAAAGATTGACATGAAAAGAAATTCATTAAAATATATATTAATAACCGGTTTGATAGCCGGGAGTTTAACATCGTGCACCAAGAAGCTTAATTTGCTTCCTACCAATGATGTAACGGCAGAGCAGGTTTACAGCTCGCCCGAGGGTTACAAACAAGCATTTGCCAAGGTTTATGCAGCATACGCGCTAACCGGTAATACAGGGCCTGCCGGCAACGGCGACGTACAAGGTATTGACGAAGGCACGTCTGATTTTTTCCGCCTGATGTGGTGTGCCCAGGAATTACCGACCGATGAAGCTGTTGTTGGCTGGGGAGATGTGGGGCTGCCGGATTTTCACAGCATGACCTGGTCTTCAAGCAACCTGTTCCTTACAGGTTTATACTATCGTTGCATGTATCAGATTACATTGGCTAATGATTTTATCCGCCAGTCGTCTGATGCTAAACTAAGCAGCAGGGGAATTACCGGCGCCGATGCTGATAAAGTTCATCAATATGTTGCTGAGGCGCGCTTTTTAAGAGCCTATCAATATTCGATTTTAATGGATTTATTTGGAAACCCTCCATTCGTTACCGAAAACGATGCTTTGGGTGGTGCTTTGCCTAAGCAAATAAGCCGTAAAGATCTGTTTACCTATATTGAAGGCGAGCTTAAAGCAATTGATGGAAGCCTTGCTGATGCCCGCACTAACGAATATGGCCGCGCAGATAAAGCTGCTGCATGGGCATTATTAGCCAGAATCTATCTTAATGCTGAGGTTTATACCGGGACAGCTAATTATGCAGCTGCGGTAACCTATTCAAAAAAGGTGATTGATGCCGGTTATTCATTAGTTAGTGACTATAGCAAATTAATGCGCGCTGATAACAACCTCAATAAAAATGAGTTTATTTTGACCATTAACTATGATGGCTTACATACACAAAGTTATGGTGGTGCTACTTTTATGACACACGCTCCTGTAGGTGGCAGTATGCCTGCCGCTGATTATGGTATTTCAGGCGGCTGGGCCGGTTTACGTACTACCAAAGCTTTTGTAAACCTGTTTCCGGGAGGCGCCTCGAGTGCTGATAAACGTGCCCAGTTTTATACCGATGGCCAAAATATCGATATCAATACCATAAGTAGCTTTACCGATGGCTACGCTATCAGTAAATTCAAAGATGTCAAGATAAACGGTGCCCCCCCGCAAAGTTTGGATTATGCAGATATGGACCTTCCTATTTTCCGTTTAGCTGAACAATATTTGATCTATGCAGAAGCTACTACACGTGGCGGTGGCGGCGATGCCGCACTTGCTTTAAGCTATGTTAACAAATTAAGGGCCCGCGCTTATCAAAGTGCTACCACCGGCCAGTTAACCGCTTTAACAACCGACCTGTTGCTTGATGAAAGAGGACGTGAGCTGTACTGGGAAGGCTTCCGCCGTACGGATCTTATCCGTTACAAAAAGTTTGTAGAGGCTACCTATTTGTGGCCGTTTAAAGGCGGTTCAAAAGATGGAAAAAGCGTTGAAAGCTTCCGCACGGTATATCCGTTACCATCGGCAGATGTTACAGCTAACCCTAATCTGAAACAAAATACAGGATATTAATAATATACCGGGAGATGCTCTTAAAGTATCTCCCGTAAAAACCATAAAACCTAAAAAGGATATGAAAAAAATATTTACCACGCTCCTGGCATTCGGTGGCATTGCGCTGCTGATGCTGGCGTCATGTAAAAAGGATGAAGTAAAGGTTGTAGCAAACGTGGGCAAAGTGGGTGCTTTATCATCGTCAACAACAAGCCCTGCACTATCAAAGCCCAACGCCGCTAATGATGCCATTACGTTTAATTGGGCTGCAACCCCGGTAACAGGTTACAATGCCCCTATTACATACACTATACAGTTAGACGTAAAAGGCAATAATTTCAAAAACGCGAGGGAAGTAAGCACGGATAAACTAACCCAAGCACTGAAGGTAGGTGCACTTAACGATATGTTAACCGCGCTGAAATTATCTTATGATAGCCCGTCGCAGGTTGAAGTGCGCATCAAATCATCGGCTGCTCCAAACCTGGCTGCCACCTACTCAAATGTCATTACGTTAACCGTATTGCCGTACCAGGGTACAGGCTATATTTATGTTCCCGGCGCTTACCAGGGATGGGACCCCAAAACTGCCGACAGCCTTACTTCACCAAATAATGACGGTGTGTATGATGGTTATATCGGTTTCCCTGTAGGTAAGCTTGAATTTAAACTTACTCCTAAAAAGGTTTGGGACGTTGCATACGGAGATGCAGGCAGCGGAAAAATAAGTACTACCGGCGGTAACCTTTCGGTACCTGCCGCAGGATACTATGCATTGCATGCTGTTATTGATCAAAACGATAAAACAAAAGGCACATTTACTGCTACCCCTGTATTTTGGAGCATTATTGGCGATGCTACTCCGGGCGGCTGGGGCACTGATACCGATATGCTTTATGACGCTACCACCAAAACCTGGAGCGTTACCGCTGCTTTAATTGGGGGCAAGGATATAAAATTCAGGTTTAATCACAGCTGGGATTTAAACTTAGGCGGTACGCCAGGTGCACTTACTCCAGGCGGAGCTAATTACACCATTACAACCGGCGGCACGTACAAAATTGTATTAAATGCCAACGCCAACACTTTTACTATTACTAAGCTTTAAGCTTAAACATTGTAGTTGATTGATTTATTTATATGGCCCCGCATGGTGAAAACCTGCGGGGTTTCTTTTTGACCGTTGATTTTTGACGAATGATCACGCTGATTTCGTTGATTCCCTCGTTTAGTATTATCAAATAATAAGATTAGCAAATCAGCGTAATCATATTAATCAAAATCAAAAATCAGCGGTCAAAAAAAGCGATGAAGTCATCCCCCATCGCTTTCTATTTTTATATAATTTCTTCTATGAACTATGATCCATAAACCATAAACCAAAAAAATTACCGTTTTGCTATCTCCACATACTCTTTAGAGGTGGCGCCAACGTAAATCTGGCGCGGACGACCGATAGGTTCTTTGTTTTCTTTCATTTCTTTCCATTGAGCAATCCATCCAGGTAAACGGCCAAGGGCGAACAGTACAGTAAACATATCTGTAGGGAAGCCTAAGGCGCGGTAAATGATACCCGAGTAAAAATCAACATTAGGATAAAGTTTTCGCTCAACAAAGTATGGATCTTTCAGGGCAACTTCTTCCAGTTTTTTGGCTATTTCCAGTACCTCGTCATTAACTCCCAGCTTTTCTAAAATATCGTCGCAGGCTTTTTTAATGATCTTTGCACGCGGATCAAAGTTTTTATAAACGCGGTGACCAAAACCCATTAAACGGAAAGGATCGTTTTTGTCTTTAGCCTTGGCAATCCATTTATCAGTATCGCCACCATCTTCTTTGATCTTCTCCAGCATTTCAATTACAGCCTGGTTGGCGCCGCCATGTAACGGGCCCCAAAGCGCAGAGATACCTGCAGATACCGAAGCATAAATATTAGAATCGGACGAACCTACGATGCGAACGGTAGAAGCAGAACAGTTTTGCTCATGATCGGCATGTAAAATCAACAACTTGTTCATAGCGTCGATAACCACCGGATCAATCTCCACCTCCTCTGTACGCTGACCAAAGGTCATGTGCAGGAAGTTGGTAACGTAATCGTATTTATTTTGAGGATAGATAACCGGGTGCCCTAATGATTTTTTATAGATCCATGAAACCACGGTAGCCATTTTAGCAAGCATTTTAATAATGCTCTGGTTAAGCTCTTCGGTGGTTTGGGATGGCTTTAATGATTCGGGATAAAAAGCCGATAATGCAGATACCAACGACGACAGCTGCCCCATCGGGTGCGATTTTGATGGAAAGCCATCAAAAAACTTTTTCATATCCTCATGCACCAAAGTATGGCGGCTTAGCTCATACTGGAATAATTTTAGCTTTTCGGCAGATGGCAGCTCGCCATAGATCAGCAAATAAGCAACTTCAATAAATGATGATTTTTCGGCTAATTGCTCAATTGGATAACCACGATATTTAAGTATTCCCTGCTCGCCATCTAAAAAAGTAATGGCGCTTTTGGTAGCGCCTGTATTTTTGTACCCGATATCAAGTGTTACATAACCGGTTTGATCGCGAAGCTTAGAAATATCGATTGCCTTTTCACCTTCAGTGCCCTCAATTACCGGGAGCTCAAATGTTTTATCACCAATTTTTAGTTGTGCTGTTTCCGCCATAGAAATTTGTATCTGCAACAAATGTAAATAAATCTGCGTATTAATAACCGCTAATATAATTTACTGTTTGTAAAAATTTTCGGCCAAATTTATTATTTTACAACCTGTATTTGTGCTTATAGACGTTAATAATTGATTAAAAAATTACTGCAAAACATGTCGTTAAAAGGTAACTCATTGGTAATGATCCAAAACCAAGCTACCGTTTACCGCCTTTTACTCATAGGGTTATTTATTGCAAGTCCTTCGTTACATTATCTTTGCCTCAACAATTCTTATGATCCTTTTTGGCTAAGGGCTATAAACTGTTTTTTTTGTGCTATCACACTATTTTTTTCTTTCATTAACAATAAGGTTTTTTATAAAACAGGGGTCTTTGCTACCGTATTGTCTTTCCTGGTCATAAATAACTGCATTTTACTTGGCAAAAACGGGTTTGAACATGTGTACCTGTTTAGCGCAATTACCATTTTTATTGCCTTAACCCTTTTTTGCAAAAAAAGCAGGGAATTCATAATTATCTGCGAAGCTAACCTTGCAGCTATTATAACCGCCTATTTTACCGCGCCCAGGCTTGCCATTTCGCCCGCAGTGCTGATAGTACTTATTTTGGTTTTCACTGTAATAGCCTATGTCTCATTTTTAGTGGTGATGGCTTATCAATACCAGCTAAAAAATGCTGTTAATAACGTGATGAAGCTTAATCAAAGCCATATGGTTAATGATGCCAGGCTGCGTGAAAGTCGTAATCATCTCAACGCGCTCATTAACTCGCTAAACGACATCATTTTTGAGTTTGATGAAAGCAAAACCTGTATTAATGTTTGGTTTAATGAAATGACCGAGCGCATAGTTGATCCGCGGATAGCGATTGGCAAAACACTCGATAAGGTAGTGGGCCCGCAAAAAGCCGAAAAGTATGACAGCGCTTTAAACTACGTAATAGAAAACCGCAAACCCATATCAATAGAGTTTTTATCTGATTACGACAGCGGACATTCCCTTACAGCTAACTTTACTCCTGTTTTTGATAAAACAACAGGTTATACCGGCCGAATCTCGGCTTCAGTGGTGGATATAACCGAGCAAAAGAAATATGAACGGGCCCTTAAGGAAAACGAAGGCTTGTTACTTGAAGCTCAAAACATTGCAAAAATAGGCAACTGGTGGTACGACCACGAGACTAAGGAAACGTTTTGGTCGGCCAACCTTAATGATCTGCTCGGGATTGAAGATATTCCTGCCTGCATGAACCACTTTCAATATTACATAAGCCTGGTACATCCTGACGACAGGGAGAACGTTTTTGAATACCTTGCGTCCATCCGTACAACAACACAAAACCAACTTGAGCATAAATTTATCACACCTACGGGCAAGTTAAAATATATCAGGATCCAACGAGGCGAAAAGAAATTACTGTCAGATACAGTTACACGCACATTTGGTATTATCCAGGATATTACCGAGGCCCGCCTTGCCGATAAAGCAGTTAAACTAAGCCAGCTTGAATTGATGGAAGCCCAGGCCATTGCTAAAATAGGCAACTGGAAATATGATGTGGCATCGCATCGCCTGTCCTGGTCGGAAGAGTTGAACAGCATTTATGAGCTTGACCAGAATACATCTTCGTGCCAGCGCTGTTTTGTAAAGTTACTGCTTAAGCATGTACATCCTAAAGACAGGTTTATTGTCAGGAGCTTATTGCGTAACGAGTTAAGCAACATGGATTCATCCTATGAATACCGCATCATAACTTCTGGCGGCAATATTAAGCACCTGGCCATTATAGCCGGCAAACGTCTTTATAATGAAGATGGCAGTGTGCGTAAAATTATAGGCACCCTGCAGGATATTACGGATCGCAAACAGGCCGAGCTTGATTTCAGAAACGTCGAAAGCAAGTACCGGCAGGTATTAGAAACCGTTAATATGGTAGCCATAACGGTTAATGGCAGCGGTATTGTTACCTTTTGCAATAAATACCTGGCAAACCTGGTAGGATATACCCAAGCCGAAATCATTGGCATGAATTGGATGGACAATTTTATCCCCGATGATCTGAAAGATTTTTTAAAGAGCTGGTTTATAAATGACAGTTTTTTACCGCATTATATTAATCCTATTATTTGCCGTAACGGCGAGCAACGGATCATAAGTTGGCAAAATACGGTATTTTATGATGATAACGGTATTTTTAAGGAGACCACAGCGCTTGGCGAAGACATAACAGACCAGGAGAAAGCACGGCAGGACCTGATCTGGGCTAAGGAAATGGCCGAAAAGTCGTCTAAGTTCAAGTCGGAATTTTTATCCATCATGAGCCATGAGATCCGTACGCCGATGAACGCGGTTATTGGCACAACCAACCTGCTGCTTGACGAAAACCCTAGGCCCGAACAGATGGAATACCTCAATACGCTGAAGTTTTCGGGCGAAAACCTGCTGGCCATTATCAATGACATTTTAGATTATAATAAGATTGAGGCCGGCAAGCTGGAACTGAATAACTCGAGGTTCAACATTCACCAGTTAATCCATAAAATAAAGCAATCTTTTGAGCCAAAGGCGGCCGAAAAAAAGCTAATACTTGAATTGATAGCAGATGATACCATTCCCGGAGATTTAATTGGAGATGCGATGCGGCTGAGTCAGATACTTAATAACCTGATCAGTAATGCCATTAAATTTACACATGCAGGTAAGGTTATTATCCGTTTGGATAAGGATGTGATAACCCCAAACACCGTTAATATTAAATTTGCGGTTACCGATACAGGTATAGGTATTTCGCCCGAAAGCTTCAACATTGTTTTTGATCCTTTTATGCAGGACCAACAGGTAATTGATAATGATTATGGAGGTACTGGCTTAGGCCTCGCTATTACCAAACGACTGGTTGAGCTGCATAAAGGTACAATTGCTGTATCAAGCGAACTGGGTAAGGGTACTACATTTAGTTTTGCTATAAACTTTACCCTCGCTCCTGAGGCCGCTGCTCTGAAACAGGTTGCTGTTACGGCGAATGCGCCAGATAACAACTTACTGGGTATGAATATTTTAGTTGTTGATGACAACAAAATGAACCTGATGATAGCCGGCAAATTTTTGAGGCGCTGGAATGCCCGGGTTCAGGAAGCATCAAATGGGCAAATAGCTGTCGACCTGGTTAACCAAAATTCTTATGACCTTATTATTATGGACCTGCAGATGCCGGTTATGAACGGCTTTGAAGCAACGGCGGTGATTAAACAAACTCAGCCCGACTTGCCCATCATAGCCCTCACGGCCGACGCTATGCCCGAAACCTATCAACAAGCACTCGAAGCGGGTATGTGTGATTATCTGACTAAACCTTTTGTTCCTGAAGTACTGTACAGCAAGTTGGCAAAACATATCAAACTATCAGTGTAATTTCTGATTTCGGATGTTCGATTTCGGGTCGAGGCGAAAGGTAAAAGGTTAAAGGCTGAAGGTTTAAAAACCTCCGCTATTCGAAGTCCCCGTTATTCGAAGCCTATGACTTCGAATAAACTATGCCTGGAGTCACATGCATAAATCGTCCGTAGACGAAGTCTACGGGCAGCGAAGCGATCAGTATGCAAATACTCTTTAAAATATCACAAAATCCTTCAATCATGAAAATCATGGTTAAAAATAAAAAAGCGACAGGGATCGCCTATCGCTTTAAATATGATTAACGCAATCAGCGTAATCAAGAAGGATCAACGGTCTTAGTTGATCTGTTCCTTCACAGTTCCGCACTCTTTCATGTGTTCCGGAAAATACGGGTTTACGATAGGTTTTGTTGACGAAAGCCAGTATCCCCCTTTCCCCCCATCGGCCATCGGGCAAAAGTCAACATAAATTGGCGCCGACTTGAATTTCGCACCTTTTACCAAAGCGATAACATCTTTACTTAATACCAAAAATGCCTCGCGCTGGGCTTTGATATCCGCTGCATTGCTTATCTGGTGCGCCACAGTAGCCGTTTCGCTGCAACCTTTTATACCCGAAAGCTTACCTTCTAAAGCTGTAGCGGCTGTTTTTATGCCAGCGGGGTCTGATTTGATGAACTCATCTTTTAAAGCGATATAAGCCTTAAAAACATCATTGGTGTTACCTGTATCCGCAACCGGGGCTTCCGCTGCAGGCTTAGCAGCAGCAGTCGTATCCACTTTAGCAGTATCCTGTTGTTTGACAGGTTGATTACATGCAGCGGCAACAGCCAATGCCGCTAAAAAACAAAATCCTTTAATTATTTTCATATTACAATTAGTTTGTGCGGATAGCTTCTACCGGGTCCAGCCTCGAGGCTGAATACGCGGGAATAATACCAGCTATCACCCCTATTATAATTGAATAGCTTAAGCCCCGTGTAACGTTAGCAGCATCAAGTATTACCTGTACATCTAAAGCGGCCTTTACGGCAAACGTGGCCAGATATACAAAAAACAACCCGATGATCCCGCCCACAAAACAAAGCAACACCGATTCAATTAAAAACTGCAATAATATGAAATAGTTTTTAGCCCCTAATGATTTTTGTATCCCAATGATATTGGTACGTTCCTTTACCGACACGAACATGATATTGGCTATACCAAAACCACCAACTAAAATCGAGAACCCGCCAATGATAGCACCGGCAATGTTAACCACTTTAAAAAGATCGTCGAGCTGCTGGGTGATGATCGTCGAGCTGCTGGGTGATCATGGTTGTACGGTTTAACGAAAAATTATCATCAGCTCCGGGTCGCAGCCTCCTGATAGAACGCATCAACCCTTTGATCTCGCTTTCAACATCATCGGTAGGGATGCCTTTTTTACCACGGACAATAATTGACGGACCGTATTTTGAACTTTGGATATCAATTAAGTTGCGCGCAAAGTTGAGGGGCAGCAGCACCTCCTTATCTGTAGAGATACCAAGCATATCCTTCCCCTGTTTTGAAAACACGCCTACAATGGTCACATACCGGCCCATCACCTTGATCTGCTTGCCTACTGCATCGCCATCGGGGAAAAGGGCCTGGGCTATATCATAACCTATATCGGTTATAGGCGCTCCGGTTTTTGATTCCATTTCAGTAAAGTAACGACCGCTCTCGAGGTCAAAATTCCAGGTTTTGTCATGATCCTGCGATGCAGCATCCACCTGCGCGCCTTCAACCGTGTTGCTTCTATACTTTATAGTACGGTTATCAATATTTATTTCGTATGATAGTGCCTCGGCTGTTGTGATACGGCGCGAAAGCTCGTTAAAATCGCGAAGGTCAGATTCGGGCCTTTGCAGGTATTTCCACCAGGGGAAATCGCTCCCGCCTACCCAGGGCCACTTTTGCACATATATACTGTTATTACCCAGCTTATTAACACTGTTTTGCAGGTTATTACGCAGGGTATCAACTGCCGATTGTACAGCTATGATAGTAAATATACCAATTGTCACCCCAAGCAATGACAGCAACGTGCGTGTTTTGTTCTGCCGCAGGGCATCGCCGGCAAACAAAAAACTTTCCCTTAAAAGTTTTAAAAAAAGCATATAACTTATTTTGATCTTACTTGTTAATCAATTTTAATTGCACGGTTAAAGCGTGGAGGTAATAGTAATATAACGGGCGTTTTTTATTACTGATACGTTAAGCCGCCTGCTCATATTTTTTTAGACAACAGTACATGATTTAAGTTACAGTATTTTGCAACTAATATAACGGTAGTGTAATTAAACTGCTTCTTAAAAAAATCTGTTAAATTAACAAAAAAATTCGTACATTTGCGCCCTTGAAAATTCATAAAAACAAGCATGAAATTATCTCAATTTAAATTCAACTTACCTGAATCCCTTATCGCCCATACACCCTCTGCCACCCGCGATGAATCACGTTTAATGGTTTTACACAAAGATTCGGGCAAAATTGAGCATAAAATATTTAAAGACGTGCTGGATTATTTTGATGATAAGGATGTAATGATCCTTAATAATACTAAAGTTTTCCCTGCCCGTTTATATGGCAACAAAGAAAAAACCGGTGCTACCATCGAAGTATTTTTGCTGCGCGAATTGAATAAAGAACTGCGTTTATGGGATGTACTGGTTGACCCGGCCCGTAAAATACGCGTAGGCAATAAATTATATTTTGGCGATGACGATTTGCTGATTGCAGAAGTTGTTGACAACACCACTTCACGCGGCCGTACCATCCGCTTTTTGTTTGACGGTACCGACGAAGAATTCCGTCGTAACGTTGAAATTTTAGGCGAAACACCACTGCCTAAATACATTAAACGAAAAGCTACCGCCGAGGATAAAGAGCGTTACCAAACCATTTTCGCTAAACATGAAGGCGCCGTTGCTGCTCCTACTGCCGGTTTACACTTCAGCCGTGAGCTTATGAAACGCCTTGAATTAAAAGGTGTTGAATTTGCTGAAGTTACTTTGCACGTTGGTTTAGGCACATTCCGCCCAGTTGAGGTTGAGGATTTAACCAAACACAAAATGGATTCGGAGCAATTTATCATTGAGCAAAAACAAGCTGATATTGTAAACCGCGGTATTGAACGCAAAGCACGGATCTGTGCAGTTGGCACAACTTCAATGCGTGCCATTGAATCGGCTGTATCGGCAAACAAAACCCTGAAAGCTGCTAACGACTGGACCAGCAAGTTCATCTTCCCGCCGTATGATTTCAGCATTGCCAACTCAATGATCACCAACTTCCATACCCCTGAGTCAACACTGTTGATGATGATTTCGGCATTTGGCGGTTACGAACACGTAATGAATGCATACGAAATTGCAGTAAAAGAAAAGTATCGTTTTTACAGCTACGGTGATGCGATGCTGATCATCTAACTTTTTAGATGTGAGATATAAGATTTGAGATATGAGACCACGGTTTCATATCTCATTTTTTTTGTAGTTTATTAGATATGAGACATTCTATTTGTTTTCATATCCCATTTTTTTTTGCAGGCAATTTTATTAGATATTCATGTCCCCTCAGGGGATCTCGCAGAGGACACTGAGGTTCATCTCGTTCTAAGTGTCTAACAGGATAAATTTAGAATAGCGGATATGAGATTTGAGATATTAGACAATAGTCTAATATCTCATTTTTTTTGCAGGCAATTTTGTTAGATATTAGTCGAATAAAGTCATGACAGCCTCCAATCTCACATCTCATATCTCACATCTCACAGCTCAAAACAAAAACTACGTTATCATAGTAGCAGGAGGTTCGGGCAGCCGGATGCGATCGGCGGTACCTAAACAATTTTTACTGCTTAACGGTAAACCCGTATTAATGCATACCATTGAAGCCTTTGAGCAATCGGAGGCGAAACCAGCCATTATACTGGTTTTACCAGCAGCTTATCATGCTTACTGGCAGCAATTGATTCAGGAATATTCGTTTGCCATTCCTCACCGGTTGGTTACGGGCGGAGAAACCCGTTTTCATTCGGTTAAGAACGGGCTTGACCTGATTACCGATCAGGAAGCCCTGGTTGCTATACAGGATGCCGTACGGCCGCTTACTTCATCTTATATTATTGATGAAGCTTACCAATGCGCCGCTAAGCACGGTACAGCCGTAGTGGCCGTCAAAAGCCGCGATTCGATACGCCAGGTAAAAGAAGGCCGGTCCGTAAGCCTGGTCAGAGATGAGATTTACCTGGTGCAAACCCCGCAAACCTTCAGGGCTTCGCTATTACGAAAAGCTTATGAACAACCATTTGATACCAGGTTTACAGATGATGCCAGCGTTGTTGAGCAATATGGCGCCGAAATAAAACTTACCGACGGTGATCACAGCAACATCAAGATCACCTTCCCCGAAGATATCGCCATTGCCGAACTGCTTTTAAGCAAAAAGCCACAGCTATAAAGTCTGCGGCTTTTTTGATTTGCAATACAAGGTTAAATTTGTTATGCCCGTCTGATTACACCTAAAAGTACAGCTATGATAGCTATTACTAATAGTATGTGAATCAAACCACCCCCAAATGGGTGTATAAATGCTCCAAACAGCCATCCTATAACCAGGATAACAGCGATAATGTACAATAAGCCTCTCATTTTGTTACGTTTTTAGTTAAGTAAATGTGTAATTACCTATACCAAAACCATTCCAAAATTAGCGGTTAATAAAAAAACCCTCATTGCTAAGGGTTTCACTATCGTGTTTAGTACTCGTCTTCATTAAAGAAGAAGTCGTCTTTAGTCGGATAATCCGGCCAGATCTCTTCTATGTTTTCGTACGGTTCGCCATCGTCTTCAAGTGCCTGAAGGTTTTCGATAACCTCAACAGGAGCGCCTGAACGGATAGCATAATCAATTAATTCATCTTTAGTTGCGGGCCATGGTGCATCTTCCAGGTGCGATGCCAGTTCAAGTGTCCAATACATCGTTTTTATTTATATTTATAATTATCAGTAAAATTTACTTTTTCGCAAAAGTATAACATTTTCAAATTGAATATCAATATTTTTTTTCAATTTTTTTGAACCCGTGGTATCCACTGATTTTCAGCTATTTTATTAGCATTAGCAATTTTGCGGGCCAAAGTGAACAGGTAATCACTCAACCTGTTCAGATAAATATTCACTTTTTCATCAACTGTACTTTCTTCGGCAAGCTGAACGGTTATCCTCTCGGCACGGCGGCAAACACATCTTGCAATATGGCAAAATGAAATCACATTACTGCCACCCGGTAAAATAAAATGTTTAAGCGCCGGCAGGCTTTCATTCATGGTATCCATTTCTGTTTCCAGCATTTCCACATCACTCATGTGCAGGTCCGGAATAATCATCCGTGACCGCTCAGGGTCAGCTGCCAGTGAAGAGCCGATGGTAAACAATCTGTCCTGTATCTGCTTCAATACCTCCTTATCATGTGCATCAATATCCTGATCACCAATAAGCCCGATGTACGAGTTAAGCTCATCAACCGTGCCATAGCTTTCAATACGGATATGGTGTTTGGGCACGCGCGTACCGCCAATTAATGAGGTAAACCCTGTATCGCCCGTTTTAGTATATATTTTCATACTTAATTTAACAAATAAGCCCCAATAATCAGACTGCAAAAAAGTTAACATTGATTATCAGGCAATTAAAACCAAGCCCGATAAATCTTTTTTTCATGGTTAGTGTTATTTCAAATCTATCACCTTAAATTTTGTATTTCATAACACTTTAGCATATTTTTTGCCAATGAAGTGTAATTTTTAAAATGTTACTTAAACTTGCATCTGTGATATCATCAAACATACTTAGCGTGAAACTCATGAAACCGATCATATTATCATCCAAACTGCTCTCCTTATCGCTTATCATCCTGCTTTCAACCGGCTTTAGCTGCGGCGGCAACAGTAAAAGTAGCAGTGGCAGCGACAGTAACAAGGCCGTGGCAGATAAACCGGCCCCTCCTAAAGTAAGCATGGCCAGTTTATTAACCGAAAAACAATTTAATGATCTTTTTCCGCAACGCGATAAATTTTATACGTATGCTGCCTTTATCAAAGCAGCCGATGAACTTGGCATGATCAGCATAAAAGTAACCCGCCGGGCAACATCCGTTTACCAGTTGATACGTACCGATAAAAAAACAGGCAAAAAGGCCGTTGTACGCCAGGATGTTGATTGGAACGAAGAATGGGCCAAAGCCAAACCAGATAGCACCTACACTATTGATTATGGCAATTTCTGCACCGAATACAGTACCGATGTAAATAAAAAGGAACTCGCTGCCTTTTTTGCGCACATTGCCCACGAAACCCGTCATGGCATGAATGCTTCTTATACCGATGGGCTCATGCTGATCCACGAAAGTAATACCAGCTTGCCTTACATTGCCGAAAATGACGAATACCCTCCCGTGGCCGGTAAAAAATACTATGGCCGCGGACCAATGCAATTGAGCTATAACGGCAATTATGGCTATGCCTCGGATTGTATTTTAGGCGATGATAAAATATTACTCCAAAATCCCGAGATGGTAGAAACCGACCCGGTAATGGCTTTTAAAACCGCCATCTATTTCTGGATGACACCCCAAACCCACAAACCATCGGCGCATGCTGTAATGACAGGCAAATGGCAACCCAATGCAGAAGATAAAGCCGAAGGCCGCACCCCTGGTTTTGGTATGACCATTAATATTGTGAACGGCGAAGTAGAATGCAATAAAGGCGAAAACATGTATAATATGAACGACAGGATTGGCTTTTACCAGTTTTTCCTGAAGAAATTAGGGATTACTGATGCCAATTGCGCTTGTTCATGCGGTAAAATGAAGCCTTATCATTATTAACGGCTGTATTTTTGAATTTCAAAGCAAAAAAGTTATTATTGTATTAGCATTATACAACACTAAACTTTAACATTTGGAATCCACTATTGAAAACGCCGGTTTGTATCCCCCGGCAACCGACCAGTTCGGTGATATCCTGGATAGCCTGAAAAACAGATTCAGGATTGAACAAACCGGGCATATTGATTTTCATTTAGAGCAGTTTAGCATTTTCAAAGACTATCTCGACATTAGTGTAAAGGAATCATACGCTATAAAAAATAAAAATAACGACAGCTATATGCTGTTCACCGAATGCCAGTCAAAACATATCGGGCATCATCACAGTAAGGCTGTAACCTCCACACCATATCAAACCTGGGCACTGGCTTATTTAAAGCATGATTTTGGCCGGGTACTCATCAGGCGCGAAACATTGGTTGACAAGATCATTGAACTGATCCACCCGGTTGAGCTTGATTTTGCCGAAGACAAGGCTTTTAGTGATACTTTTTATATGCTGGTAAGCGACCGCCAAAAAGCAATTACAGGTGCCGACCGTAATTTCCGCAATGTGGTAATGGATATCAGGCTGGATGATTTTGTAATAGAGATTGTTGAGCATACCCTCATTATCGGTAATACCCACGCCATATCTGCAGAAAAAGCTATGCACCTGGCAGAGTTTGTTTCGAGGCTGTGTACCACCTGCGATTGAGCATACAATTTAGATGTGAATAGTAATAACAGCAGCAGATAAATAATTCCCGTTGTTTGTAGAGACGCATAATTGCGTCTCCCGTCACCTATCCTACCCATATATTCAGAGACGAAATCATGCGCCCTACAGAAATCATTTCAACACTGCCGGTAAAATATAATCTTTCATCATTTTATCAACCTGCGAATGCGCGTAGGGCGTGTTGTAAGCCTCGGCGGTTATAATAACCACCAGCGGCTGATTGGTAAAAACAAAGATCTTGTTGCCGCCATTACCTGAACAATAGTAAGTTTCGTAAGCTTTGTTGTTTACCTTATAGGTTTTGTTCCAGAACAGGTAACCGTAAAAGCCCTCACCTACAACTTCTTTTGGTAACGTAAGCTGTTTGGTAAATGATTCCTTAACCCAGCTTTGCGAAATTACCTGTTTGCCATTCCATACACCGCCATTTTTATACAATTGCCCGAATTTGGCATAATCAAGCGAGCGCATTTGCAGGCCGCCCGCGGTATTGGGTACATTCTGTGGTGTGTACTGCCAGCGATAATTACTGATGCCCAATGGCTTGAACAGCTTTTCGGCCGAATATTTATCAAGCCCGCCGGGCACTGATTTATTCAGGATATCGCCCAATGCCACCACGCCGGCTGTAAAATAATTCCATTGTTTACCTGCCCTTTTATTGCTGTCTGTTTTAAGGCTGAGGGTAAATTTAACCCAATCATCGGTGGGGTACATATTTTCTTCGTTCCCCGGCGAATCACTTTGGTTGTCATCCGCATCAAAAACGGAGCTCATGGTAAGCAGGCTTTTTAGCGTTACATTTTCTTTTTGAGGCGAGTAGTTACTGAACTTTTTAAGGTCATAAAACTCCTTTAAGGTTTGATCAACGCTTTTGATATAGCCATCATGAACTGCTATCCCCATCACGGCCGAAGCAAATGTTTTACCAACCGAACGGGGATTGTGTAATGAATCGCGCGCGCTGCCGTTAAAATACTCCTCAATTAGCAACTTGCCGTTCCTGATCACTACCACGCTGGTGATCTGTTTAAACCTGTTGCCGGCAATAAGGGCATTCATCTCCATGATCTTCCTTTTATCAAAATCATTTTTTGATACCTGCCAGCCGCTGCCGGGCTTTATGGGCTGCAATTCGGCATCTTTTGGATCAATTTCCGGTACGGTAAACCTGATCTCACCCTGTGCTATCAGCTCGCCTACTTTCAAATCAGGAACAGCAACATAGGGCCTTACTTCAATTTTGAGCTTGTGCGTACCTGTTGTAAGCGCATCTTCCCCGCCATGGGCCATAAACCGTCCCCATAAAAAACGCCCCCATGAATCTTCTCCCCGGCTACTGATGAACGGAACAAAAATGGTGGTCTTTGTATTTTTTACGATGGGCAAATTGGCTCCTTTATGCAGGTTTTCCCGGTAAACCTGCCTGCCATCTACATAAAAAACAAACTGAAAATTACCCTGGTTCAGTTGCTCAACACTTAACGACGGCGCTAAGCTATGCTGGTAATTGGTTAATGAATTGGCCAGCAAAAGCCGCATGTACAAATTATTGGCAGGTTTAGCCTCATAGTTTGTTAACAAATCGGTTTGTTGCAGTTTTTCAAGCGGGATAGTATCCGCACCAAAAACAACCTTACCCATATTGCCTTTTTGAAGGGCGGAAGTTATCGGTTCAGGTTCGATGATATTGCCCACCTGCGCGAATGTTTTACAGGCGGTAGTAAGTATAATGGAGATTATGAGTAAATAACGTTTCATTTTAATTGTTTAGATGTTACAAATCTGCTTCTATCAATACTTTTAAAATAGAACAGAATTAACATGGCCTTAATAAAAACTTACGATATGCCGACGGGTTACTGCCGCCAAACTGTTTGAAGCAACGTAAAAAATGGCTTTGATCGGCAAATCCGCAGGTAAAGGCGATATCTGTTAAGGATAACCCGCCATCTGCCAATAAAGCGAACGATTTTTCAATCCTGAGCTTGCGGATATATTCGACCATAGTACAATTGAAATACCTGGAAAAATCACGGGATAAATGAACCGGGTGGAGCCGTAATAGCCCGGAAAGTTCGGCAAGCGTATGCTTCCGTGCAGGATCATCGGCCAGCAACATTTTCAGCTTGCCAACCCATGCAGGAATTTGTCGTGCCATGCCGGCGTTGTTTACCTGCATTTTATTAAGCGTTTGCAGTAATAATATTTCTACAGTCATTGCGGTCTGCTCGTCACAAATCTTTGATTCTTTAAAGATTCGGTATAAAAGAAATTTTACATCCGGGTCCTGAATGGCAAAGCTGCCTTCCAGTTTATTCTGTTTCAAGTCCAAATTATCGAACCAGCGCTTTTGCAATTCAATATGAAAGCCGCGGGTAAAGCCTTTGGGCTTGATATTATAGTGCGGATCATGCCAGTTATGAAACAGCAGAGTACCTGCTGGGCAATGATAAACCTCCTTTTTATTGCCCTCAATAACATTCCCCGCCAATATAAAAGTGAAGTAGGCATTTTCATGGTAGTGCCAGTCCACCTTATCAAGGGTATATTCGGTATCAGTTATGGTGATACCCTGTAAATGTGTTGTTTGATTGGTTTGCCCGTAGAAGCTGCCTGTTTGTAGTTGTTTCACGGAGATAGATTTGCATTATACTGTAGATAATAAACACTATCACTCCCCCTTTAGGGCCGGGGGGCCTTACACCTCCTCTACCCTGCGGTCAACGGTTTGAACATTGGTATTAACGTAGTCATTTTCTATCAATCCATCGCGCATCCTCACTATGCGGTGGGCATGTAAAGCAATATCTTCTTCGTGTGTTACCAGGATAATGGTGTTACCTTTGGCGTGGATATCTTCGATAAGGCCCATGATTTCGATGGATGTTTTGGTATCAAGGTTACCTGTTGGCTCATCGGCCAGTATAATGGATGGATCATTGATCAGCGCCCTTGCCACAGCAACACGCTGTCTTTGCCCGCCCGAAAGCTCGTTTGGTTTGTGATCCATACGGTGACCAAGACCTACATTTTTCAATGCATTGCCGGCACGTTCCTTACGTTTTTCTTTATTAACGCCAGCATAGATCAGTGGCAGCGCCACATTATCCAAAGCAGTATTACGGGGCAGCAGGTTAAAAGTCTGGAACACGAAACCAATTTCCGAGTTACGCACTTCGGCAAGCTGGCTATCGGTCATATGGCTTACATCTATTCCGTTAAGGATATACTGTCCTTTGGTTGGGGTATCCAAACAGCCCAAAATATTCATGAGGGTTGATTTGCCGGAGCCGGAAGGCCCCATTAAAGCCACAAATTCGCCTTTGTTAATAGAAAGCGAAACTGATTTAAGTGCGTGGATCACCTCGGCACCTATTACATATTTACGCCCGATATCTTTTATGGTTATTAACGGCTTGGCAGTATTTATTGGCTCCATGAATTATTTTTTGTTTGGACTGCACTGGGGTACCGAATGTTACAGCCGGGAAGTCGAAAGTCTTAAGTTTTTAGTCGAAAGTCGTTTTTTATTCTAACTTTCGACTGAAGACTTCGGACTTAGAACTTCAGACCTGGAACTTATTTCTCAATCACCTTGGCTACTAAAAAGTAATCATCATCATGTTTTGGGGCATTTTCCAAAGCTTCTTCGTGGGTAATTTGTTGTTTAACTACGTCCTCTCGCAGCACGTTGGCACCGGTGGTCATGTAAACCAGCGGTTCAACACCTGTGGTATCCACCTCGTTCAATTTAGCCATAAAATCAAGGATCTTGCTCATATCCTTCATTGCATCCTGTACTTCCGCTTCGGTAAGTTCAAGGCGGGCCAGGTGGGCTACTTTTTCAACGGTTTCTTTATCAATGGTCATGCCTGTTGTTTTTTATTTTATAATAGCGTGATCCTCATCTCGCAAAGCGCCGGCATTATCTATGCTTAACTGGGCCGCTTCAATGGGTTTATGCACAAATATATTACAAATTCCCGGTCTGCTGTCATATTATTGCCTAAGCCAGGGTAGAAACAGCGCCTTCAAACTTTAAATCATTGTTCATAATTTCAAATACCTCATCCCGTAAAGCATCGGCATCGTCAATACTCAGATGTGCGGTTTCAATAGGCTTATGAACCTTAAATTTAGAGACCCCTGGCCTGCTGCCGTGCTTAATGCCGGTATCCCAAAGTATTTGCCAGGTATTTGCCGACGATACCGGGATGACAGGTATTTTCAGCTCAATAGCCAGCCTGAAAGGACCATTTTTAAACGGGCAAAGCTGCGGAGGATAATGATCTGAAATACCGCCTTCGGGGAAAATGATAAGAGAAATGCCCTCCTGTAATTTCTCGGATGCTTTTTTAAACGCCCTAAACGATGACATTTTACTATCGCGATTAACAGGAATATCTACTGTACGGAAAAACAGACCAGTTACGAGGCCATCTTCCAGCTCATGTTTGCCCATAAAACAGCAATTGCTTTTAACCAGGATACACATAGCCGAAATATCAAGGTTTGAGGTGTGATTAGGACAAATGATATAAGGCCTGCTCCAGTCAATCGGTTGCTCATATTCAAAATGGTAAAATATGCCTGCAAAAGCAGAACTCACTAATCCCCAAACCCTTCTGAATGAATTGAGCGTATGATAGCGTTCGGGCTTACGCGAAAAATAATAGAAAAAAGGCCATAATATAACGTAGCCCAGGGCCACGCTCACAATGTAAAGATATACGTGTACTTTTCTCAATATCATTTTCATCATTACCAAAAATAGAAAAATTCCTTACTTTCGCCACACTATGGAGACTGTTGTTAGTGGCATCCGTTCGACCGGAAACTTACACTTAGGAAATTATTACGGGGCGTTGCAAAACTTTATAAAAATGCAGAATGAATACAACTGCTTTTTCTTTATTGCCGACCTCCACTCGTTAACTACACACCCTACGCCTGCCAACTTACATGGCAATGTAAAACAGGTGCTGATAGAATATTTAGCCGCGGGCATCGACCCTGAAAAGGCTACCATATACGTGCAATCCGACGTTCCGGAGGTTACCGAATTATACCTGTACCTGAACATGAACGCTTATTTGGGCGAACTGGAACGCGCAACTTCTTTTAAAGATAAAGTACGCGCCAATCCCGAAAATGTGAACGCCGGCCTGCTTACCTACCCGGTTTTAATGGCAGCGGATATTATTATCCACAAAGCTACTAAAGTGCCTGTAGGTAAAGATCAGGAGCAGCACCTTGAAATGGCCCGCACTTTTGGTAACCGTTTCAACAGGCTTTATAACCATGATTATTTCCCCGAGCCTTTTGCCTTTAGCTTTGGCGAAAGTTTGGTAAAAATTCCGGGATTGGATGGCAAGGGAAAAATGGGCAAATCAGAAGGCGAAGGCAATGCCATATT
>JGI24737J22298_10000142_pt1 | contig 22268 bp, 24 predicted proteins | sample KBSCornC3_FD_22298 | JGI IMG/M metagenome (IMG submission 22298) | reverse complement strand
CCAGCCATAACGTAATAATTAATGCCGCCCATGCCAAAAAAAGGTTCCATGCCATGAAGGCTAAATCGTTTTCGCGTTCATTCCACGAGCCGGCCATATACAGCCCGACACTCGTCAGACTTGAAACTCCCAGCGCCATACCAAGTTTGACGCGGGCGGATATGTAGGGCCGCTTCATATGACTATTATACCAATCTTTGGTACAAAGCCATACGTCAGGTGATACGCTCCAAGGTTACGTCAAAACGGGCGCCGCCACCTGAGTTATTGCGGGCGGTTATGGTCGCGCCGTTAACCTGGGCTATTTCCTTGGCGAGGGCTAAGCCTAATCCGTAGCCGGCAATTTTTGTGGAACGGGCCTTATCGCCTCTATACAAACGGTCGAATAGATGCGGGATATCGTGAGCCGCCAGACCCGGCCCCTTGTCAATGACCGACAATATGTACCGGCCGGAGCGGGCCTCACCCTTGACCGTTACCTCTCCGCCCTTCATGCCGTACTTTAACGCATTATCAAGCAGGATATCCATAAGCTGGACCGTGCTTTCGTGATGCGCGTATACCGCACTGGGCGCCACATCCACAACAATAGCAACCTTCTTGGCCTTGGCATCACCCTTTACCGACGCTACGGCATCATCGACAATTTTTGTGATAGCCGCCGGGGTACGGGTAATCGAAGCCTGTCCATACTGGTGAAGCGCCAGCAAATTGTTTGATAGCCGCTCGAGACGCTGGATTTCTTCGAGATTACTCTCGATCTGTTCGCGGCCTTCTTCCTCGGTAAAATGCTTTTGACGCAGAAAAACCTCGTTTTCCAGGCGCATGTTGGCGAGTGGCGTGCGCAGCTCATGGCTTGCGTCAGCTGTAAACCGTGCCTGGGCATCATGAGCCTCTTCGATCGGCCGTAGCGTACGTCCCGCGAACCAATAACTGAGGATGCCCCCGACCGCCATAGCGCAAAGATTGATGATGAGCAGGCCGCTATTAAGATGTTCGCGTACGAGCTGGTTCTGAACCGATTGGATATCGTCAATCTCTGCATCGGTGCGCCGCGGAGGCGTTGTCAGCAATCGCAGCGCCCATTCGCGCACTTCGCTTCGCTGAGCAACATTTGAGCGCAAAAACTCGTGTTCAGCAAACACGCGCACGCTCAAGGTGACCATTAAATTGAACAGGACAATAATACCCAAATAAAAAAGCGTCAGCTTAAGCCGCGCCGACCGGAACATACTTATCCGGTCAGTCCACCTTGTAGCCATATCCTCTTACTGTCTGAATTACGGCATCGCCCGGGCCGATTTTCTTGCGCACGTTGGCGATAAATGTCTCGACGGTATTGTGCTGCACTCTGTCCTCGTCATCCCATACATGATCAAGCAGTTGGTCTTTACTGACGACTTCCCCTTTATGACGAAGCAGGTACTCCAGTAGCTGAAATTCTTTGGCGGTTAGGTGTATCGGTTTTTTATCTGCGGCCACCGTTTTAGCAACGACATCCAGACTAAGGCTACCGCTCTCAAGTGTATTACTGCCGTGTTCTTTGGGGCGCCTGAGCAAGGCACGCACACGTGCAAGCAATTCATCGAATGAAAACGGTTTTGGCAAGTAATCGTCAGCTCCGGCGTCGAGGCCTTCGACCCGGTCGCCGATAGTCGTGCGCGCCGTCAACATCAGGATAGGAGCTTGCTCACCGGCACCACGCCATAATTGAACCAGTCCAGGACCATCATGCTTGCCCGGAATCATCCAGTCCAATAGCACTAGGTCATAGCTATTCGCATCAACGAGTGTTTCTGCCGTATCGCCGTCATAAGCGACATCAACGACATAACCTTCGCTGGCCAAGCCTTTTTCCAGGCTTTTGGCAATCTTAACCTCATCTTCTACAACTAAAATTCGCATACATTTATAATAGCACCTCTGTACTGCAAGATAGCTGAAGAAGTTACAACAGTTTAATCGGTAGTGATCTTGGCGTGTTCGGCATATTCGGCCGCACGCTCTTCCGGGGTCTGATCAGGCCGCGCATAGTCGTCTTCCAGCCGCCACGTCGTGCCGGCTTCAGGCGTCGAAACTTCGATGATGTCACAGTCCGTAATACCTGCGAGGCGATGACGCTGGCCAATACGTGTCGTATAACCGACGCCCGGCTGCAGCTCTGTCTCGACAAGTTCACCTTTGTCGTCATCCCAAATAAGGCTGGCCCGGCCCTTGATAATAAAATAGCTTTCCTGTTTTTTATCGTGAATCTGCAGGCTGAGGCGCGCGCCCTCGTTAATATGCAAAACCTTTCCCATATACGCTTCGCCTTCGGGTACCCAGTGCAGCTCATAGCCCCACGGTTTTTCCGCACGTTTTACATACGGATTATTATTAAAGTCACTCGGATCAAATGTTGGTATATCACTCATAAGCTATGTATTTAACTCTATTTTGAACTTCTCGACAAGATCTACCGGTGCCGGGTTTACTCCGTTGAGGATGGCAAGGTACAGGGTAACAAAATCCCCAAAACTTATCAGCCATAAGAGGTGTTCGAAAACAGTTCGTCCCTGCGCCTGTACCACTTGCGGCTCGGGTCGCATCCCCGACAACAGTCGTGCGGACACCTCAAAGCGTTTTTGCACGCGTTCATGTTCGAAACTGCTGCGTAAGTCGATGACGGTATACGGCTTGTCTGTGGGCTGCTTACTCCAGCCGATAAACTCATTGTGATTAAATTCCGGCAACTGCCCTACCCAGGCGACATTTTTGGCGTTTTCATTGCAGCTAATCTTCCATTTGTAGGCGGCCGGCGACATTTTTGGCCCGCTGTATATAACGGCCGATTTACCAATAATCTCCAGGGCAAGCTGCTTGGCGACATTTTTGCTGGTTGGGACATCTGGCAGCCAGGTAGCCGAGCAGTCACGCAAAAAAGTAGCCGCTTGTCGCAGATCGTCAGCAAACGCTTCGCGCGGCAGAATATGGGCTACCGCCAGCATTTCTAATAACGCCTTAAAGTTATAGAGTACGGCGTAGCGCGGCTGCTCTGCTTTTGGTAGCTTGGCGAATAGGTAACCTTTCTCATTTGCCGCTGCCTGCAGTTTGCCGCCGCCTGCAATCACCGCAACCTGCGCTCCCTTGACTTCGGCCTGTGACAGTGCGCTCAGCGTTTCCTCGGTATTGCCGGAGTAGCTCGCCACAATAACGAGTGTTTTCGGACCCACATACTCAGGCAGGTCGTAGTCACGAACCACCTCAAAAGGTATGTCCAATGCCGGCCAGGTATGCATACAAAGGGCGGCCAGCGCCGATCCTCCCATGCCTGCATATACTATCGTCTGGATGTCATTGAACGTTGTATTGCCTTCTAGCGTAAACTCATGCTCCAATTGTTTCCACTGGGCAGCGGCGATGCCTAACACGTTCTGCGCATCACGCATGTGTATTACCTTGAGATCATCTAGCATAGGTCAATACTCCTTGTGTTATTATGGTAATGTTTAGTAGTATAATCTAATAAGACACATAAGTGGGGGATATTTTATATGTTTGGGCACCAAAACCAAGACCATCCGGCACCAAGCGCCGACGGCGCACTATCAAACGATGATGCTGGTATGGGAACACCGCAAATCAATGACACTGCTGCCGGTGACTTCATTGATGATGCGCCAGCTCCTACGACGATTCCAGCCGTGACCCACCCTGATAACGTAACGACAAACGTCGATGAGCCCGTACAAGACAACACAGCCGTCGATACCCCCGTTGCCGATGAACCACCTGTTGCGGCAACAGCACCTGCTCCTGCTCCCGCGGCACCACAGCCAACGACACCTGTTGACTCAGATCAACTACTCGACATAAAACAGCAGGCGCTACAACAGCTTACGCCGCTCGTAGACCATCTGGACCAAAGTCCGGAAGAAAAGTTCCGCACCACAATGATGATGATCCAGGCCGCCGACAACCATGAACTTATACAAGTGGCTTACGACGCCGCTCAAGCTATAACAGATGAAAAAACGCGCGCACAAGCGCTGCTTGATATCGTCAACGAAATCAACTATTTCACCCAGCACAATAACGAGCAGACCTCCGAAGCAGCCTAGGCAATCTTCATCTGTTACCATACACAGATGAAGCTTTCGCGCGTTAACACCGGCCTACTTGTAGCAATCATTGCCATTAATAGCTATCTCATACTTTCGCCATTATGGCCGAAGGTCAGTTTTTGGCTGGACAGGCATGACACAAAACATATACAACAACTGTCCCACGCCATCCATACCACTCCCCCACAAGGTATAATGGCTAATCAGTTGATCATACCCAGTATGGGATTTCAGGAATCCATTTATGAGTCCAGAGATCAAAGTGCATTACATAAAGGCCTCTGGCGAAGACCCCTCACCAGTACCCCCGATAAAGGCAACAACACCGTTATAATCGGCCACCGTTTTACGTACACCAACCCTCGTGGCGTCTTCTATAATCTCGATAAGGTGCACGTCGGCGACGAGCTTGGAGTTGTGTGGAACCAAAAAATGTATCGTTACAAAGTTACCACCGTACAGCAAGTACCAGCGACAGCGATAAAAGTAGAGGCGCCAACGGATACGCCGACACTAACGCTTTATACCTGTACACCCCTTTGGCTACCCAAGGATCGTCTTGTCGTTACGGCCTTACTGGAGAAAACGTTATGAGCGAAAAAACACGTTTTTGGATATTGCTCGCCCTGCTCATTGCAAGTATCGCACTACTGGTAGCGGCAAATGCGCTCGCAAGCCGAGTATCTATCGGTTAGTAATCTCATCGTCCGATGCTGCCTCGACAAGCACGGGCTCTGCTACTTTTTTGCGGCGCCATACGCGAACGATAAGACTCACAAAAATAAGTAAGCAGGCAAGCGTAACAATTACCGCAATAGCCAGCCCGGTATTAGCTAGCGTGCCGCCGCTGGAACCGGTGCCATTCGTGCTACCGCCAGCGGTCGCACAAGAGGTCGTAGCCTGGTAATCACACTCTCCGTAGTAACCTTCTCCGTATGCTGCTGCAAAATAATACTGGTTCACGGTAGTAAAATCCTTTACATTGCTTATTACGCTTATGATATCATAGGAACAGGTATCAATAATACATCTGTGAGGAAATATCATGGTGCAAGAATTCGCATTTCTCGGTCTCGGCACTCCGGAGCTACTGCTCATTTTGTTAATCGTGCTTCTACTGTTCGGTGGCCGTAAGCTTCCTGAACTTGCACGCAGTGCTGGTTCATCCATGCGTGAGATGAGGAAAGGTTTGAACGAAGGCGATGAAACGGTCCAAAAACAAACCGACCACAAATCACGTTCAAAGACAGCTTCATAAGCCCATCCCGGCTAAAAAGCTTCCATTTATCGCTCACGTCCAGGAGTTCAGACGACGTATCTTTTTTGTTGCCGTCTCTATCGGGGTTTTCGCAGGCGGTGCGTTTGCCATCCAGCAGCATCTGACAAAATGGCTTTTACAGCCTGCTGGCGGGCAGCAGTTTATCTATACTACCCCTGGCGGCGGGTTTGATTTTCAATTCCGGCTCTGTCTATATACCGGCATTGCAGCTAGTATTCCCGTAATTGTATATCAGCTGCTTCGGTATCTTCATCCTCTGCTCAAGCACGAGACTAATCATTTTCTTAAAGTTGCTGCCTTTATATCCAGTCTACTAGCCATGGGCGGTATATTGTTTGGCTATTTCTTTGGATTACCCGCTGCTTTGCACTTTTTACTGCAGGGCTTTTCTACTACTAAGCAGATCGAAGCCCTCATCAGCATCCAATCGTATATGCAATTCGTCATGATCTACCTTTTAGGTACGGCGCTGCTTTTCCAGATACCGCTCATCATGCTTTTCATCAACCGGATAAAACCGTTGCAGCCAAAAAAGTTACTCGGAAAACAGCGTTGGCTTATCGTCGGTTCACTTATTATCGGTGCTATTATCAGTCCGACTCCCGATATTCGGAATCAGCTGGTGTTCAGCATACCGATTATCATTATGTATAACGGCAGCGTCTTTGCAATTTGGGCTATCAACCGTAAACATCGGCGACCACGTAAAGTCACCCGATTACTCGAACAGGACATGACCAAGCGCACTGAGCGCATAGCTCAGTTTGAAGCCGCCCGTCAAACATTAACCCTACTACCCTCTAAAGAAGCACCTGTTCGTATTGCCAAACCCACTACCGCAGCCCAATCCCCTGCGTTACCTGTCAACCGGCCGCGACGCTACCTTCAGGAATTTACACGCCCTCGGTATAATCAGCGACAGATGCCCGGTCAATCAAACTCTTGACATGCTCAGGTAATCTATCCTACAATTCGCTTAAGGTTATTAAAAATAAAGAGCAATATGTATGAATAAACTAAACGAACTGATGCAAAAGGAAATGACTCGCAAAGAGTTTATTGCCACTGTTGGTTTTGGTGTAGCCAGTCTCTTTGGGTTGTCAGCAATCCTTCGCCTTCTTGGCAAAGAAAACCCGCTTAACCGTAACGACTCTCTGGGCTATGGTAGCGGTGCCTATGGTGGCAGCCGCAAAACTTCCTAACGTCACACAATCGATTACAAATCGTAAAAGCCCCAGGCCACACCTGGGGCTTTATACTTTTCAGCACATGGTCGTGATAGAGACCTACTATAGAAAATAGCTCCGATTCACTCGGAGCTATTTTCATCCTTTTCAGGAAGAGCAGCAGGCAAAGCCTGCGATGAGAAACCCGTTAGGGGTATCTCATCTACATCATGCCCATGCCACCCATATCAGGAGCAGCTGGAGCAGCTTCCTTTTCAGGAACCTCAACCACGAGCGCACCCATAGTCATACTTGTTCCAGCAATCGAGGTAGCGTTGAGTAGTGCTTCTTTGGTTACGCGAGCCGGGTCAACAACACCGCTTGCTTTCATATCAACAAGCTTGGTTGGATCATTGACGTTAACGCCGAAGCCTGGCTTAGCAGCCTTAACCTGTGGCAACCACTCATCAGCATTCAAACCTGCGTTAGAAAGGAGAATACGGAATGGTTGCTGCAAGGCGTTCTTAAGCAGCATCTTGCCGGCGCTGACCGATGCGTCATCATCATCGTCAGTACTGGTAGTCGCGATAGTAGCAGATAAGTTTACCAGTGTTACGCCACCGCCAGGCACAATACCTTCGGCGAGCGCAGCCTTGACGGCAGCGACCGCATCATCAACGCGGAATTTCTTTTCTTCGATTTCTGTTTCGGTTGCACCACCGACTTTGATCACAGCGACCTTGCCGGATAGTGCGGCGCGGCGTGATTCAAGCTGCTCACGGTCGTACTCGCTTGTTGAGGCGTCTGCCTGGGCGGTAATCTGTTTGACACGGGCTTGAACATCGGCGGCCGTACCGGCACCTTCGATAATCGTCGTTTCATCCTTACCAACAATTACACGGCGGGCAGACCCAACCATGGAGAGCTCGGCGTTTTCAAAAGTGAAGCCACGGTCTTCACTGATAACGGTGGCACCGGTGAGAACAGCGATATCTTCCAGGATATCCTTGCGGCGGTCGCCAAATGCCGGTGCCTTAACGGCTACCGTGTTAAATACACCTTTCAGACGGTTAAGGATAAGAGTAGCAAGTACTTCACCTTCGACATCTTCGGCGATAAGGACCAGGTCCTTTTTGCCGCTTTGGGCTACTTTTTCAAGTAATGGCAGAAATTCCTGGACCGAACTAATTTTTTTATCGGTAATAACGATAGCTGGTTTATCGTAGATGGCTTCCATGCGGGCGGTGTCGGTAGCCATGTAGGCGCTGACAAAACCGCGGTCAAAGGTAAAGCCTTCGACAACTTCGCTTTCGAGAGCCAATGCTTGGCCTTCTTCGACGGTAACAACACCCTCTCGGCCAACCTTGTCCATAACGTCGGCGATTAATCGGCCGATTTCGGCGTCACCGGCAGAGATCGTAGCAACTTCTGCGATACGCTTTTTGTTAGCTGCGATATCCTCACGCATACCATCAAGCTTTTCAAGGATGTCGTGAGCAGCAGCCTCAAGACCCTTGCGGAGTAGCATTGGGTTATGGCCAGCAGCGATCAGCTTATTTGCCTCGCTTAGAATGTTGTAGGTCAAAACAGTTACCGTAGTGGTACCGTCACCGGCTACGTCGTTCATCTTGGAGGCAGCCTGCTTGATAAGCTCAGCGCCTACTTTATAGCCAAGAGTCTCGTCGTCGACATCGCCGATTTCAACGCCTTTTGCTACAGTCACACCATCATGCGTAACCGTTGGAGCGCCAAAGGCCTTGCTGATGACAACATTGCGGCCCTTAGGACCCATGGTCGTCTTTACTGCGTCATACAAAATTTGTGCGCCGGCCAGTACGCGGCGGCGGGCATCATCATCATAAAATACTTTTTTTGCCATTGTAATCTTCCCTTTTAGTTAACCGTTGCAACAACATTTATCAGCGAAATGACGATAAATTCTTCGCCGTCTACTTTTACGGTAGTCGCTTCATACTCATTCTTATAGATAATGCGGTCACCGACCTGTAAGCTTGTAGCCTCCGGGCCGACGGCTACAACCCGGGCAACCTTAGGCTTTTCAGCCGCGCCGCCGGGCAAATACAGGCCGCTTGCTGTCTTGGTTTGAGCTTCCTCTGTCTGGGCAACAATATTCGTGCCAAGAGGCTGTACTTTTGAACTCATAGTTAATAACCTCCGCTTAATACGATCAATTAAGAGGAGTTAGCACTTACCATAGGAGAGTGCTAACTCGCTGTTACTAACTATAGTAAGGGTTGCAACCCCTGTCAAGCCTGGCTTAGTACAAGATCAAGGTGAGACTTCAGCGTGTTCTCTAGCTCACGCAACTCTGACCGGATTTGTATCACGTCACGCGGCGTACGAGCAAAACCTATCCGAGTCTGAACGTATTCATCAAAAACAAGCTCCGAGAAACCTTGCCATTTATCCTCATAGCCTTTCAGCACATCAATACCACCCTTGAAGTGTGTGCGTGGCAATGCCATTGATTCCATAAGGCTTATCATATCCGTAGAGCTATGGGCATAACTTACTTCTTCGTCACGGGGTGGAAGCGTACTCACCTCTGCCTTTTCCCAATCTATAAAGAAGATACCACTCGAATCAGGGGTAATCGCTATATTGCGGGCGGCGAGGTCACCGTGTGAAACATTGCCATAAGCATGAAGCATTGCAGTCTGTCGAGCTACCTGGTCCCATACGGTCATTATGTCATTTTCGGTATGTTGAGTTTCTGCCGCGGTTTCCCAGTCTACGCTATCTAGTGTGTCAAGGGTAGGAACAAGACGCGACATTGAATACGCCCGTCCTGGCGCTAAGATCATACCGACAGATTCTAGTGTTTCCAGGCCGAGTTCTGAAGCGGCCTCATTGCTAAAGTAGTCAGTAGCACAGGATTGCTCTGGCGCATCAACTTCGTGAGGCTTTACTGCAACTGGTATGGCACTACCGTCTTCAAACAAAAGGTCACCAAAAAATACACCATGCGCTGAGCGCTTACCACTACGTGAAACACGGGGTACAAATGTAGGCCGACCAGCTTCGGTAAAGGCCTCGTTTTCTCGGCTAAGGTATAGTGCGGGTGTGGTTTTCTGGTCAAACTGTAAGAAGCTTCTTGTAGCGTCCTGTATAGGTGTGGGTGTATCGAGATACATCGACGTTTCAACGACCGTTGTCTGTTCAACCATTTCCAAGGTTTGCTGGAAATGTTCGACGCGCATAAGCTCAGGGTTTTCAACCTGTTCGGCTAGTGCAAACTGACCCGCCTCGACACCCATAACTATCCTTCAAAACCTCGTTGATAGGCTCCGCGGAAGTCATCGATGTAGTCACTAAAACGAGTGTCGAAACCTTTGCTAAATTCTTCCACCTGGTCATACATAGGGTCTACGTGGGGCTCACGAAGCAACTGCTCGCTACCAGGAAGCAGATAGATCTGACGTTCTCCCGGCGCAACAAAGTCGACGAGGCCAAACGCTTGCTCTGCTTCCCCGCCACCTATCACTTTGCCGCTAAGTCGTGCAATCGAACCAGCCAAGTGGCCAAGTTCACGCATCATATTTTGATCGGTCAAACTAAACTCACCGTTGCTAATAGAGCGGGCTTCGAGCGCTAATGGGCGTGACTCGCGCGGTACTTCAAAAATATCTTCCTGACCAGTACCAAGCACAAATCGACCCAATACTAATCGTTCTCTAATGAACTCGTTCCTAAAACCTACCGTATCTGTCTCAGGATGATAAGCCACTTTCCGTATCGCTGGCTGGGTATCTGTACTGCGCTCAAACCAGTCCCGGTCAATTATCCCGTTCTGTAAGCTGAAACGCGGAGCTGTTACCTGCATATTGTGTGGTGATCGGTAGTTCATTTTTATTTTTTCGTTCCTATCATTATATATACCATATTTAGTCCTCTTTGTAAATAGTTGTCCAACTGTTTGCTATACTGTTGCTATGTCAAATATGTCACTTTCAGCTATGTTATTAGGGGTGCCGCTTGATCTTGGCGCCGAAAATCTTGGGGTGGGTATGGGTGCTGACACGTTACGCTACCAGCATATCGTGCCAAAACTCCAAAGAGCCGGTATTACCGTCGAGGACAAAGGCAATGTGTTTGTTGCGGAACGGCGTAGCGTACCGATTGGCAACCCTAGATTACGGCGTGCTGCCGAGATTATACGCGTTAGTGAGGAAACTGCCAAAATTACTGAGGCGGCTTTGCGGGCCGGCCAAAGAGCTATCGTGTTAGGTGGCGACCATTCTATCTGTCTTGGCGCTGTAGCTGGCGCCTCGGCAGGCGTTACCGGCAGTATCGGGCTTATCTACTTTGACGCCCATGGCGACATGAATACCGATAAGACTTCTCCGACAGGCAACATTCATGGCATGCATCTGGCATCGCTGATGGGATTTGGCGCTCCAGAACTGGCCCATATACATGGCAAACAAGTCAAAATCCCTAAAGAGAATCTGTTGCATATCGGTGGCTGTGACTTTGACCAAGCCGAGCTTGATCTCGTAGAACGTGAAAACCTCCAAACGTTCAGCATGCTCGACCTTATGACGTACGGCCTTGCCCCGCTCTTTCCTATGATTGACGACCTCATGAACCGCGTCGACAACATTTGGATCAGCCTCGATCTCGACTCGATTGACGCCGTGTATGCACCGGGCGCCGGCATGCCCAATAAAAAGGGTCTCACTTACCGGGAAATTGCAGCAATCGCAGAATATATCGGCCAGAGAGATAAGACCGTCGGTGTCGATGTCGTTGAATACAACCCGCTGCAGGACGACCAAGGCAGAACCGCCGAACTAGCGATTGAACTCATCGCCACCTACTTCGGCAAGCAATACAGTTGGTACACCGAATATCTCGCTAGGAATCAATAGGTTCTGCTGATGCCCAACCAAATTCTGGCGTCCGTTCAACGACTTCTTCGAGATGCGGCAACAACCGGTCTAACGACGTATCATTCTCGGGGTTAAGGTACGCTATAATGACGTGTTGTGTCAGCCCTTCTCCCGCGAGGCGCTCTTCGGTGACCATTAACGGAGTGGTTGCAGTCTCTTCGGGCCCCATAAGCTCCAGTTCTTCCTGGCGCCACTGCGCATATTCAGCCTCCCTCATCGCCAGTAACGAAAATAAACGCTGGGTGCCTTCCTGCGTCCGGCCTACTACCGAAAATGTAGCCATCGTGGCTTGTGGCGGCTGAGCATCATTTCGCCATACACCGCTTACCTCAGCACTTACCAGATACAGTCTACTCTGTGATTCCATGTGACCTTTCAAAAAATAGAGACACTGCTACCTGTTGAGTATGCAGTGCTCTTTGCCTTGTGGTCGGTGACTATACGCGCAGTTTGATGATAAGGATGTTAAATATTTAACACCCCTTTAATGTGACCTTCGTTTGCTTTTTGTGGTTATCTTTTTGGCTGTTTCGCGGGCCAAACGATTTTTTATAGCTGCGTGTGCCGTACCGATTTCATCCCAAGGATGCGTGCCGGCTACATCCTCAAGCGTTTTTTCGTGGCCCTTGCCTAGCAGCAGCACCGTGTCGTCTTTTTTTGCGCGATCTATAACGAATTGGATAGCCTCGGTACGGTCTTTAACCATAAACAGGTCTTTGTCTACAGTTTTGCCAGCTTTTATCGCGCCGGCCGCAATCATATCTCGGATACGTTCGTGTGGCTCTTCGCGATCGTCTTCGGTAGTAATAACTACCTCGTCAGCGTACGTACCGGCCAATTCGCCCTGCACCTCACGTTTGCCCTCGTCACCGCCGCCCAGTGACCCGAACAACACGATCAATTTGCCCTTAACGACAGGCTTCATATCTTTAAACAGCTTCTCAAAGCTATCCGGCGTATGGGCATAATCGACGATGACGTTAAAGTCCTGGCCTTCGTCAATATGTGTCATGCGGCCTTCAACTCCTGCGAGGGCGGCAATGCCTTCTTCGATTTCAATTTGGGTCAGGCCGACGGCCTCACCCACACCGACAGCCGCCAATGTGTTGTAGACGTTAAAGCTGCCCGCCAGCTTACTTTTGATGTGGTAGGTATTTTCACCATGAGTGGCGTCGTACTCCACGCCGCCAGGCTTCAGTTCGATATTCGTTGCTTGAAGCTGGGCACCTTCGGTACCGTACAGAACAGGATGCGATACTGCCTGGGCGAACACGTCAGCATTCGGGTCATCTCCGTTAATAATGCCGGTACGCATGCCTTTGGTATTAAGCTCGGTTTGCGTAAACAGCATGCGCTTGGCCTTAACGTAGCGTTCAAAGGTGCCGTGATAGCTAATGTGTTCGTGGGTGATATTAGTAAGCACCGAGATGCTAAACGGCACACCCCATACACGGTGCTGAGCCAGCGCGTGGCTGGTCGTTTCCAGCACCAGCCAATCGATACCCTCGGCCTTCATGGCCTTGATACGCTTAAGCAACACCGGCACCGAGGCGGTCGTCATGTGTGTTTGCTGCGGCTTGATATCATCTCCTACACCATAAGCGACGGTCGTCATCAGGCCAGTCTTACGCCCGGAATTCTGCAGCATACGGTGAATCAAGAAAGCTGTGGTCGTTTTACCGTTAGTACCCGTCACGCCGATGACCTTAAGTCCACGGCTCGGAAACCCGTGTATGGCATTTAACAGAATGGCCTCACAAAGATGGCCCAGCGGCTCAATTTTACGGAACAAGTTTTTAGGGATAAATAGTTTAACGAGTTTACGAATCATACCTAAAAGTATACGACCTCCGGCCCTTTCGGGCTAGAGGTCGTATTACTGTGTGTCCGTGACTAACGAGAGTGGCTAGTTAGTGCCAGCTTCTTCTCGAGCGAGTTGCTCAAGGTAGTCACGAGATTCTTGACTAAGGTTCGTATCACCGACGTCGTTAGCTACCCGTCGAGCTCTTTCTGAGCCAAGTACGGCACCAATCGCACGGAAACGTTGGGCTTGGTCCTCACCTTGGGCATTGCGGATTCGGTCAATGTTAATCTGCCTATCTCTCTGAGTATTAAGTACGTCTAGGCCTGCGTCTGGCTGTTCAGCTTCACGTTGCTGACGAGCAGCTTCACGGCGTGCACGGCGGCGGGCTAGCATACCTTGTCGTGGCTCGGTGCCAGTTGCGGCGTTGGCGGCTGCGGCGGCTTCAACACGTTCACGTTGTGAAAGGCGCATCTGTAAGGCGCTGGCGGCGGCTGGTGAGAGCATAGACATTACACCTTCGTCTTCGCTCCACTCCTGCAGGGTATCAAAGTCAGCTGCACGAATGTCGCGGACCTGAGCACGTGAAGTCTCTGGTGAAATAGTGTTGTCGCCTTGGGCTTCGAAGCGTTGGCGGCGGTTTTCACCTTCACCGGTGGTTAATGTATCGGCTTGGTTCATGCGTGCCTGGACGGCGTCACCACCGGTAGGTTGAGCATCTTTGATGATCTTTTTAACTTCCCTCAGGCTCTTAGCGTTTTCGAGGTCGGCGCTTAGGTCGCGGCCTGCCAATGCTGCCCTTTCAAGCAATAGTTTGGTCTGTTTGGCTCCGGCTTCATCAAGTCCTTGTAGCTTCTGGTTAAGCGTAGACTTATCGTCGGTAAGAACTGCCAGGACTTTTTCACGGTCTTCACGAGGCTCCCTCTTGAGGCCACCGACGAGGTACTTCACGCCGTTAGTAAGCTTGCCTGAAGGGTGACCACGAAGGAATCGTATGACGGCGTTAGAGTTGCGGATTGGGTCAGGAAGCGGAACGTTTGGGCCTTTCTCCAAAAGTGGAGGAGCGTCCTTACCAGCCGTACCAGAGCCAGGCAATTGCTTTGGCATCAGAGGGCCGCCAGGTTGATCACCCGCGCCACCGTCATCGTCACCGGGCTCTGGGGGTTGTTCATCTTCTTCAGCCTTGCGGCGTGCATCTTCAGCGGCCTTACGGGCTGCTTCTGCAGCTTTTTCGGCGGCTTGACGCTCACGTTCATCAGCTTCTGCCCTTTTTCGGGCTGCTTCAGCGCGTTCGGCGGCTTCACGTCGGGCGTTCTCCATGTCTGCAATGCTTTTTTGCCACTTGTCGTATTGTTCGGTAGTAAGGGTTTCTTTAAGGAATTTATCGTTTTCATTTTTTACAGTTTTGCGAGCACGAGCCTGAGCATCTTCTATTGAATTACCGCCAGTGATGAATTTACCGGTCAAGCGGCGAATGCGGTCAGCAGGACCGGCCTTATCTGTACCGTAGCCCATGTGGTTAAGCACGGCCTCTGCTTGTGAGAACGAAAGACCCTGGCTCAGAAGATCTTTGGCAACTGACTCGTATTGGTCTGCTATACGCTTGCGCTCATCTTTAGCGGTAGCGTAGCGAGGAGATGAAAGGATTTGTTCCTTCATGCTAGGGAGTTCGACACGTTGGCCTTTATTAGGACCTTCCTGAACGATCTGGCCTGCAATTTGCTCACCGCTTTGTGGGTCTACATATTCACGGCCCTTAGAACCGAACATGCGCATTTCAGCGAGGTCGTTGGCGGCATCGTTATTGATATATTTGTCATAAACCTCTTGGTCATGTATAGCAATAGTATGGAATTGATCTTCTTCGGCCTGTACGCGAGCAGCTTCCTGCTGACGCACTAATTCTTCACGCTGACGCGCAAATTCGGCTTCCTGATTCATTTCTCGCATGCCTTGATGGGCTTCACTCATGTCTGATAGGTATCCTTTACTGTAGATTATTTAGGTTTTTTGTTTTTTGTGTTGTTATACATACATTCAAGCATAAACGTGACAATTTGTCAATAACTTATCCACTATTCTTGCCTCTTTGCCAAATCAAATGAATACGGATCTGGCTGGTAGTCAGTGTGTATGCGGGGCCTAGATCGTGACCGCCCAGTGCAGCCAGACGGCATTGCCGCCTGCGCAAAACGTGGTCTAGGCCGTGCATATACACTGACTACCCCTGATATGCTATGCTTAATGCATCATGATCGTTTTGGGTATCGAGTCCAGCTGCGACGAAACTGCGGTGGCCATCGTTAAAAATGGCAAGCAGTTATTGAGTAATGTCGTAGCCAGCAGCATGGATATTCACGCCAAATATGGCGGTGTTATCCCGGAAATAGCTGCGCGTAGCCATATCGAAGCCATTATCCCTGTTATTACACAAGCGTTACAGGACGCTCAGTGTACCTGGGATGACATCGATGCTATCGCCGTGACCTACGGTGCTGGCCTGTTAGGCAGCCTACTCATCGGTGTTCTGGCGGCACGTACCCTGGCGATTATCAAACAGAAACCGCTCTATGCCGTGAATCACGTCGAAGGACATATCTACGTCAATTTCTTGAACGAGACTTCCCTACCCGGCTATCACCTTCCGGCCAAGCAACCCGAGTTTCCAATGCTCGGCGTCATCGTGAGCGGCGGCCACAGTCAATTAGTGCTTTGGCGCGATCACTTTGATTATACACTGCTTGGTCAAACACAGGACGATGCGATTGGCGAAGCCTTCGATAAGGTGGCGAAAATCATCGGTCTCCCCTACCCTGGTGGCATCAATGTTTCAAAAAAGGCACAAGAGGGTGACGCGCACGCGTACAAACTTCCTAAGGCACGCATGAATAAATATGACTTTAGCTTCTCTGGGCTTAAAACAGCCGTTTTAAGGCTTGCTCAGGAAATAGTTGGGAAAGATTACTCCCTCCCTTCCATCGAGCTTCCTAGGCTGCTCAACGAGGCGCAGAAGGCCGATATAGCAGCCAGCTTCCAACGTGTAGCGTGTGAAACGATTGTTGATAAGGTGATACTGGCCGTTGAAGAGTTCCAGCCCAAGAGTGTCGTCATTGGCGGAGGTGTGGCTGCCAACACCGAATTACGTCGTCAACTGGCAGATCGGTCGCCCTTCCCTATTGAATACACCGACATGAAGTTATGCGGCGACAATGGTGCGATGATCGCAGCCCTGGGCTCGTATAAAGCCATGACCGATCAACCACCGGTTGACCCTATGAAACTCGAGGTTGCACCCAACCTATCGATGTAAATTCGACGCAACCAGCGTAGTTGTTAATGTTGTTGCAATCTGCGGCAACTAGGTCTACGATGACCACGCAAAAACAAAAACGTACGAAAATATTGCCTCGTATGGGGCTGAAAAAATGAATATTTTAGGTGTCTAGGAGTTTGTGGTTTTCATGTGAAAGCCTTGTTTGCATTGGTTATATTTTCACATGAAACAAAAAACAGAGGTGGAAAAAGCTACCGTCAGATGGTATGATTATATCTGTTATTAGCTAAAAAATAGGACACGCTATGAAATTGCCAAAAGTGTACGAGCCTTCTCGATATGAAGCCGACATCTATGCATTGTGGGAACAATCCCACGCCTTCCAGCCACGTAAAGCAGGGAAGAGCTTCACAGTGGTCGTCCCTCCTCCTAACGCAAATGGAAACCTGCATATCGGCCACAGCTTAACTATGGCTATTCAAGACATAGCTGTTCGATATCATCGTCTAAAGGGTGAAAGCGCACTATTGTTGCCGGGTGCTGACCATGCCGGTTTTGAAACACAAGTAGTCTACGAGAAACAGCTTGCCAAAGAAGGGAAGAGCCGTTTTGACTTTACACGCGAAGAACTTTACGACCGGATATGGGACTTCGTAGCCGAAAACAGGCACAATTTCGAAAACCAGTTCCGGCGGCTCGGTGCCAGCGTAGATTGGTCTCGCTATACCTTTACCCTCGACGAGAAAATCGTTAAACGTGCGTACGCGACCTTCAAAAGGATGTGGGACGAAAACCTTATTTACAGAGGCGAACGTCTGGTTAATTTCTGTACCTACCACGGTACAGCCTTTTCCGATATTGAAGTTATTTATAAAGAAACGACCGGTAACCTATGGCATATTCGCTATCCGCTAACAGACGGCAGCGGCGAAATTATTGTCGCCACAACACGCCCCGAGACTATGCTTGGCGATACCGCCGTAGCCGTCCATAAGAGCGATGCGCGGTATATTGATACGCAAGGCAAGACGGTGACCCTGCCACTGACGGGTAGGGAAGTACCGATTATTGCCGACGATTCCTTTGTAGATCCAGCCTTCGGAACAGGTGCGGTTAAAATTACCCCGGCTCATGACCCAAATGACTACGCCTTTGGGATAGAACACGCGCTGCCGATGATCACCATTATCAATAACAAAGGACTACTTACCGAAGAGGCCGGCGAAGATTATCGTGGCCTTACGGTAGAAGAAGCGCGCAAGAAGGTGGTCTCCGATCTAGAAGAGCAGGGCTATATTGTCAAAGTTGAAGAGCTGACACATAACGTCGGCCACTGCTACAAATGTGGAAATATCATTGAGCCGTTGCTCCGTGATCAGTGGTTTGTTGATATGCAGCCTTTGGCAAAAGAAGCTATCACGGCGCTCAAGGAGGGAAAGGTACACTTTTATCCTGCGAGTAAACAGGCGCAGCTCATTACGTATCTTGAACATTTACGCGACTGGAATATATCACGGCAAATCGCTTGGGGCATTCCCATTCCTGCATTTCAGAACGTAGAAAACCCTGATGATTGGATCTATGACGAACGGGTTACCGAAGAGATTATAGAGGTAGACGGCAAACATTACCGCCGTGATCCCGATGTATTTGACACCTGGTTCAGCAGTAGTTCGTGGCCTTACGCTACACTGGACTACCCCGATGGACCAGACTTTAAGCAGCACTACCCGCTCAGCATGATGGAAACGGGATTCGACATCTTGTTCCCTTGGGTATCACGGATGCTCATGCTTGGTCTGTACGTAACAGGCGAAGTACCGTTTGAAACCGTATATCTGCACGGCTTAGTGCTTGACGAGCATGGCCAGAAAATGAGCAAAAGCAAGGGAAACGTAGTCAACCCGATGGATATTATCGACGAGTATGGCTCAGATGCGATGCGTATGGGGATTATCGCCGGGCAGTCTGCAGGCAATAACCAACCTTTTGGGATTTCTAAGGTTGTGGCCGCACGCAACTTTGCAAACAAATTGTGGAATATCGCTCGCTACATCGAAGATAGGGTAGGCGACAATCCGAAACACTCAGACGTTCAACCCCAAACAGACGCTGACTATTGGTTGTTGACTAAGCTACAACAAAACACTGACGCTATTGCTGCTGACCTTGAGGCTTTCCGCTTTGCGGAAGCATACGACCGCCTGTACCACTTCGTCTGGGATGATGTTGCAGATTGGTATATTGAAGCAGCCAAAGCGCAGGAAAACATACCGCTGCTCGCTTTTACGCTGGAAAGCATCCTCACCATCGCTCATCCATTTGCACCTTTTGTAACAGAGACCGTCTGGCAAACCCTTGGCTGGGACAAAGACTCATTGTTGATCACTCATGAATGGCCGACCGTACCCGATAGCGACACAACGCGTAGCGAGGCATTCGAACAAACAAAAAACCTCATTACAGAGGTGAGGGCGATGCTCAAAAATATTGGTTTGCCCAAGGGCAGCCTCGAGTATGTGGCAACACCAGCGATAGAAGATAATAGCGATGTCATTAAGCGAATGGCCAAGCTGACGAGCCTGCACCCCGTGACGTCATCTAAGGGGCTCAAACTGACGGGAACCACCCTTGATGCCTGGCTCGCTATCGATAGCGAAACAGCCAAACAATACTTAGGTAAACTCGAAGAGAAGCGAAAGATCGAGGTAGAAGCTATTGCACGCTTGGATGCACGGCTCAGCAACCAAGGATACGTCGCAAACGCACCCGAGAGTGTTGTAGCCGAGACAAGGGCGCAACTGGAGGCCGCACAGGCTCGGCTAACCTCGATCAAGGCTGAGCAAGCCCGCTTTAACTAGAACGCCAAAAATCGCGTTACCACGAACATACTTGCTACACCGAGGACCGTTAACGCCACGGTGCGCTTGTTGGAGTTGCCGTCGTGAGCCTGGGGCAGAATATCGCTTGCGCCTATGTACAGCAAGAAACCGGCGAAAAACCCGAGGTAATAAGGAAGTAGGTGCTCGGGAAGGGTAAAGAAGAGGGTGGATATCGCCCCGAGTATCGGCAGCACGGCATTTAGCACCACCATATATACTGCCCGCCTTACGGAGTTTTTATGCGTCAGCATCAGGCTCGCCGCATTGAGGCCATCGGCAAATTTATGACCGATCAGCGCTATGGCGATACTAGCACCAACACCGCTGTTAACCTGAAAGGCCAGGCCGATACCTATGCCGTCCATAAAACTGTGGCCTCCCAAAGCCAAAGCAGACAGGATGCCGACCTGGGGATGCTTATGGTGCCCGTACTGCGTTTCATGTTCATGGTGAATTAACAGTAGTTTTTCGACGATATGAAAGCCGAGAAAGCCAGCGACAAGCGCCACCATCGGCCATGTAGGGTCGATGTTAAAACGCGCGATGATATCAAACATCTCTGGCAAAATATCAAATGCAAAAACACCTACAATAATACCCGCGGTCAGACCGAGGATAAGATGGAGATGTTTTTGATGGCGCACCGCAAACCAACCGCCTAATAACGTCGATATAAAAATACAAATGGTACAAAGTATTGCTAACATAACTGTGACAAATGGTACGCCTTGTATTTGCTACTTGCAAATATGTCGCAATAATTGATACTGTTGCAACATGTCATCTGCAACCGATATATTCCGTGACCTCTTAAAAGAGCAAGGTTATAACGTAACCAACGCGCGGCTAGCTGTCTTTGCCGCCCTGGTCGGACAAGAGCCAATGAGCATGCGTTCGCTTGTAGAACGTACAGGCACGATTGACCGCGCCAGTGTCTACCGGGCAATCGACCTTTTTGAAAAGTTGGGCATTGTCCAGCGTCTGAATACCGGCTGGAAGTACCGGCTTGAATTAACCGATAAGTTTACCGACCACCATCACCATTTGACATGCACACGATGTGGTAAAACAACGGCCCTCAATGAAGATGAGTTGGAGGCGTTTATTGAAAATATCGCTCATGAGCATGGTTTCAGCCCTACGAGCCACCAAATTGAGATCCAAGGCCTCTGTAGTGATTGTCGTGCCAGAGAAGCTAGTCAGCAGGATCCAGCGCGTCTTTAATGCGGGCGATCGATTCGTCGGGCCGGTAATCGTCAAACCACAGCACGTGCCAGCCGTGTTTTTCGGCGGCCATGAGGTTCGTACGGGAATCATCGATAAGTAAAATCTCTGCAGGGGGGCACTTGGCCTTTGATTCAGCCAGCTGATAAATCTTAGCCTCCGGCTTGATGGCCCCGGCTTCGGAGGAATCGATGATTACCTCATAATCGATATCTGGCAACAACCCTTTTTGGAGCATGGTCTTCACCAGGCCCGGCATGGTATTAGTCAGCAGCCCCACACGGTAGTTTTGGGCGGCCCAACGTACAATGTCATGCATTTCTTCGATCGGCTCGATGGTTTCCAGATAGTAGTCCGGCCAGTTCAGCGAGTCTAGCTGTAAGTCTTTAGCAAACGCCTTATTAAAGGCATCCATGGTCATTTCTCCGCGGCAAACTTCGTCGTTATAGTGCCAAAAGGCCGTCTCGACCACATCGGCAGGCGCACCGCTTAATTCGGCCAAACGGGTAAAGGCCTGGTGGTAGAAACGTACCAAACAGCCGTTAATATCGAAATACACGAAGCTAACACCTGATTTGGAACGGTGTCTAACTACTTTCTTAGGAGCAGAACCCAATAATTCGTCGAGGCTGACACCGAGTACATCTGCAATGCTTTGTATCGTAAAGATAGATGGGGCTTTGATGGCGCCACGCTCAATTTTTGTAAGCGTTGAATAGCTTAGTCCTGCCTTTTGGCATAATATTTGCTGCGTCAAACCAGCCTGCGTACGCATCGCCTGGAGGCGCTGCCCCAACCACTTCTCATCCATAGCCATATGATACTAATTATCCCTTGAAATGACAACTGACTAGCTGGAAAATACTACATACTGTGTGTTTTTTAAGGTTGTGGCGTAGAATATGGGTATGGACTTTGTTAGAAGATTTGGCCTTAGTATTGTGACATCGCTTTTTTCAACGTTATTGGTTGTTTTTGCGGTATCTATAGCATTCTATTTTGTTCTGGATACGCCGGGGACAATCAAAAATGCGCTTCGTGAAAGCGGTATATATAGTGTTTTTATCGACAAGACTCTCCCGGGTCAACGATCAGACATAACAGAGTTGGCACAGGCAGATCCTGGTGTTAAGCAAGCGATCGAATCAGCTTTGCCGCCCAGTTATCTCCAGGCCAACACAGAGCATGCGATCGATACTACCTACGATTGGCTGCACGGCAACACGCAGACGCCATCTTATGGCATCGACCTAACACAACCCAAGCAGGTATTTGCAGATAATATCGCCGGTCTCGTCAGGCAGCGGGGCGCAAACCTGCCCATGTGCTCATCACCGACGGCGGTACCTGGCACAGCCGCTGAGATCTTGGCTCTGACATGTCGTCCGCCGGGAGTATCCGTCGATAAGCTGGCTGCTGACGCGCGCGACCGGGTACTAACAAACGGTGTGTTCGAAGCAGTCGCACGTCCCGTTAATGCGTCGAACCAGGACACGCAACAGCGTCTGACACACGACTTACGCTATGTACCCCAAGCGCATCATTATTACATTTTGTCTCTGTTTATAGTTCCGGCTGTGCTCATCTTACTTGGTGTGGCCATACTTTTCTGGAGTGTCAGCAAAC
>JGI24737J22298_10000140_pt1 | contig 22329 bp, 17 predicted proteins | sample KBSCornC3_FD_22298 | JGI IMG/M metagenome (IMG submission 22298) | reverse complement strand
ATAACTATTACGTTAAAGTAAAAGGGAAAACGGCTACTTATACCACCCAGTTTGCAACCAAAGTGCGCCCGGAAGGCGGTGGCGGTGACTACGGAGGTAATAGTGGCGGATATGATCAATTAGGCTTTGGCACACTGACCTTCTCCCGTTAAACAACAAACAACTAAACAGGCTGCACTGGCTTTGTCAAATATTGACGGAGCCAGTGCTTTTCTATGGTAATAGATACGCGCAGTTTAAATCATAAGCAACAAGCGCTGGCGATGGAAATTGTAGCTACGTTGCGGCCCAAACCTGCAAACTAAATAGCCGCCTCTTGATATTTCGAATTAAATTCTATCTTTGTATCCAATTCCTGATTTGTTAATCTTTTAAATATCAAGGAATCATGACAGAGCAAATCTACATATCGCCCCTTTCGCTCATTGCCTGATCAGGCAGGCAAACCCTGTATTTTATTAAATAATTAAACGGTTGCGTCAGTAACCTGTGCATTATTTTGCCTGCCCCCAAATTCACAGGATTTTTTGAGCGCTCTGACAAGGGTATATCCTTACTCAAGGACGAACTGAGATCAAAAATCAAATTCAGGAAAATTAAATGCAAGTGTGATGAACACACATGAATGGCCGCGCTGTATCAAATCGGCACGGCGCAAAAGGCGGCTCGTTAAAACCGCTCGGGATAAACAACTGATACAGCTTGACAAACGGCGCGATGAACTATGGGGGCAAAAAAGGCTTTTGCCTATGGTTGCGCTTGAACACCCGTATCAACGTGGCTGGAAACGTTTTTTTGTGTTGCGGGATGACCAGAAGCATAACCCCGGGAAGGACTTTTATGAAGCCTTGCTAATGAAAATTAACATGGTTGAATATCATCAGGACAAATCCTTCAAACGGAAAAAAAGACGCAAACAACGTTATGTGTACCAGGCAAAACCGCAAATGCTGCGTGAGTTGTCGCTACATAGCTGGGATATCAACAGGATCAATTTAACCGAACAGGAAAAGGTTTGCTTTACCCGTGTTGAAACTTTTGATGTTAAAACCTACCGTATCGAGGTGAAATACGTGTTTGCCGAACCCTGGCGATATGTGCTGAAGGTGGTACCGCATATGGTAACACATACTAAAATGATCGATACGGATATTGAAACGGAGTTAGCGTGGATAGACGAACACATTGATAACAACCACTTGTGGCCGCGCATTAACCTGTTAACCCGTGGCCGGAGCTATCGCTGGAAAAATGAGTTTAACGACCGGCCAAAATACATTAACAAATTTAAAAACACACCCAGGTATGCCTGTAAAGAAGCCTACCTGGAATTAGAAACATAACCCACATGGGCAATTTAAGAACAAAAGATTTAAGTAAAATAGGTTATCATAATGATCAGCTGCGAAGCCTGGTTATTGGTATAATCTCTAAAAATTTCAAGCACCATAGTAAGCAGCAGCTACTGGACCTATTGGTGGATATTAAGAACGATCCGGAAGCATTTCTGGATGATGAGTTAACAAGCAAGATAGCCGAAAAGGTAATTGGCAAAACGGATGCTCCATCCTTTAAAGCGTTTGCACTGCGTGATGAACCGGTATACTGCAAAACTTACGGTGGCAAGGGTATTGAGCAATCGGCCAAAAAACAAATGGAGCTGGCTAATATGCTGCCTGTAAGCGTTCAAGGTGCATTAATGCCTGACGCGCACATGGGTTTTGGTTTGCCTATTGGTGGGGTACTCGCTGCAAACAACGCGGTAATTCCCTATGCTGTAGGTATGGATATTGGCTGCCGCATGGCGCTGTCAATTATCGATGAGAGCGACGGTTTTCTAAAACGGTTCGAATATCAAATTAAACAAGCCTTAAAAAACCATACTCATTTTGGTATGGAAGGAGGCCTGGATGTAAGGCAGGAGCATGAAGTGCTGGATAGCAGGGTATTTAATGAGATCCCATTTTTAAAACCGCTGCGGAGTAAGGCGGTACGGCAATTAGGCACCTCGGGCAACGGAAACCACTTTGTGGAGTTTGGCGAGATTGAACTTTTGGCTGATAACGCTTTAGGTTTACCCGCTAAAAAGTACACGGCCTTATTAACACATTCAGGCAGCCGGGGTTTAGGTTCGGCAATAGCAAGGCAGTACACGCAGATAGCCATGAATACCTGCAAACTTCCGCGCCACGCACAGCAACTGGCCTGGTTGGATATGGACAGTGAGGCGGGCCAGGAATATTGGTTAACCATGACCCTGGCCGGAGATTATGCCAAAGCTTGTCACGAGCGCATACACGCCAACCTGTTAAAGGCTTTAGGCTTGAAAGCCTTACATGTAGTAGAGAACCACCACAACTTTGCCTGGAAAGATCAATTGGCTGACGGCCGGGAGGTTATTATCCATCGCAAAGGTGCGACACCGGCGCATCAAGGCGAGCTGGGTATTATCCCCGGCAGCATGACCGCGCCGGCTTACCTGGTATCGGGCAAAGGCACAAGTGATGCTTTATATTCTGCATCGCACGGTGCGGGCCGGGCCATGAGCAGACAAAAGGCTAAAGACAGCATGACGGTTTCGGCCATGAAAAAGTTGCTGACCAATGCAGGTGTAACCTTAATTGGCGGTACCGTTGAAGAGAACCCCTTAGCTTATAAGGATATCGAGGCCGTAATGGCGGTGCAAAGCGACCTGGTTGATATCGAGGGCAAGTTTTATCCACGTATCGTTCGGATGAATAAGGAGTAGTGATGAAAAAGATGATGATACAAATCACTTCAGGCAAAGGCCCGGCAGAATGCTGCCGGGTTGTAGCCCGCGTACAAAACCTGATGTTGAAGCAAGCCAAACAGCAAGGCATTCAGCTTGAAGTACTGGAAAACAAAGCCGGCGGGTTAAACGGCACTTTACTATCCGCTACGATGATGGCTACAGGTAATAACCTGGATGCCTTTGTAAAAGAATGGAACGGCACTATACAATGGATAGCGCAAAGTCCGTATCGAAAATACCATAAGCGTAAAAACTGGTTTGTAGGCGTATCTGTTTTTGACGTAAAAGAACTGATGCAATGGAACCCTAAAGATGTAAAGCTGGAAACCTGTCGTTCGTCGGGGCCAGGTGGCCAAAATGTAAACAAAGTGGAAACCGCGGTTCGGGGGACACATTTACCATCGGGACTGCAAGTTATGGCAATGGATAGCCGGTCGCAGCTCGAAAACAAAAAGCTTTGTTTAGCCCGGCTGGAAGCCAAAATACTAATCTGGCAAACAGAACAATTGATAGAGCAACAGCAAAACCAGTGGCAGGAGCATAACGCCCTGGAGCGTGGTAATCCGGTTAAAACCATCAGGGCAGTAATTTAAAACAGGCGGCAAAAGTAACCGGGTTTTTTCGTAAAAACCTCAAAACGGCGTTTGGCTGTTGTTTTAGAGGTTTTGAACACTCTGATATTCTCCACATATCGATTACCAGGCTTTTAGATTAATTTCTAAAAGCCTGTTTTTTATGGGTACTACACCGGCACAACACTTTCCGTAAGTTTTATTGATATGTTCCAATCCCAAACTGCGTAAAAAATAGACTTGTAAGGTTTTTGGCCAAAACGTTGTTGTCCCAGCGGAAAGTATCTTGTCATCCGTTTTGTTAATGAGAATTAACTATCGGCTGATCCTATTGATACTGTCGACACAGCACCAGCATATTAATTATTTATCTGGTTTGAAAGTGAATATCACAATGCGGCAACCACTGCTTTAACTGTGTCTTGTCTTCTTTTGATAAGTAATTGTCATCCAATCTTATCTCTTTTAATTTTGTTAATTTTTTGATTTCAGGAGAAATATAACGAAGTGGGTTATTCCAAATTTCAAGTTTTTCGAGATTAACCAACGAACCTATACAGTTAGGGATACTATCTATTTGGTTATCAAAAATTAGTAATTCTCTAAGATTTGACAGATAGCGAATATTATCAGAGATGCCTTTAATCTTATTGCTATAGACCTGTAATGTTTGAAGCCCACTTAATTTATTATCTACGAAGCCCAAATCTTTAAACTCATTTTCTTCAATTGAGAGCCATTTTAGGTGGGGAACAGTCTTGATTTTTTCAGGAAACATTGACAATTTATTGCCAGAAATATCAAGGTATTCTAAACTATCAAGGTTTGAAAGATCTGTTTTAATTTCGTTGATTTCCGTTTTTCCTACCAGCAGGCTTTTTAGCCCTCGCATTTTATACAAATCATCAGGAAGTGACTTTATGGGGTTTGCACCCAAATAAACACTATGAAGTGATTTAATTTTATAAAGCTGTGAGGGTATTGTTGTAAATTTATTCTGTGCGAGGTAAATTGTAATAATTGGTAATGTGCTGACAGCATCGGGCAGGTAAGCAAGTCCGGCACCTTGAAGATTTAGATACGCTCCCTCATTAGCCATTACAATTGACACTCCTGAAGACGTATAAAGGGTTTTCAATTTGCCTGCATCAATTTTGTTCACAATTTCTACTATACGCTTCTGCGCTAATGAATCGGATTGCCCCCTTTTGCTAAATAACCATGCCTTTACTATTCCCTTGCTTTTAATGCAGGGATATTGAAAGTTTGGGTTCCATTCAATGTCATTCGTTTCAACTGCAGATCTATCGGAGTACCGGTATCGTTGCCAGGTTGGCATCTCTTCCTCTTTTGTAGACGTGATGACAATACCGCTATCCGGGATGATAACAGTTTTAGTCCAAAGAAAAGCTGGAGGTAGCTCAGGGTAACCTTGAATTCCGAAAACTATCCCTGCTGCGCCCCTGGATGCTTTAGAGAAGATAAAAGTTGTATGTTCCTGCCATTTCAAAGCACAATAAGAAACAGTAAGAATATATACTGCCGATACTCCCATCTGTATTAGTTTAAAATGTTTAGTCTTGGAAGCAAAATAATTAATGAGATAAAGTAATATTGAACTTATCATCATCAATATCCCTATTCCCAGTCCAAACCCACCGGTTAAGTAAATTATTGCAAGGCCTAAACAGATGGCCAATATGGCAAGGGCTTTGAGCGGAGTTATGTTTGATCTTTTCAATTTTGTCAAGCTTGGAATCGCTAATACTAATATGGCAACAACCAGGAATCCTTCCCTGTACCCAGATCGTAATGATAAACTCCCGCGCGCATGCCTGCGTAAATAATATTATTTCTGATAACCATTGAATTGGGATAAAGAGCCGCGTACCATAATCCTTTATCTACTAAAAAAAATATTTGTGCATTTCGACCTACTTTTAACAAACTTTTAGAAGTAATAATGATAAAGTTATCTTGATGATCTAATGCNATAGCTTCNGGTGCTGTTGGTAGTTTTAAGTGTTCTCTTACAGCCCACTTATCATTTGGTTTGTAGATTTCAATAATGCTTCCTTCCGAGGTTCCTAAGTGTGCAAGCCCTTCAATGGCGTATTGTTTGCCTCCTCTATTAATAAACTGCACTATCTCATGATTTGATATTTTATAATAATTATCACCATCACCATCACTTGAAACCCAGTATAGAGCACCACCCCATTCACCTCTGTAAAAGCCTACTAAATAACCATCTTCTACTTTCAAGATTGAAGCCCTTCCTCCAAAGTCACGACTATCAGCTTTTTTAACTTTAATTTTAAAAGGTAATTGAGGAGATGGAAGTTCTTTCTTATCTACCACAAAAACAGAATCGTTTTTCTTATAGACAGCCCATTCGTGAAAAGAGAAACCATATTTTCTGAGGCTGTCCGGATTAGTAGGAATTGGATGCGTATTCCAGTTACTGATTAGCTTTTTATCAGTTTGGCCTAAACAACTTTCGAGGCTAAATACTATTAATATGATAAGTAGGTTAACTTTCATAAGTTGTAGAAAGAATTAATTAATAATCATAAATATGCTCTATCGTCACTCCTTTTAGTTTAAGTGTTCTTACAAGCGAGCTAAGGTTTCCCACCGTTGTCACTAAAGCAACCCTGCTTAAGCCCGGCTTGGTAAAGATTGGCTGAGTAAATAGTATTTTATAATTACCGGTTATATTTAAAGACTTTTCAGTTAAAACAGTAAGCATAATAGCACTTTTATTGCCGGCAATCTCAGTAAAACCAACACCATTTTTTGCCAGCTTACTAACCGCTGTATTAAATTCAGCATAACGGGGTAAATTAGCCAGCACCATACCGTTTGGCAATACTTTTATATTATGCACAAATCCGGTTGTATCCAAGCCTGTGGGTAGCCTATCCATCACTACTGCTGTTTGCAACGAGGCTGTTTCATAAGCCGATTTGGTGCCGAGGCCAATCAACCAGCCATAGCCGCTTTTAACCAATAGTTCGGTGGTTAGATAATAGCGCCTCTCCAGTTTACGAAGCAAATGCGGACCGGAGAAAGAGGTGCTGCTCCACAACATTTTAAGCTGATGGTTAAAATCATACTCGTACCATGGCAGCGCCTCAATAAATTTTACATAGCTGTATTCATAATCAGCATTAAACTTATCTTCGGCGGTCATTTCTTCGTTGGGGCTGATATCGGTCACCCGGCCAATAACGGTCTCGTAAAATGATTTGATACCGTACTCAACGGTTGTGCTGCCGGCTATTACCCATATCATCACATGGTAGCCGGTATTGAAAGGGAAATTGCCTTTAATCTGATCGTACATTACACCGTAACCACCCCACATCTGGTCAACATGTTTCAGGTATGGAAAGGTGGTTGAAGTATGGGTTTTAAAGTAATCTGCCTGCTCAGCCGGACTAAACACGAGGAACCATTCGGGGTAGGTCAGAAAAGTTTGATCAGGCGGACGTACGGCTGCCTGAGGTGTTAGCGGGTGCTTATTGATTGACAGCCAGGCTTTATCCACCAATAAACCCTTCCCGGCAGGCACAGTGGATGGCTTCCTGTTTTTAACAACAAAAGTTATGATAGCCAGTAGCAGCGCAATTAATGTCAGTATCCTTAGCCTTTTCATGCCTATATTTTGGTAAACAACATTAAGGTATTATCGGATGGATCTTTATCTTGTAGTATTCGTTTACCGGCATCTTTAAATCCCGCCTGCCCAATAATGGCTGCCCATTCATCTGCGGACTTGAAGTTTTTAAAATCTCTGGCTTCAAACTCCCAGGTTTCGTTCAATCCCACATTAAATACCGTATGCACCAAAGAAACAAAGGTGGCCATTTCTGGCGTTTTAACATTATGATCGCGGATAACAAACGAGCCGCCGGGCCGTAGGATTCGGTATATCGATTCCACAAACCCATCCAGCTTCGCTATCGGGCAGTGGTGTAAACCAATATAGCACGTAACCACGTCCAGGCTTGCATCTGGAATAGTTAAACTACTGATAGGGTTATAGCCATTAATATCCACAAAATTGCCCAGCTTGCCCAGCTGCCCCCGCTCCATAATGTCTCCCGGCGAATTGGTTGGCGCGAGATCATTAATAAGATATATCGGACCGGTGACCTTGATTTCTTTTCTTAGCTGACTAATATAACGACCGGTAGAACCAATCTCGGCATAACCCGAGATCTGTTTAACATCGCCCAATAACCCAAGTGTTTGCCTGACAATCTCTTTTTTTTGCTTTTTAAGCGCTGGCAAAGCATAAGTCAGTTCTGATAAGAATGGCTTAATGCTTTTCAATTTGCTTTGAACTGATTTATAGATCTCCTCATCGGTTTTGCCGAGGGCGGTTTCTTCTTTTATTAATTGATGGAATTTATCCTCGGGATACAAATGAAATATCACCTGCAAAAAGCGGTAAAAATCGTCGCTCCATTTGGTATCGTTAAATACTGCTTTAAATTCGGATGTATTAGCCATTGCTTTTGGATTTTAATGGTTGATAATAGGTATCCCAAAAAATGTTCCTGAATTTATAGTCAGGATCAAGCTTGGTTTTCAGGTCGAATAACTTTTGCGCGTTAGGATATGCTTTATGAAACTGTGCCGCGGTTGGATGTACCTGGTAAGGTAAATAATAAGCACCGTTTACAGCAATTACGGCATCAGCCAGCTCACGGGTCCATACAGCAACAGCATGTTTAGATGCCGGATCTGTGCGTTGCTTGTAATAAACCACAAAAGCAAATACCTCTTCCCGTGCCCATGCCAGGTAAGTGCCCGGATCGGCTTTGGCATGTCTGATGGATACATTAAGCACGTTAACATTAAAACGGATAAATATTTCGGCCATGGCTTGTTCAAATTCCTCAAAGCGCTGAACAGGAACAAAGTATTCCAATAATACATAAGTGCTGTTGATTCGTGATTTGGGTTCCAGTTCGGCAACATCATAACCGGCTTCGTAGTTGCGCCAGTGGATCTTTTTGCCCCTGAACAGTAACGGGTCAATTATAAACTCCCGGTAAGGCTTGCCTAATGGTCTTTCTGTAAACGCCCACAGGAAATACCGCTCCAGCGGATAAGATTCTTTCAGTGGCATCAGCCGGGTTTTTACTGTCGGCTTTTCGGTGGTTTCTATCCAGCTTACAGCTCTTAAACGCGTGTATTTTGGTGGGTAGATATCGCCATTATGGAAAACTACCTGTGAATTATCGCGTATGGTTTTGAAGAAGTAATCTTTATATTCTTCAACTTTCATTTTTTTATCAATTCGTTTAATGGCCAGGTTATCGGCTAACTCGAGTTCGGCCTGAACGATAACGCCAATGCCATTATAACCGCCAATTGCGCCAAAGAACACTTCCGGGTTTTCTGTTTTAGTAGCATGAACTAACGAGCCATCGGCTAACACAATATCAATTGAACGTAGTGATAAAACAACCGGCCCCATGCCCATATATCGCCCATGGGCATTAACACTCAATGCGCCGCCTACCGTGAAATTGGCATAGGTTTGCATGACCTTGATGCTCAGGTCATACTCATCAATATATTGCTGAATATCGCACCAGCGGATACCCGTCTGTACTTTGATGAGTTTATCTGCTGCTGAAAACTCCAGTACTTTGTTCATTCCGCGCATATCAATATGCAAACTATGCGAGCTTGCTGTTTGTCCACCCATGCTGAAACGGCCGCCGCCTACGGAGATAGCGCCGGTAGCGTTTTTAACAATTTCGCAGATTTCTTCGACCGAAGTTGGACGCGCAATTTTACTAACCAATACGGGGTTCAGCCGGGTTACATCGTCAATAATACGCTCATCGGTTTTAAGGTGGGGGATCTCTTTACCTTCATCGTTTTTCAAATAATCTGGCGCCGACCCGGGTACCGGGCCGTATTGGTTTGGCGTATAATCCCCTTTTTTGAAACCTAACCGCCAGAATAACCATAATGGCCCAAGCACGGGTATTAAAACAGTAAACAACCAATAGCCTGAATAGCCCTGATCATGCAGGCGCTTAATAGAAGTAGCTATAATGATCCAGAATAATAAAGGATATAGGATAAACGTAGCACCTTCGCCAGCAAGCAATAACAAGTTGTACAACACGTAAAAAGTGCACCAGTAAAACAGGGAAGCCAGCCAAAAAGCCCCTTTTGATAAGCGGCCGTTAAAAGTAAATAGCAGATAGGTTACAGGTAGTTTTTGTGTCAGGCGCATGGATGGTCTTGGCAATACGCTAATATATCATTACTTTCAATTATAATTATAGCCGCGTATATAAATGTAACATGATACCCAGAGGTAAATTATATATCAGCTATAAGAATTTGGTTGAAGGTGCTTATTACTGCCTTACTGATCGCTTTCGCTCACCAGGGCCGGATGTTGATCAATGCGCTAACGAAATGGTTTGCCTCTCGGTAAGAACTGGAATCGATCTGGTATTAAACGCTTTGAATTTTCCGCCGGGCTTCGAGATGATTGTTACCGATATCAATATCCCGGATATGTTCGCCATAATTAACTGGCACGAATTAACGCTTGTTCCCATCCCGGTTAATAAGTATACCTTAAATATGTCCCCGGCCCAGGTGGAAGCAGCAATTACACCTGCAACCAAAGCTATACTGATCACTCATCTTTTTGGCGGTATCATGGAAATTGAAGAGATAGTTGCCATAGCAAAAAAGCATAACCTTATTATATTTGAGGATTGCGCACAAGCATATGCCGGTAATTTATATAGCGGGAATCCCGCATCAGACGTAGTGATGTTTAGCTTTGGCTTTATTAAAACCAATACGGCTATTAGCGGGGCGATGATCAAAATAAAAGACCCGGCTTTGTACGCTGAGGTTGTTGCGCAAAATAGGCGCTACCATCAACAAAGTACTGCAGGCTATTTTAAAAAGCTTTTTAAAGTGCTGTTTGTAAAGCTGCTCACCAATAAAGGTATTTATACCGGGTTTTATAATTTAGTAATGGCTTTGGGAAAGGACTTTGAACAGGTATTAGGTGGCTTTACAAAGGGCTTCCCCGGCAACGATATTTTTAGACAGATCCGGCATCAGCCTTCCACTCCAAATCAAAGGCTGCTCCGAAAAAAGCTTGCTAACTTTGATCAAAATAGTATTACTAAAAGGATCCAATTAGCCAAAGATATTTTATCAAAGATCCCCGATAATTATAAAATTGGTTTTGACAACAAGAGGCATTCTTACTGGGTGATGCCTGTTGAAACCCATAATCCGGACGCACTGATCAAACACTTGCGTAATAACGGTTTTGATGCCTCGCAAAAAGCATCAAGCTTAATCAAGTTGAGCGAGGCGGGCGGCGTTCCCAAACCTGAAGAATTAGCATTAGACAATCTTGTTTATTTACCAGTATATCCCGCTATGAGCGCAAAAGACCGTAATAAACTAATACAATTAATAATCAATTTTTCGCACTGATCTCTTCTTATGCTGACAGGTTGTGGTGCTTTAACGTTTTCCATAACTGGGCTTCAATTGCTTAACCATATCCCTGGCCGAAAGACGTCCGTTTATTAATAAAAAATAGCCCGAACTATCCCACCCCACCCATCCAAATCCACTTTTAAAAAAATATCATCAACAGCAATGAGGGTAAAACGCTTCAGGCGTGTTTAAGAGACAAATTTTAATAATCGTCTTAACAACACAAATGCTATGAAAGCAACATTCCTGATCTATCTTGTTATCTTTTTGATTTCGTTTAAATTTACTGCAGGCGCCCAGCAAAAAACGGCAACCAATGCCGATTCAGTATTTAAACCCAAAATCGGATCATTTGATGCCGGTTACTCCTACTCGCCGTTTACCGTTAAAAATAAAAACATGAACATCAGGCAAGTGAATGCTTCGCTCAACGTACCGCTGATAAATAATTTCAGGGACGGAAAGCTTGATTTTTTACTTGCCGGCGTTAGTTACAGCGGGCTTTCCTTATCCGGAACAGGAAAATCGTTCGGCGGTACTGATTTTTATTCTATTTCGGTGCCCATCACTTTTCAAAAATCGTTTTCTGCAAAGTACGCGCTGCTGGTATCAGCAATCCCTACCTTATCATCCGACCTGAAAGATGTTTCGGGCGAAGACATGCTATATTCAGGCTTTGCCATGCTCAAGATCCGTAAGTCTAAAAGCTTTTCCTACGCCGTTGGTGTGGGTTATTCAAGGCAGTTTTTTGGTACGATACTGCTGCCGGTTATCGGGATAGAATGGCAGATCAGCGAAAAACTGAGCCTTAGCGGCACCCTGCCCGTTTCCGAAAAATTAAAATACCAGCTCAACGATAAAAGTATCATTGGTTTCAGCAGCGACTTTGGTATTGGCGGGGGCTCATACCGGTTGTCAAAAAAAACCGGGTCAAATTATTTACAGGTACAGCAGTATAAAAACACGCTTTTTTATAATTACCAGCTGGCTAAAAACTTTTCGGTACAAATAAGCGGCGGGTACAATTTTGTGCAGAAGCTTGACTTGTACAATAAAGATCAAAAAGTTAACTGGGCACCATTTAACGACCTGAACAAACGTGTTCCCCTGGTCGAACTGAAAAAGACCGGCTTTACCGTCGAATCAGGGATCAGCTACCGGTTTTAACCCGGAGCCGGTGCAAGTATTCCTTATCAATGTATAACATCAATCAACCGCAGCAATGGAAACAACTATTAATTTAATGGTCGAGGTTTTTAAAACAAATGTTGAGGATCCAGCGCAGGCCGCAAAATTGGTGGGCCTGCTTCAAAAACGGATTACCAATAGCAGTGTAAATTTTGACCTGGAAGATTGTGATAAAGTATTGAGGATAGAGGGCCCGGATGTTTCACCGCAATCTGTCGTGGGCATCCTTAAAGATTATGGCTACAAGTGCCAGCCGCTTGAATAAACACAAAGCCCGGATTATAACACTTGTATGCCTATTCGCTTGTCAAATAAACCCGAAGAGCTGTTAAAAAACAGATGAAACGCGTTATTGAGAAAGCATCAAGGCAATCTGAAAAAAGCCGTTATGGCATGTAAAATATATTTTAGGGATATTATGCGGGGCCGCGTTAGGGATTGCAGTGCAAAGCCCGCAGCGCGGATGGGGATTGCGGGCCGGAAAAGCGAGGACTTGTAACGTAAAGCCCGGGCCGCAGGCAACGCCCAAATCTATAAAGTCAATCGAAAATATACTTATAATCAATAGCTTACAATCATGTCATTATAAGGAACGAAGCAATCCCGAACTATACGGAGCAACTCTGCTAACTGGGGATTGCTTCGTTCCTCGCAATGACGGCTTTTTCAATAAGATTTTATCAAACCATTTTAAACCGCATCCAGGGCAACTATTTCAGCACAAAGCAGGAAGAAGGATGGGCCCTGTCATTGTAAATATCGTTAAGCTGCGTTGGTCCCGAAACGGTATCAAAAACCATGATATTATTTTCGCCGGCTACAAAATGAGGCCATTGCTTATCATTAACCTGGCCCGGAGCTTTGCCTTTTATAAAGTTTACCCAGGTTTGGTGTATTTGGTTAGCCAGTTTTAGTTCTGTATCGTTAAAATTGTTTTGTTTAGGTAAAAACCAAACATAGCCTAATTCATCGGCATGGGTTGCACCGGTACCATCGCGCTTGTAATCAAAACGGTACATCCAAACGTGGCTGCCTGACTGCGCTAATGTGTTAGCCAGCCGGTAGCTGTGCATCTGGTACATGTATTGGGTGAGTACTTTTATGGCGGCGCTATCTGCACTGCCATTTTTAGCCTCACTTTCAAAGTTTGATAAAATATAACGGTAATTATCACCAAACCAGCCATATAGCACTGTGCTATCGGGGTGATTGAGGCGTTTATCAAAATTCATAAACATTTTACTTTCAAACTTATTGGTACCGATCAGGAAGCGTACTTTATCATTTCTGTTTTTGAGGATATATTGATATGGATCCTGCGAAATCACCGCGCCATCTATCACGGGGCCAAAATAGTTGGTGCCCTGTGCCCCATTGCTGATGTTTGCCTGTGCTGCTATAAGTTTTTCGGCGGAGATTTTGAGGAGATCGGCAGGTTTGCTAACACCCAGCTCGGTCATTAACCGCTGCCTGATGCCCTTAGCGGTAACAGAATCCCGGATGCATTGCACGGCGCCGCTTTCTAAAATCTGCTGGTTGAAATAGCCTTTGGATTGTGGTGTTGCCAACAGGGCACTGGTGAGTTTTGCGCCTGCCGATTCGCCCATGACGGTAACCTTCGAAGCATCGCCGCCCATCGCCGTAATATTTTGCCTGATCCATTTCAGCGCCATGATCAGATCGAGCAGGCCATTATTTCCGGATGATTGATAAGCTTTGTTTACATCGCCCAAATACATAAAGCCGAAAACACCAAGGCGATAATTAATGGTAACGGTAACAACACTGTCATCGTCGGCAAAAGCGTGCCCGTTCATCCCCATACCCGAGCCGCCTGTAAGCGAGCCGCCATGTACCCATACCAGCACCGGAAGCCTGGCATCCCTTGCTGTTGTTGGTGTATAAACGTTCAATGTCAGGCAATCTTCGCTGCCTTTTAGTCCGCCTGTGCCGCCACCCTGCGATGCCGGGCTTCCAAATTTTTCGCATGAAAGCGTATCTTTCCATGCCATCATTGGCTGCGGGGGCATAAAACGCAAAGGGCCAACCGGTGGTTTAGCATACGGGATGCCTTTAAATACCAGGGTTGGCCCTTCTTCGATACCTTTTATCCATCCACCTGATACTTTTGTTACAACTGTTTGGGCAGAGGTGGTAAAACCTAAAAATATGCCCAGTAAAAACGTGTAAACCGGTATCAGGCGGATGATATTTTTCATAACATGGTTGATCTTAATAAGTGGCAGCCAGCTGAAGCGCGTTATAAGCATTAACAACGCCGCCGGTTACACAAAGATCGGTAAACGGAACTTCTTTTTTAGTCTCTCCATCTTTAATCTCCACATTATGCGATATTTTCACTACCGATTTCATGATGATCTCCTTAACCTGTACAGCCGTTAATTTTGGATAATATGAACGGATAAGCGCTGCCAGACCGGTTACAACCGGTGCCGCCATACTGGTACCATCATGCTCGGCATAGGCTGATTTTGGTGTGGTTGAATTAATGGCCACACCCGGTGCAAACACATCAACACTGGTTTTGCCATAATTGGAGAAAGATGCTTTCAGCGTTTCGTCGTCTTTAGGGCCCGATGCGCCAACTTCTATCCAGGCACCGGCTACGCCGCTTTTGTCCTCATAAATACGGTTAGGGACGTTCAGTTCAACTTCGGTGTTATTGTTGTCATTACCCGCGGCATGTACCAGCAGCACATCCTTGCTTAAAGCAAATTTCACTGCTTCATCAACAGCTTTTTTATTGTACGAGTAACTTTTGCCGAAGCTCATGTTGATCACCTTAGCGCCGTTAGCCGCAGCATAACGAATAGCGTTTGCTACATCCTTATCGCGTTCATCGCCGGTAGGTACTGTACGTACCGACATGATAGCTACATCATTGGCCACACCCATAACACCAAGGTTGTTATCCCGTATCGCGCCAATGATCCCGGCAACGTGGGTGCCATGATCAGCATCCGGGCCTGTTACGTCATTATTGCCGTAAAAACGCTCATTAGCATTGTTATAGTTATCGCCCACGGTATCCCTCGAATTGAAATTAAGGTTGAGGTGATAATCCAACTGCTCTTTAAAGTGAGTTAAGCCGCCGTTTACCTCTTTCTCCCTGAACTCGGCTACATTTTTAAACGAAGGCAGGGCGCTTACCAATACACGTTTAACATAGGCCTCGCCATTATCTTTAGGCTCAAATTTGGTAATGTCATCAAGGCTTGGGTTTTGGTTGCCCAGCTTCGCCAGTACGCCATCAAGCAGGGTGTTGAATTTATTGATCACCGTATAGGTTTGCTGTGCTTTGGCAACCTGCTTATCCATATCAGCTTTCATAGCGCTGTATGCTTTAAAATCGGCAAGGTCTTTACCAGTAAGTTTCGTACTGTCGGCATTGGCAAAGCGTGCGTTGTTGATCCGTACAAGGCGGGTTAGCTCCAGGTTATCGTAATGTACATCTCCCTTGGCCGATCCTATAAAATCCCAGCCGTGCATGTCATCAGCATAACCGTTTTTATCATCATCCTTTTTATTCGCGGCGGTTTCTTGCGGGTTGTTCCAGATCACCTTTTTAAGGTCCTCATGGTCCACATCAATACCCCCATCAATTACGGCTACCAGCACGGTAACGTGTTTTTTGCCTTTTAACAGCTCGTTGTATGCTTTTTCAGTACTGATCCCAAATACAGAATCGGTTTTAAGATCAAGGTTTTGCCAGTTAGGTTTAGTTTTTGGAGCTTCCTGCGCATAAGTGAATACAGGTAAGCAAAGCCCGGCTACCAGCACAAGCTTTTTAAGCGGAAAATTGTTTATCATTAATACTTTCAGTAATAGTTTATAAGTACAAAAACTCTAAAGTAGGTTTTTAATTGTTTAAAAAATGTGCGGGTTTGGTGATTTTAACACGTTTTTAGGAAAAAATATCTTGCCGGTCACTCTACTTTTTGCTCAAAAATATGTTCAATTATAAATTTTGATTCTTCTACGTAAACCTTTTTCCTGATCAGTTCCCGTAAATCGTCGGTGGCGCCATCCCTTATCTCATACTTCTTTTCTTTACAGGTTTTTATAAAACCTGTATACAATTGTTTCGCTTTGCCTGTTTCGCCTTTTGCAAGTGTGGCAAGCGCTATATTAAACATGGCGTAAGTGGCGTCATCCTGGTATTTCAGCGCCTTGTAAGAATATTTTATACAGTCATCAAACTTACCAGCGCAATAACATGACCACCCCAGGTTACCCAAGGCATTGGCATAAGTGCTGTCAATAGTTATTGCTTTTTTGGCGGCATCAATAGCTTCCTGGTAGTTACCCGATTGCGTATAGCTTAAATTGAGCCCTACGTAAGCGTATTTATAGGTCGGGTCGGCCCTTACTGCTTTCTGATGATAAGTTATAGCTGTTTCATATTGCTTTTTCTGATAGTAGCAATCGCCTATCCTGTCGTATGGAAAAGGATATGATTTATCAATGCTGATAGCTTTTTGGAGATCTTTTATGGCATCGTCCAATTTATCTGCGTAATAATAAGCGTCGCCGCGATCAACATAAAAAGTCCGTCGGTCGGGTTCCAGGTTGATGGCCTGTGTATACAGACTGATAGCTGTTTCGTATTCGCTCCTGTCACAGTAAATATCACCTTTCAGGTTATAACCATCACCATCGTCGGTGTTTTGGTTGATATGCTGATTGATAAAATAAAGGGCGCTATCAGGCATATCCATATTTTTGTAGCACCTGGTAAGGTTGTAGTAAGTCCAACTATAATTGGGCTTTAACCGTAATGTCAATCGCAGATCAGTTGCTGCTTCCTTATATTTTTCAAGGTCGATCAGGCAGTCGGCCCGGTCATAATAAAGTACAAAGTAGCCCGGGAAAAATTTAATGGCCTGGTCGTAATCAGCTACCGCCTTGTCAAGCTCATCAAGATTATAATAGCACTTAGCCCGCATCTGGTATGCATGGGCATACTGTGGCCATACCGCCAATATTTGATCACAATACGTTATACATTCCCGGTATTTATGTTCATCAAACAGCATTTCTGCTTTCATTGTGTTGGCCGAAATCAATTTCGGGCTGTCTTTTAGCAACCGGTTCAATTCAGTACCTGCGGCTGATTTTCCTTTAAATGACGCGGTAAGTAATTTTAATCGTTTAGCAAAAACGGTATTAGGAGCATTTTTAAAAAAGCCGTCTAAAATTTTATCGGCATTTTTATCGCCGGGCTGTGATGTGAATACCAATTTAAAAAAATCTTTCCCCAGTTGTTTTTCCGCAGGCGAAAGATTGCTATTGTCAGCAATATCCTTAACAAGGCTAAAAATTTCGTATCCCTGATAGGGCATGATCCGCGTTACATCTTTTTGTAAGGTGATGTTTTTAATGCTTTTGGATAGTAACATCATTCCTTTATCAATGCTGTCTTGCCTGAAACAGGTGATAGCCTCTTTTAAATAGGATGCATAGTCGCTGATCTGGTAACCAGGTGCAGTTATTGGTACGGAATTTTTTTTACTGGAAGTATCCGCCGGTACTAAAGCCCAGGTGGTTAAGGGGGCTAAAATAAACAGCCAAAAAGCTATTGGTTTAAATGATAAGGTCATGCTATAAAAATAGCATATCCGGTTAATATTAAAAAATGGAAATGGGTTGCCGGTTTAATCCTATTTGCCCAGTTCAGCCCTAACCTTTTTTACCTCAGCCGCGGTAACCAGGCTGCTGTTATTACCAAAATTATTGCGGATATAGGTAAGTACAGCAGCGATATCAGCATCACTTAAAAAATTATGCTTGGGCATGGCGCTGTTGTAAGGCCTGTTTTTCACCTTGATGGGTCCATCGAGGCCATTAAGCAGTACCCTTATAGCAAGGTCTTTTTCCATAAACTTACCACCGGTTACCCATTCCGATCCGCTAAGCGGCGGGATCATATTACCATCGCCGCGGCCATTTTTTTGATGACAGTTAGCGCAATAGGTATTGTAAATTTTAGCGCCGCCTTTGAGCATGCCGGTTTGCAGATCGCTCTTTAAAACATCGGGCAACCTGAAACCCGGTAGTTTTTTACGGAGCTCCATTTTGGCAAGTTCGGCCTTGCCAAACCCGGCTTTGTTACCCGTGTAGGAAATTTTCCAGATCTTTCCTTCCTCTGTTTCGCTGATGTATAAGGAACCATCCGGCCCCATGGCCAGCCCCATTGGCCGGTAAGCCGCGTCACTTACGCTTACTACCGTGTTTTTTCCGGTAAAGCCATCGGCAAAAATTTCCCATTGCCCAAAAGGTTTGCCGTTTTTAAAGGGTACAAAGCATACAAAAAAGCCGGCCTGCGGATAAGGCGACCTGTTGGTTGAACCATGAAAGGCAATAAAAGCCCCGTTTTTATATCTTGCCGGGAACTGATCGCCGGTATAAAAAAACAGGTCGTTGGGGGCCCAGTGCGCGGGGAAAGCCATGATAGGCTGGGTGTATTTAGCGCCGTTGCCGGCTTTTATCCCATTGCCGCCATATTCGGGGTTCAGAAGTTTTTTCTTTTTAATGGGATCATAATAATAGTATGGCCAGCCTACATCCGTGCCTTTTTTTACTTTAATAAACTCTTCAGCAGGCAGCACCGCGCTTTGCCAGGCGCTGAATATTTTAGGGAACTGCAGGCGCAGGTCGTCGCGACCGTGGGCCACCACGTACAGGCAATTGTCGGCAGTATTCCAGTCCATAGCAACAACGCTGCGCATACCTGTGGCATAGCGGATCCCATCGGTCTGTACTTGATTAGGTTTAGCCTCATCAAACTGCCAGATGCCCCCATATTGCTGCAGCAAGGGGCAGCCCTTGATCCCTTTTGAACCGGGCACCCTGTTTTGCTCCTGGCAGGCGTTTGAGGGCGCGCCAAATGCCACGTACATGTGCCCGGCATTATCAAAGGCCAATGGCTTGGCGTCATGCTCATGCGGGGCGGTAGCATCATGTAAAATCAATTCGAGCGGGGCATCGGGTACCAATGTTTGCGGATTTAATTTTGTGCGATAAACATTTGCCTCCGAGCTGAAGTACAGGTATCCTTTATGCACCCTCATGCCTGTGCCATAGGGACCTTTGTCTTCATAGTTGGCAAACTTTTTAATGATGTCAGCCCGGCCATCGCCGTTAGTATCACGCAGTCCAACGTTGCCGCCGATAGAATCGGGGAAGCGGAGTTTTACATAAACATCGCCATTGGTGTTCACCGCGATGTGACGTGCGCGGCCTTCCAGGCTATCAACCACCACAACCGCTTTAAATTTGCCGGGCAGGAATAAGCCGCCATTGGTGGTATCCTTAGCAGGTGGGATATTTTTTATTCCGATATTTTTAAAACTGAGCACAGATATCGCGCACAAGGCCATCAAAATACCGATTACGGTTGTTTTATTTTTCATTACGGATAGGCAGATTATGCTTAAGCCAGATTGTTGCTTAAAAGCAAGTCCTGCTATAAAAGAGATTTTAGTGGTAAATGTTTAGGAAGATTTATTTTTTAGCAGACGAGGAATGACAGAACGATAAATTAATGAAACACTGTATTAAAAAGATAAGGTTTGTAAATTGATATCGATTAATATTTAAATGATAAATTTGTGTTCATGGACTATATTGAGATAAAGGGATACAAATCTATCAAGGAAGCCAAAGTTGAGTTAAAGCCGATCAATATATTGATTGGAGCTAACGGCTCGGGTAAAAGTAACTTTATTTCATTTTTTGATTTTTTAAATAGGGTAAGTAATCAGAGTCTTAGAGAATATGTTGGACTTAACGGGGGAGCTGAAAAGTTCTTATATCAGGGAAGTAAAATAACATCTCAAATAAGTGCTGAGATTTCGTTTGAAAATCACAAAAATGCATATTCATTTACTGTTCAGGCAGAAGATGATGTTTTTATTTTTACTAAAGAATTATTCTGGTTTAATGATGATGCCCGGGATTCTGCATCGTATAAACCAGAAGCTTCGGTAAAAACAGCACCTGATTTTCGTGCAAAATATATAAGAGAGCATTTAAATAGCTTCAAGAAATATCACTTTCATGAAACTGGCAAGAATTCGCCATTCACTCAAATGAGCAATGTGTTGAACAGCTCTTATATCTTCTATGAAGACGGCAGGAACCTTGCGTCATTCTTGCACCACATAAAACAAAATGATCTGATAATATACAATCGCATCATAAAAATGATTCAAAGCATTGCACCGTATTTCTCTGATTTCTTTTTACAAGCGAATAAGGAAGGGCATATACGATTGCAATGGCAGGACAAATATAGTTCGACTATTTATGGTGCTTCCGATCTTTCGGATGGTACCATCAGGTTTATAGCTTTAACGGCATTGTTTATGCAACCTAAACTGCGCAAAAGCATAATCATTGATGAACCCGAACTTGGCTTACATCCTTTTGCTATCACTAAATTGGCCGGCATGATTAAAAGTGCTGCATCAAGAGGTGCCCAGGTAATTGTCGCTACGCAGTCCTCTGATCTTGTTAATCATTTTGAAGCAGATGACATTATTACCGTTGACCAGATCGACGGTAAAACAGAATTTAAAAGGTTACACGAAGAAGAACTATCGGCTTGGCTCGAAGATTATTCAATAGGAGATTTATGGCAAAGAAATATCCTTGAAGGGGGGCAACCGTAATTAATGAAAAGAATCATCATAGTCTGTGAGGGCCAAACCGAACAGGAGTTCTGCAAAGATGTATTACAACCTTATTTCAATTCAAAGGATATCTACCTCCAATATCCTCTTATAAAAAAATCAGGTGGTGGATTGGTGTCATGGACAGCTTTAAAAAAACAAATAGAAAACCACCTGGCACAAGATAAGGAAGCTTTTGTAACCACGTTCATTGATTATTATGGCATTGATGATAAACATGTCTTTCCTGGTTGGGATGCATCTAAAAAAGTAGCAGACAAAAGTCAGCGAATGAGTTTACTTGAAACTTCCATGCATGTGACCATTGATAATTCAATAAATCATCGGTTTATCCCATATCTCCAATTACATGAATTTGAAGGGCTATTATTTAATGACATTAAGGTATTTGAAGAAAGTTTCCGGCCAGATGAATTTCTTAATAAACCGGAATTGGAACAAACCATTAATGCAAATCCAAACCCTGAGTTAATTAACGACACCCCTCAAAATGCTCCATCCTATAGATTAAGCCGCTTAATTAAAGGCTATAACAAAATTGTTTATGGTTCCATTTTAGCCGAAAGCATCGGTTTAATAAAAATGCGGAATAAGAGTCCACGGTTTAATAACTGGATAACAATACTGGAAAACCTATAGCACCCAATAAAATGTCCGAAAAAAACAAATTAGGCCTGTGGACCAGCACCTCGCTGGTGATTGGCAATATGATTGGCGCAGGTATTTTCCTGATGCCCGCGGCTATGGCTTCGTTCGGGAGCATTGGTTTGCTGGGCTGGGTGTTTTCGGCAATAGGCTCGTTCTTTTTAGCGAAGGTTTTCAGCAACCTGAGCAAGCTGCTGCCCCATGCTACCGGCGGGCCGTATGCCTACACCCGCGACGGGTTGGGCGATTTTATTGGATTTTTAGTGGCCTGGGGATATTACCTTGCTGTGGCCTGTGCCAACGCGGCAATTACTATCTCGTTTGTGAGCGCTTTAAGCACCTTTTTTCCAATATTGGGAAGCAGTAGTGTTATTGCTGTGATTACCGGTTTATGCTCCATCTGGTTATTAGCTTATATCAATACATTGGGCGTTGTTACCGGCGGCAAGCTGCAATTGGTTACCACCATTTTAAAAGTGTTGCCACTGCTGCTGGTAGCTATCGGCGGTTTGTTTTTCATTAAGGCAGCAAACTTCAGTCCTTTTAACGCCAGCGGGACAGGCATAGTCAGCGCCCTGCAGGCAACCGCTACCATGACCATGTTTGCGTTTATTGGTATTGAAAGTGCCACCGTACCATCGGGCAGCGTGGCCAATCCTGAAAAAACAGTAGCCAGGGCAACCATGCTGGGACTGCTTATTACCACCTTTATCTATATACTGGGGAGTGTAAGCGTGATCGGTATTATCCCGGCGGCGCAGCTGCAAAAGTCACTTACACCTTATGCCGATACCGCGGTGATCATCTACGGCAGCAGCGCCCGTTATTGGGTAAGCGCCGGTATTGCCATCGCCGCTTTCGGTTCGCTGAACGGGTGGACGTTATTGCAGGGACAAGTGCCTTATGCCATTTCAAAAGATCAACT
>JGI24737J22298_10000138_pt1 | contig 22343 bp, 18 predicted proteins | sample KBSCornC3_FD_22298 | JGI IMG/M metagenome (IMG submission 22298) | reverse complement strand
TCCGGGCTTATCTTTAAAGTAATAGCCCTCATCGTAAAAACCGCCCACTTTATTATCCCAGCCATTATCCAACGCATCATCAACCATTTTTTTGCCCACCTGCAAGGTTTTGACATCCCCTTCAATACTTAAAGCAAGTGAAGCTTCGAGCATCAGATAAGCCGTTTCTACATTGTGCCCGTACGAAATATGATCAAGGCTATGATGCTGCTTATAAACGGCAAGGGTAGAATCGTGGTAAGATACCGGTGTCAAATCGGGTTGAAAAAACAGGATAAGATTTCCCTTATCATTAGTGATCTTATCACGCACCAGCATTAACATTTCTTTCAGGCGGGTTTTAAGCAATTCATCCGGCCACACGCTGTATAATTCAGTAAACGCCTCCAGCAGATGGATGGATGAGTTTTGATCTTTATAACCCGTTTCGGCAGTAGATTTTATGGTTGCATCCCTCACAATTGGTGTTCCATCACGCTGCATATGCTGATAGTATCCCTTATAAACCGGATCGTGAGCGTGTTTTTCCAACCACCAAAAACATTGCTTAGCCAAATTTAATGCGCTGGTATCGCCCGAGGCCTGGTAATATGCTGCAAGCGCGTAAATTGCAAAAGAATTACCATAAGCTTCTTTAGGAGCAAAACCACCCTGTTTGGGTTTGCCTTGTCTATCCGTAAAAATGTAAAAACCCCCGTATTGCTTATCCCACAATTTATCCCGCAAAAACTCATAGCCATGGCGGGCCCCCTCTATATAATATTTTTTTGCGGGGAAAAGCTCAGCAGCTTTGCTGTTGCTCCAAACGTGGCGCGCCTGGGTCACTATCATTTTATCCTGGTTACCTGTTGGCTTGAAATCATAGGTGAAAGCACTTAAAAAGCCACCATCGGCAGTATCAATAGCGGCCGGGTACCAGGGCTTAAGCAGTTCATCAACCATGGATATTTGCATTTCATGGGCTATCTTTTGCTTTTCGCTCTGATTATTTTGGGCAAATACAATCGACACGGCGCTGGTTAAAGCCGATAGCAAAGTGATCTTCAATTTCATAAGCTTACTTTTTATTTAAAACATGATCGGCCGCTAAAACTAAAAACAGGTAGTCGGTTGTGCCACCGCCCAAAACGTATTCGCCCTGTTGCCATAGGTAAGGCCAGTTAAGCAGTTCGGGAAAATCAGGCCGGATAAGCGCCGTGCCCGAGGTAATACCACCGGGAATATATGAGCGGTCGGCCCTGTTAAAGCCGTACGCAGTTGTCATTGATTTTGAACCTACACCCGATACAAACGAAGCTGTATTAGAACCCGGATGGCAGCCCAGCACAAAATCAATAGCATGCAGCATATAGGTATCACTAAAAACAGACGGAAAACCGGAGTATAAAAAGTATTGTTTATAACCAAAATTCTGGATCCCCCATCCCGCTCCCCAAATATTGGGTTCGTACGGAACTCCATAAGGGGTTTTAGTTCCCTGCTGCTGAATTTGAGCATATAGTTTTTTTACTGCTTCGGTTATTTTATCATGATAATTTGCATCATTGATCAACCCCATGGTGCGGCCAACCAGCCAGCCGGTGTTATCAATACTATTGACTATCGCATCGGTATTGTTTACCAGGTAATTGGTATAGGTTTTATCTTTTGTGGCGATGAGTAATTCTACCGCCAAAGCAACGCGATGGCGCAAAGTATGGTCAGGTGTGTTTTTCCAAACTTCCTGTGCTATTTGCAGGCATTGCGTAGCAAGCGTATCATTATAGCCCTTCATTACACGGCTTGCAGCAGCCAAGGCGGCGGCTGTTTCTAACGAACGGCCAGGGTTTTCCTCGGTAAACACCCAGCGGTCATCAGCCGCCGCGGGCGTTTTCAATACAGGGTTAGTATTTGAAGCATTGGTTACAAAAGGTTTGTTATCGGTGATATTGGCGGCATCACCCAAAATGGTGTACTGCCTGATGGTTGGCTCAATAACTCCACGGTAAAAACGCCCCAAGGCCTGGTAGCCTCCCGTAATGGCTAATAAACCGTGCTCAATCTGTTGCAGCATATCCGGTTTGCCATCGGGCTGATGAATTTCAACGACGTGGTTCTTTTGGTCGATAGTTGTGTTATCATATTTTACGTCGAAAGCCTCATAAGCTAATGTAAGCCCATGTACCGTTTCTGCCTGCGACTCAACCCGCAGGTCAAAATCACCGGCATCGTGCCATGCACCGCGGTCGAGAAATGGTACGTTATCGCCCGGTTTATATTTATTGAGTGTACTATGCCCCTGAATATAGCCGTCGAAATGGTTGGAATCAACCGGCGCCATTCGGGCATCATCCATATGGCATAAGCCGTGCCATACGCGGTATTTTTCGTTAACCCGCATATGGCACATCTGTATAGGCAGGAAATATGAAAGCGTTGGCTGCCATACATCGTTTCTAAATACATCAGTACTGATCTGGAATGGCTCCGTTTGATAATTGCCATATTTCACCAAGTACATACCCGGTGTGGTGATCTTTGTAAAATCAAATTGCAGGTAATGATACCTTAAAAAATCTCCCCAAATGGTGGGTGTGGCTTTCAAAGCGGTTATTAGTCCGCCGTTTTCATTTATCCTCATCAGCGAAACCGGCAATACTCTTTTATCATTTTTATCCAGTTCAATTACCGCAATTTTTTGCTGCGCGGGATGATACCCTACCTGCGATACCTGAACTACCGGTTGCGATTGCCAGCCCTCTACAGCATTTGGGGTTACCAGCCATTCTACAGCATCTTTTGACGCGCCTTTAGCCACTAACGAACGTACCACAAACCAGCCATTGTTATGCTTGGCCCGGCCATCTAACAATTGCAGGCTGCCGCCCGAAAGGTTTTCGATAGTCATGCGCTGCAAATCGGTTTCGGGCGTAATAGTGAGCTTTCTGCCTTCGGCCATGGGCATAACCTGGGTTTCACCTTCTTTGTCGATATAAGTTTGTCCGTCGGCCTGTTGAGGGAATATGCCAAATTGCTTATCCATGTAATAAGATTTGCCAAACAAAATCCCCGGGAATAACTCCAGGTTAAAACCTACTTTACCTATCCAATTATCGGGCAATGGCTTATCCAAATCAACAATGATCCTAAACGCCTTTCCCGCAGGGATCACCCGAATATTATAAGCAAAATTCAGATCCGGATAGATAATAGGGTTGAAACCGTGGCGATTCATATCCGGATTGGGGAACTCCATGCGTACGCTTACTTCGCCGGTAGCTTTATTAACCACACGCTTACCTACTTTGGGTATAGGCGACCATTGACCCGGCGTGGGTTCCAGCCTGATATCACCATTGGTAGCTACACGCTGTCCGTTTTGAATAATGCCTACCCCTCCCTGATGCCCTTCGGGGTAAAAATCATAGGCAAGCATTACGTTTATGCCCTTATATTCAAGATATTCCTGCGCGTTAAGCTTCATTAAGCCAGCAGCAGGCTTAACCTGTGCATACAAAAAACTGGGCAGTAAACAACAGGCAGCAATAATCGCGGTGAAGGTAAATTTAGATCTCATCAGGATAATGGATTAACCGGTAATATGCAACAAGATATTTGCACGGCTAAAAATACCTCTGTGACAAGGGCTCAGTATAATGATATATTAACCTTTTGTTGCCGATTTTATACAATAACGGGTATTTTACATTAAAAATCACTATTAATAAAAAACCAGCCAATAACACCGCAAACAACTTATTACCAATTAATTAAAAATAAAAATACCTGATATTAGGTATTCAATTTGTTCAGTAATTAATTTAAATTTGATTACCAGTAATACCTGTGTGCCGAAAAAGGGATCAAAGAGTAGGCAACAATTATTAAACCGATGGCCTTCCTTTTATGCTTAGCTGTAATAGCTTCACTGCTGTTACTGAACCCCTGTTTAAAAAAACAAGTATTTAAACTATTTACAGCTGTTTTTTTTATTCTTATTTTCTCTGAAGCAGTTCACGCTCAGCCTGCCAACATTGATAGTGTAAAAAATAACGGGGTTAAAAAAGATTCAGTAACTAAAGCCCTTCTTCCCGATTCTATATTAAATATTTACAACCTAAGCGGAAGAAAAGATTCGGCCAGGTTAAATGAGATCATCGCTATCAGACTCAAAACTACACTCCCAATCGATTCGTTCAAAACCCTGTATGTTGACGATATCAAAGTAGGAGAAACTGCTTTTTGGAGTAATAACGATTACGAAAAGATCGTGTATTTCAAAATAGACGAGTCGGTACAGAACCTGGCCGTGCAGTTTTTAGCCAGCAAATCCATCGATAAAGCCCGCATTCCGGTATATTTTTCGGTGGGGTATTCGGGTGGTTACATAACCAAAGGATTAATAAAAACACAACTTGAGGTTAAACAGAAAATAAACCGGGTTTGGGTATGGATAATGGCCGTTATTATGGCCGGCTTCCTGGCTATGGGCTTAAAAAACAATATTTTAAAAGATGACAGCAACTTATACTACAGTCTGAGCCGCACGCAACTTCTTTATTGGACGGTCATTTTCTCGGTCACTTACCTCTATATATGTAATGAAACGGGGGCACTTCCTGACATCCCGGGTTCACTGCTGGCTATCCTGGGCATTAGCGCTGCAACTATGGCTACGGGCAAGGTTATCGAAAATGACCAAAAAACCAAAACGGAGATTGATCCCAAAGCACATAGTGAAGGCTTTTTTCATGATATCCTATCTGACAGGACCAGCATCAATATTCAGCGCCTTCAAAACGTGCTGTTCAATATCCTGTTCGGGCTAATTTTTATACAAAAAACCGTATCATCAAACCTGCTTCCCGATTTCGATAACAATATATTGCTGATGATGGGTATAAGCGCAGGCACCTATGCCGGGTTAAAGGCTACCGAACCAACCAAAGATCAGCCAACAGAGCAACATGATTCAACTACCGTTGGAAATGAAAAACCAACCGACCAACCCGAGGGAGATGACAGTAAAGGAGGTAGTGGTAAAACCAAATAAAAAAGCTTTAAAGCCGTTTAATGCAAATCAGGCACAAGTCCGGTATCATATGATGATTAACCGGGCTTGTGCCTGTTCTTTTAATTCGGGTTTAAGCTGGGTTAGCTTTGCACGGTAACGGTTGGGTCCCAGTAATAGTAACCAAATAATACCGGATTATCAACGCCCCGCTGGCGTACGTAAAGTGCAAACTGCACGTTATATTGCTCGGTACCTTTGCCAATTACAGTAGCCTGGTTAAACCAAAAATTTTGAGTAGAAAAGCCAACCGGAATAGCGGTACTATTAGTTGGCAAAATGCCTGTGCGCGTATATACATTGAAAGTTTCACCATCAAATACTACATCCTGCGCATACCATGCTAACTTGTAAATAACTACAGCCGAATCAAAGTTACCGTACTCTGATACTGCATACCAGCGTATAACATCACCTACATCAGCTTTGATGTTAAGGTCGGCGCCGCCAGATCCGGTCATGGTATTACCGCGGGTAGCAACCATATACATATAGTTATGCGGCAAACCTGTTGGATTGTTAGGATCCTGACTTGGGTTTGGATAATCGGTAGTAATTGCATCGGTATCGATAACTACCTGGATGTTGATGATCTCCTGCGAGGTGGAGACAAATTCACTGTTAATTGCCATGACTAAAAGGGTTATTAGGATAAATAAATGTCCCTACTCTTTAAAGGATTTTCGGGTTAGCTCCTTTGATCAGAGCGAGCAGAACCGAAGCGCTTCTTAACCGGTTTTTCTTATTCGCTTATCACAATACAAACCTCCGCTTATTTAAACAGGCTTATTAGAGAAAAAATACCGAATAAAAAAAATAAGTATTTATACGTATACAAACCATAAAAACACCCTTTCACACTATTTCACACCTACTAACTTTGCGACATAGGAAAATCAGCAGAAAACAAAGCGAACAATAAATAATTAGTGAGAAATTTTTTCACAGTAGTATAAATAATTTCTCACTTATATAATTTATTATTATCAACATAAAATATAAATAATACAACTATATTACCTGCATATTAAACCTATTATATCATGAAAAAACGACCTTTTAACTTATTCAGACCGATCGCTGCAGCGATTACTATTTGCTTGTTTTTTGCCATGACTTCATGCAGGCAGGCTACCAAATTTGCCCAGGTAAAGTACACCGCTACACAGATTAATCACTGGCTCGACTCGACCAAAACTGACAATTTTGTTTTTCAGTTTTACAGCCCTCAGATTGATGACGTTAAAAAGCCATATCAGCTTGTATCATATATTCTGGATACAGCCGGAGGATATCTTAACCCCATGCATCCCGATACACTGGCTATTACAAAAGACACACTGGTTAACTTAACCGGCCCGGTGGTTTTAGGCAATACATATCTCACCAAAAAAGCTATTATGGCGATTATCTCAACCGATAGCGGAAAAAAACGTGATTATGACTTCCTGGTTTTCACCCCTAAGATCATAGCTTCCAACCAGCACCTTGTATACGCCATCAGCCTTATAAAAAACGGTGTACCTATTGATTACCGCGACTCAGACACCGGGGATGTTGATTCAAATCCATCACCTCCGGCAAAAATGTAATAGCGTTACAAAACTACTGCAAAGTGGAACAGCTAATAAAAGGTATATCTGACTGGTCGGAGGTTTGGGCGTTGCTCATTCCCCTGGCCATTCTTTGTTTGAAGAAAAAACAACCTGCTTTTAACAAACCTGTTGTTATATATTTATGGACGGCGCTGGCAATTAATGTAACTATTGATGCCATATGGAAGCTTAAAACAATTTTACCGCACCCATACAACACCAATAATTATCTGTATAATATACATTCCATAATCAGGGTGTTATTATTCAGCTCTTTTTTTATAAAGTTAAACCAGCAGTTTTTGTCCAAAACAAAAAGGATAGCGCCGTATATTTTTTTAGGGTTTGTACTTATCAATTTCATCTTTTATCAAAACTTTTTTGATTACGGACAATTGAGCAGCAGATTACTATCGTTTGAGGCGGTAATTATGATGTTTTATTGTATGCAGTATTACCTGTTTAAAATAACCGACGATGAAGAACCCAGTAAGAAACAGCCCGACTTTTGGATAGTAACCGGCCTGGGTATTTACTACACTGTAAACTTTTTCATTTTTTTGCTGTACAATGAACTCACGCTGCGTCTGCACAACTTTGCCATAAGCCTGTGGAACATCCACAATTTCACCTATACCATTTTATGTGTATTTATAGCGAAAGGGTTATATGAAACAAACGAATGATGATATCAGGCTCCTGCTCTTTATGGGCATTGCGGTTATGCTTTCCTTATTCGCAAGTATATTGCTCATTTTTATATTTTTTCAGCGTAAGAAATACCAGTATCAGCAAAAAATACAAAGGCTGCATCAAACCCAGCAAAACCAGTTGATAGAGGCAGCTGTGCGCAGTGAAGAAACTGAACGTCATCGTATTGCCGAAGAGCTGCATGATGAAGTGGGCGCCATTTTATCGGCATCAAAGCTGCATTTGCAAGGGGTAAAGATCAACGTTATTGATAAAAACAATGAGCCGAGGTATGAAAAAGGACAGGAGCTGCTTGACATGGCCATTAAACAGGTGCGTGGTATTTCGCACAATTTGCACTCCAGTATTCTGAAAGAGTTCGGGCTAAATGAAGCAATCAGGCATTTTGTTGAGAAAATAACAAATAACGACCTCATATTTATTACCACCGATCTTGATGATTCATATACAACCCAGGCTAATGAAAATGATATTAGCATATACCGCATGGTGCAGGAGTTAATGAACAATATACTTAAACATGCCAGACCTAAAAAAATACATATCACATCAACTTATAACCACGATGCTTTAAACATTAGTATTTTTCATAATGGGAAGGGGCTCAGCCATGCACAATATGAAGAACTGAAGTTTAATAAACAGGGCCTTGGCCTCAAAGCTATCCAAACCCGCATCATTTTGCTGAAAGGCGAGGTATCATTCAATCACAAGCCCGAGGGATACTACATTAATATCAGCATCCCCCGAACAATTACTATTTAACCATTATAACAATCAAAAATAAGGCGATGAAACCTATTAAAATTGCCATAGCCGATGATTATACCATATACAGGGACGGCCTCAAAATTGGACTTACCCAGGATGAGAACCTGGAAGTAATGCTTGAGGCCGGCGATGGTGAAGACCTGATAAAAGGCATTGAAACCAATATGCCCGATGTAATTATCATGGACCTTAAAATGCCTGTTATGGATGGCATGGAAGCTACCAAACACATTAAAAAGAAGTATCCTGATATGAAAATTTTAGTGGTGACGATGTACGATGACGAAAAGTTCGTAATTCATTTAATGGAGATTGGCGCCAACGGGTATCTGCTAAAGAACGCAGAAGCTGAAGAAATCAGGAAAGCGATATATTCGGTACACGAAACAGGCTATTACTTTAACAATATAGTAAGCAACGCACTTTTAAAGAAATTGGTGATAAAAGGTAATATCAAACCATCCTTTAAAGAAGGCGTTGAACTCACCGAACGGGAACAGGATGTACTGAAATTAATTTGTGCCGAAAAAACTGCCAATGAAATGGGCAAACAACTATTCCTTAGTCCGCGCTCGGTTGAAGGGATCAGGCAGCGCCTGATAGATAAGGTGGGCGTACGCAATACCGCAGGGCTGGTAATGTTTGCTGTAAAGAATGGGATAATATGAGGCTTTTTTAAAATTAGCCATCGCATTTTGCACATCCTCTTAAAACAAGATTCCGTTTATTAATAAACACACAAAATAAACGCTTAAAACAAACCTTAAAAAGCATAATTAATCTTTTCGCTTAACAAAAAACATGATTTATCATTGTTAAAATCATATAAGCCAATAATTATAGAAAAATTCATCAATTAAAATTCATTGTTTTGATAAAAAATACAATTTTCATTGATATTTTTACAACAAAACGTTGACTGATTGATCAAGATTTGAATGAAAAGAAATATCCAGTGCGATAATCAAACCTGTCTTTTATGTAAGGGCTGTATAAAAGAGTGGCTGCCTGCAATTGCAGCCAACAAAAAAAACTTTAATGTAAAAAAAGGACAGGTTATTTTCAGTGAAGGCGACCCGGTGAAAGGAATTTACTTTGTTTATGAAGGCAATGTAAAAGTTCATAAAAAATGGGGGCCGGATAAAGAACTTATTATTCGCTTTGCCAATAAGGGTGCCATTTTTGGTCACCGTGTGTTGGGTAAACATGCCACCCACTACCCTATTTCGGCAACAGCGTTGGAAGCAGGTATTATATGCTACATTGATATGGAGTTTTTTGAAGCTACTTTAAAAGTAAACCCTCAGTTTACCTACCAGCTAATGTTATTTTTTGCCGACGAACTGCAGGAGGCTGAACGCAAAATGCGTAATCTCGCGCATATGCCGGTAAAGGGCCGCGTTGCCCAGGCACTCATAAGCCTCAAAAATCAGTTTGGTACAAACCCGGAAGGCCATATTGATGTAGAACTTACCCGGCAGGACCTGGCTTCATACGCCGGCGCCACTTACGAAACCGTTTTCAGGGTAGTTAACGAGTTGTTACAGGAAAAACTGATTAGCACAAATGGCAAAAAGATCAGTATTATCAATCATGATAAACTTTTTCTTTTAACTCAGGATGACGAGTTGTAAATGGGATAATTACTTCGAAATATTATTATCCTTTTGCCTTAAATGGGTTTATTATTTTTAGCTTTTTTGGGATAAAAATCATGAGGCGTAAAGCAGAATATTGGTGTCGATTGCGATATTATTCATAATCATTAGCTTCACCCCTGTCAAACCTATACCCATTATTCAAGGTAAATTCATTTAATCTGTCGCTCAAATGATCAACGATTTTTTATATAGGCTCAGTTTCTCTTTAAATTAACGACAATCATTTTTAACATTTAGATAATTATCGGCAGCCAGCCCTCACCCAACCAAATTCCGTACTTCAACCGGCGATAACGATGTTTGCTTTTTAAAGAAGTTTGAAAAATGCGACAACTGCCCGAAGCCCAGGCTATAGGCTATTTCCGATATATTCCAGTCGGTTTGTTTGAGCAGGATGCGGGCCTCCTGGATGAGCCGGCCGGCTATATGCTCAGTTGTAGTTTTGCCGGTACTCTCTTTTAATACTTTATTAAGATGATTGCTATGAACAGCAAGTCTGTCGGCATAGTCTTTAGCTGTACGCAGACGGATTCTTTGATCGGGTGACGCTATTGGAAACTGCCTCTCCAGCAATTCAATAAATAGGGATGATACCCTTGCAGATGCATTATGACTGTTATTATAATTGGTAAAGGGCTGCAATTTTTGGCCATAATGAATTAGCTCCAGTACATAGTTCCTGATCAGGTCATACTTGTACAGGTAATCGGATGCTATTTCATGCTGCATCTTTTTAAAAATGAGGGTGATCTCATCGGCCTGTTCATCGGTAAGCATAAACACCGGGCACCCTCCGGGACTAAAGATCGGTAAAGCATCTAATACCACACCGCTTTTCGATTGCACCAAAAATGCATCAGTAAAAATGCAGAAATATCCGGATTGATCCATACTCTGTGGTTTCCAGCTATAAGGAATTTTGGGTGTGCCAAACACTAATGCATTCTTTTCAATATTAATAACCTTATCTGCATACTCAGCAATATTCCTGCCCCTCACCAGGTTAATTTTATAATATAGCCTGCGATTGTAAGGCACATGGGTAGGGTCTTTTTTTACTATAGCGATGATGTCGCTAAGGTTAAATACATTAAAATGCCCTATCTCCTTGTTGATATCAGCCGGAAGCAGGTCTCCCACCGTGCTGTTGGTACGCTCGGCGGCATTTTTATAAAAATCTTCTACTGTTACCGTTTTCATTTTTTTGCTTTGATGAGCTACACAAACTTAATGATAACTACATCAATATTTGCTTCTGGTAAATCAGTTCTTACAAAACTCAAACAAAAGTTTGCAGTAGATCAACACTTTATATTTTCCGGAGGCAAAACAAACTTAATACATAACAGAAATGTTATTTGAATTTGATAAATACCCATTAACAGATGATAAAAGAAGCCGCCTCATAATTGACTTACGAGGCGGCTTCCTTCTATATAACACCAGTATTAATAACCCGGGTTTTGGTACATCTTAACAGGGTCAAGTTTGTACTCATCAAACGGAACCGGGTAATAACGATCTTTAGCGGTAAAGTTTGCCAATGAAGCCAAACCAAAATCAGTTTGTTTTTTTGCTTTGAAGTAAGCTACCAGATCTGCATCGTTAAAGGTACGCAACAAATCGTACCAGCGGTGATGCTCAAAAGCAAGCTCAACACGGCGCTCATGCAAAATAGCCAGCTTTAATGTTGGGTATTTGGTGGCATAATCACTGTTAGTCATTGATACCGCATAAGTTGGCATACCTGCACGTGTGCGTACCTGGTCAAGGAAGCCGATAGCAGCAGCCTGGTCGCCAAGGTAGTTATTAACTTCGGCCAGGGAAAGGATCACATCAGCATAGCGCATCAGGATCCAGTCGTTACCGCCGTAGCCATTTACGCCGGCGCTGGTGCTCACATCCCTGAATTTAGTAACAAACCAGTCTTTCACAATAGGATCATTGGCATATTTAACAGAGAAAGTCATGCGGGGATCGTTGGTTTCATACTCATTAATCAAATCATGAGTAACATTATAACCAGCACCTGATGATTTTTTTTGCGAGTTGATAGTCTCACCCTTTGCCTGGAAATTAGCCGCAATTGAAGAGCTATAATTAACATCACCCTGAATATTTACTATCTGGAAGATTAACTCCGGACATGTTGTTTTTTTTGCGACATCAAAAACATCAGTATAAGGGATGCTGTTTAGCGTGCCAAAAGTACGCATATTATAAGCATTCATTAGATATGTTTTGGCATTGGTAAGGTTAGTTGTACGGTTAGCCTGATCCTGGGTAGTTGCCATAGTAAGGTACACCTGACCCAACAGGAAATTAGCAGCCGCTTTTGAGGTTCTGCCGGTAGAAGCTTGCAGGTTAGGTAGCGGGCTGTTATTGATAACATCTGTCAGATCGGCCACTATCTGTTGATAAACAACGGCTTGCTTTTCGCGGAAAGTAGCTGTAGGCAATTCAGCATAAGATAATTGCTTAGTAACCAACGGTACATCCCCCCAAAGGCGCACCAATTCAAAATAAGTAAATGCACGTAAAAATTTGGCTTCGGCAATGTATTGCAACTTTACACTATTATCCGGAAACGGCACAGCATCAATATGCGACAACACCACGTTAGCGCGGGTAACAGTACCATAAAGCGATACCCAATGACTTTTAAGATAGGTATTGCTTGGCAGTATCGAAAAATTACCAAACTGAAAAGGTTCGCCTGCGTTTGACTGGTTATCCTGAGTACCGGTGTCATCCGAACGCTGATCTGTCCACAAATCACTGCTTTCGCCTACATTATTGCCACTGCGTAACGATTGATAAATACCGTTTATAGCCAGTAACACATCATTAGGGGTTTTATAGCTGGCATCAACCGTTATAGCGTTGGGGTCACTCTCATTTAAAAAGTCTTTTTTACAAGACGGGCTTATCGCCACTGCAACTGCAAGGCAGGCAATGGCTACAAATTTTTTATTCATCTCAATATCTCTTTAAAAAATTCATTAAAAAGTAACATTAACACCTAAGTTATAAGATCTAACCAGCGGGTAAGTACCATAATCGATACCCGGGGCCAGATTGGCAGGCTGAGTATTGTTTGAAGCAGCGCCTGAATAGTTATAATCCACATCGGGGTTATAACCTTTATACTTGGTGATGGTAAATGCGTTCACAACGCTGGCAAAAACGCGTGCTTTGCTCAGGCCTAAAGTTTGCTGCAGGAAGGCAGGCAAGGTATAACCTAAAGTAAGGTTGGTACAACGCAGATATGAGCCGCTTTGCAGGTAAAAAGTTGATAAACGGGTACTGTTACTTTGCGTACCGGCACGTGAAGCACGGTAAAATGAACCGTCCCCTGGTTCAGCTTCGTTACGATAACGTTGTGCAACATTAGCATACTGGTTACCGGAACCTTCCCCATTGTACAAATAATAATCCTGCCCGTCAAGTATCTTATTACCATAAGAACCGTTGAATGAAGCACCGAAGTCAAAACGTTTGTAAGTGCTGTTAAGGGCGAAGCCGTAAGTAAATTTAGCATATGGTGAACCGATAATGGTTTTATCGGCATCATTCACAACACCGTCTTTATTGGTATCAACAAACCAAAGGTCGCCAATTTTGGCAGGGTTGGTTTGAGAAGCTGATGGAGCAGTTTTACCATAGTTAGAAGCGTTGATTATACCACCAACCTGGAAACCGTAGAACATACCGATAGGCTGGCCCTGGGTAGTTATACTGGTAAGGTATGAACGCTCGGCACCGTTGATGATGAGGGTATTTTGAGCAGGCAGTTTAACTACTTTGTTGCGGTTTAATGAAATATTACCGCTCGCGCCAAATGTAAAATCCTTTGTATTAATTATCTTACCATCTAACTGCAAGTCAAAACCGGTATTACGGATCCTTGAGTCGTGCAGATTAGTTAAGATAGTAGTACTGCCGGATATTGCCGAAATTGGCTGATTGTACAAAAGGTTATATGAATAACTTAAGTAATAGTTGGCGATAACCTGTAAACGGCCGTTAAATAAACCAATATCGGCACCAAAGTTATATTGTGAGGTTGTTTCCCAGCTTAGCTTAGGATCCTTTAAACCGCCGGCGTATGTAGCAGTAGCAATACCACCGTTTAACACTGCACCAACCGGGCTGGCCAGGGTTTGTGCGATAGCGTAGTTAGGGATATTGAAGTTACCACTTTTACCCCAGCTTGCACGAATCTTAACTGTTGACTGTTCGCCAAGGAAATTGTGATAGAAAGACTCGTCAGAAAGGTTCCAGCCTGCGGCCACAGAAGGGAAATAACCGTATTTATTTGCCGGTCCGAAACGAGAAGAACCATCGGCACGAAACGATGCGGTTAAGAAATATTTACCCGCATAGTTGTAGTTTGCACGACCAAGATATGACAATAACGTATAAGTACTTTTAGAAGCCGAGTTTAAACTAAAGAAGGCTGCATCGGCACCTTTACCTGAAAGTTCTGGTACATAATCACTCTGAAAACCGTTTGCTTTTACACTGATGTAATCGCTGGTTGTTTTTTGAGCTGTGTAACCGGCTAATGCATCAAAGTGATGTTTACCAAATTGTTTGGTGTAATTTAAGGTAAACTCGGCCAGCCTGTCAACGTTAACAAGGTTTGATGCCTGTGCATTGGCCGCCAGTATTGACTGCTGAGAGCCCGGAGGGAACGCACCACTGCTTATCGTGGTTGGGTAGTAGTAATCGTATTTTTCGGTATAGGTTTGTGTACCAAGGTTGGTTTTAAAATTAAAACCAGGCAAAATATTATAAGTAACGTTTGCATTATAAGTGCTACGGTAACCTTTTCTATTAATTTTAATACGCTCGGCAAGTGCTACAGGGTTTTCGATGCTCTGATAGCCGTATTGTGATGAGCCCGCGGCTTCTACGTTGGTTTGTAAAGAGCCATCTGCATTATAAGCAGGCAGGTAAGGCATATAAATCAGGGCGCCAAGGATTGGGCTATGATCAAAGCGGCCTTCCTGTGTTTCCTGGTTGGTATTTTGAGTATAAGCTATGTTTGCACCGATATGGATCCGTTTGCTTACATCACCATCAATATTTGTACGAAAGTTAACACGCTGCTGACCTGTTGATTGAATAATACCTGGCTGGTTTTGATACGCACCGCTTACATAATAACGAATACCATTCGATGCTCCTGAAAAAGACAAGGTATGTTTCTGGAAAAACGTGTTGCGGTAAAGCTCGTCCTGCCAATCGGTATGTACTGTTTGTTTAATAGGGGTTTGTGAAGCAAAATCATATAAGCCGTTAGGAATGCTCACACTGCCCGAGTTACCAACGTTAGTAACGCGGGTTACGTTGTTATCCGAATACATGGCATCGTTCCACGTATGGCCTGAATTAACCCAAAGGTCATGATAAGCGTTGTTACGTCCGTCGATAACCAGCAGTGCTGCCTGATCGGCGTCAAGCAATTTTACTTTGTGGGCAAGCTGATCAACGCCGGTCTGTACATCATATTCAAAACGGCCTTTACCTTCTTTACCTTTTTTGGTAGTGATCAATACTACACCGCCAGATGCGCGTGAACCGTAGATAGCAGCAGATGCAGCATCTTTCAAAATGTCGATGCTTTCGATGTCATCAGGGTTAATGAAGATATCATTACCGGCCGGATAACCGTCAATTACATATAGGGGATCAGAGCTGGCATTGAATGAGCCAACGCCCCTTACCCTGATTTTAGTGCTTGTATATGGTGCACCGCTTGTTTGAGATACTTGTACACCTGATACTTTACCGGCAAGGGCCTGTCCTAACGAAGGAGCGGAGAGATTAAGGTCACTGGCTTTAACGCTGGCAATAGAGCCGGTAACATCACTTTTACGAATAGACTGGTAACCAATGGCTACCACTTCGTTAAGCATGTTTGATTTTGGTTTCATCTTAACGTTAATGGTTGATGAACCTCCAACAGTTATTTCCTGCTGCTCATAACCAATAAAATTAAAAACCAGCACGGCGCCTTCATCGGTCGAAATGGTATATTTACCGTTTGTGTTAGTTGCGGTACCCTTATCAGTCCCTTTGATCCGAACTGATACACCGGGTAACGGAAGATTAGTTTCGTCGGTAACAATACCCGTGATTTGGGTTGCGTTATATACTATATTTTTTACCGAAGCATTTGAGATAAAAGGTTTTAGCAAAACCAGTAAAAACAATACAGGAATTAAAAAAAACCTGCTCAAAAGATTTGGGTTAATCTTTTTATTCATATTTTTAAAATTGATTGTTGAAAGAAATGACTTAAAGCCTTGGACCGCTTTTGAGTTATTTGACAATTATCCCGGACCGGGTGAGTGTTAGCGCATTCACCGGTTCTTAGTTTTATCGCCGGGCCCGATGTTAAGTTGAAGTTATGTTACATAGGCGATATTTTTAAAGACATGAGCCAAAGATTAATAATTTAATAATTATTATTGCGTTATCATTAAATAATATTAATATAAAGTTATTAATATTGTAATAATGACAGCAAAGCTAAACCTGTTATCTTAACCAAAGGATACCTTAGTGTTAAATTTACATTAAACAAAAAATAGAAAAATACTTGCCTATTTGCAGAATTTTTTGCTTTAGCCCGTTTTTTAACACTACCATGAAGTAGTGGTAAAATTCACGTTATTTTTCCGTGATGAGGTTACGGCTATCCCTTTCTCACCACCACCGAGCAGGGAAAAACCTTCCAACTCATCGCCTCTGTCAATACCATCAACCTGGCTTAGCACCACCTGTTTACCGGCCTCTATTGATTTTTTAAGATCAACATAAGTAAACCGCCATTGCCTGCCCTCAAGCTTATTCTGGATCAATACTAAAACGCCTTTATCAGCCTTCCAAAACAGATTTTGTACCCAGGGTGTACACGTAAATTTTTTGTAAAGCACACCAGGTTCCTTCGTGCTTTTGGCTTTGGCCAGCTTTTCAGGGTCGTATAAACGCACTTCGTTGCCGTGATCACCATAATCTGCAGTGGCTACATACCACTTATTATTATACTTTACATATTCCGGACGGGTGCCCTGGATACAGGCATCATCCTCAATGGTATTAATTAAGTTACCATCAAGCGTACCGGTTTTAAGCAAGCCTTTCCAGTTTACATTATAAATAACCGCTCTCCACTGGCTACCCGCCGCATTCAATCGGATAGAGTTGCCTATAAAGGTTGGGCCTCTATCATTGTTATAGGCTATGCCGGTAGGGTGGTTAATAATATCCTGCCCGTTTTGGGTTAGCTTATATTCCTTATGCAGATATACCAGGCTATCATTTTCCAACTTAAACTCCCGGATCATTCCAACTTCCCTGTCGCCATATAAAAATATGCGACCATTTTGGTATGAAATGCCCTGGCAGGCGCCCAACGAGTCGATAGTTATGGCCCGGTTAAGCTTATGATCAATGGTACCGGTGGTGATGCTGCCGATACCTAAAACAGCAGCTACCATAGTTAAAGTAAGTTTTTGCATTAGTTTAATAAAATATTACATGAATGATCAGACCACAGCTTTAAGCTTTGCGCTTTCGGCTTTCTTAACGAGGGTCAAGGGGTTCGTCAGGATCAATTTGTTTGGCTTCTTCTACCGGGTAATATTCAACTTCGGTTTCGGAGTTACGCTTGGCCAGTTTATATGGCACATAGTTCAGTTCCTTTTGGCAGCGGGCATCCATATTCATTATAAAATCGGTTTGTGATTTATCGGTTACCACAATTCCGGGCTTATCGGCAGGGATACCATATTTATAAAGCAGTCTCGCGCTGTTACGCATATTTGTTGTGGTATGACGTGCATGAGGTTCAATGATGATCGCATTTTCAGGAATGTGAAGGGTTTTTACTAAATAAACTTTCATTTCCTCGGCTTCATTATACTTTGTTTTATATGGATGCACATTGCCGCCCGATACAATGATAAACGGCGCTTTGCCTGCCTTATATTCCTGTACCGCCAGTCTGCAGCGCAGCATCCCCTCACCGCTCAATGGCGATGTTAAATTATCCGGACCAGCGCCGGGTACAAGAATATTTGAATAAGATAATCGGCCCATTTAATGGTTTTGATACGGGTTACGGCAGCCTTATTGCTACCTAACTCCATAGGCTCGTAATTGGCTGGATCCTGCCTTTCGTTGATCTGCAGATAAAGCAGGGCTGCCTGCGTAGCGGGTTCAAAAAACAGCTTTGTTCCTTTAATATCACCCAACAATGTAGGGGAAGCATCATACATCAGGGTATAATATGCCCTCGCTTTAACATTATAGCTAATAGAATCTATTTGCGGATAGTTAGGCTTTTTGCCTTCAGCATAAATGCCAATAGTGTAATTAATACTACCTGCGTCCTGCTCCCATGCTTTTATAAGCAATTGCTCCGGCGATAGTTTTTTATACAAACTATAAAGGCCCGATGGGATCAGTTTCGATTTAACCATCCTGTCAAACGCGTTACCTGTTTTATATAGTGCTGCAAGCCGGTCGCTTACGGTTTTGATGTCCTCATCAGTTAGTTTTACCGCAGTTACTAAGCACGCCGCGTCTTTACAATCAGTAAGAGAAGTGCTAAGGGCGCTTAGCTTTTTCTGAGTGAGCTGTGCCAGTTCAGGATCGTTTTTAAGTAAATTGCTTACTTCGGCATCCTGCTCAAATAAAGTCAGCAGGCCGTAGTTTTTAATCTTTACATAATCTGTCGGGGCATTTTTAACAGGGGCCTGGGTTTGTGCAAAGGCGCTTAAACCACCTAATCCAAGCATAGTTAGTAGCAGGAGTTTTTTCATTGAGCTGTTTTTTAACAAGGCGCAAATAACGCCTAAGCAGATAAACTCAAAGTTAACTACCGGTAACTTTCCTCTTACAAAAAAGGCCTAATTTTAATTTTAATTAAGATATACCATCTTTAGGTGTAAAAAATCCATATCAAATTTGATATTTGCAAAAGCAGATAAATATCTCAAACCTCATCTATGGAAAATGCTGCCTTATTAAAAGCGATTATTGAAAATGCTATCGATGGCATTATTACTATCGATGAACGGGGGATTGTCGAATCTATTAACCCATCGGCCTGCAAGTTATTTCAATATGAACCTCATGAAGTTATCGGAAAAAATGTATCGATGCTGATGCCCCAGCCTTACAGGCAGGAGCATGATCATTACATCAATCGATATCAAACTACCGGTAAACCACATATCATTGGTATAGGTCGTGAAGTAACAGGCTTGCGTAAAGACGGCACCCAATTCCCGTTCAGACTTGGGGTTAGTGACGTAAATTTTTCGGGACGTAAAATATATGCCGGCTTTATACACGACCTTAGCCGTGAGAAGGAAGCTGAAGATAAGCTGAAGGAATACACATCACACCTGGAGGAGGTGGTAGAGGAACGCACCCTCTCCTTGAAACAATTTGTTGTTGAACTGCAAAAAACCAAGGAGGAAGTAAGCCAGTCTCTCGAGAAAGAGAAAGAACTGGGGCAATTGAAAAGCCGTTTTGTATCCATGGCATCGCATGAGTTTCGTACGCCGCTAAGCGCTGTTCAATTATCAGCCTCGCTCATTGATAAATATGCCGAGCCTTTGCACAGCCTGCAGATCAGCAAGCATGTTAATAAAATCAAAAACGCCGTTGGCAACCTCACTACCATTCTGAATGATTTTCTCTCGCTCGAAAAACTGGAAGCCGGGCGTATTGAACCATCATACACCAGGTTTGACCTGGTTAAGCTGGCCGAAGAGCTAACTGAAGAAATGCAGATTATGGCCAAGCAAAACCAAAATATCCTTTATCAGCATACAGGTACAGATAGTATGGTTTACCTCGATATTAATCTGCTCAAAAACTGCATCATCAACCTCATCACAAACGCCATCAAATATTCGGGCGAGGACAGTTTTATTGAATTTAGTACCGAAATAAATGCTTCCGGCTGTTCCATTACTGTAAAAGATAATGGCATAGGCATTCCCGAAAGCGACCAGAAGCATTTATTTGAGGCATTTTTCAGAGCGCACAATACAGGCAATATCGCGGGTACCGGTTTAGGCCTTAATATTGTGGCCCGGTACACTGCCCTTATGAACGGCAGGGTTGATTTTCAAAGTAACGTAAACGAGGGTACTTCATTCACCATTTCATTTCCCGCATCATGAACCAAAAAATCCTTATCATCGAAGATAACAACGATATCCGCGAAAACGTGGTAGAAATACTGGGGCTGGCCGGTTACACGGTATTTGAAGCCGATAATGGTAAAACCGGTATTGAACTGGCCGTTAACAACCTGCCCGATGTAATACTTTGCGATATCATGATGCCCGAACTTGATGGTTATGGCGTTTTATTTATGCTGAATAAAAATCCCGAAACTGCCGCCATACCTTTTATATTTTTAACCGCAAAGGCCGAACGTATTGACCAACGTAAAGGTATGGAAATGGGTGCCGATGATTACTTAACCAAGCCTTTTGATGATATTGAACTGCTGAACGCCATTGAAAGCAGGCTCAGGAAAAAAACTGCCCAGCAAAGCTTTTATAGTCAATCGCTCGAAAACCTAAATTCAATTGTATCGAAGAACAGCGGTCTCGCTGAACTTAAACGTATTATTGGCGAACGCAAGGTACGCCTGTTTAAAAAAGACCAGGTAATTTATTATGATGGTGATAAGGGAAATGGCTTGTACCTGATATTGAAAGGCAGGGTTAAAACCGTTAAACTGGCAAACGATGGCCGTGAGTTGATGACCGCCATCCACTCTGCCGAGGAATACCTTGGCGTAAATGCTCTACTTTCGAACGAGGCTTATATCGACACAGCGACCGCCATGGAGGACAGCCATCTGTGCCTGATTCCTAAAGATCAATTAGACAACTTGCTCAATTTATACCCTGATATTGCGCGCGAGTTTATCAAAATGCTTTCTAATCATATCCGCGACCGGGAAGAACAATTATTGCAGCTTGCGTATAACTCAGTACGGAAAAGGATGGCAGATACCCTGATGCGCCTGCATAAACAGCGGGAAGAGGGCTTCAAAATTTCGCGCGAAGACCTTGCTGCCATGGCCGGGGTGGCAACCGAAACGGTGAGCCGTACCCTTACCGATTTTAAAGATGAAAACCTAATCGATAAAAAAGGAAGCCAGATCACCGTGCTTTCGCCAGAACGGCTGGCTAAAATGAAAAACTGACCGCTGTCATTTTTAGATGATCCTGCTCATTCTCTGACCAATGGCTTGATTACAACAAACCATTTGCACCCCTGTGCAACCTATTTTTGTATCAACACCAACAGCTCCTGTGGCGTTTCATAAGTTGTACCTTTATAGCTGAGGGCTTTAGCGCCAACGCATACGGTATCAACGGCTTTAGTAGTGTGTGTAATATAGATCTTCCCGCGCACGTCTGGTTCCGTACCGTCACTCACCATCCTCATACCGGTTAGCAATTGCATTACACTATCAATGCCGGTTTTTTTGTTAAAGCTTTTTTCTTTCCCTTCGGGGAAGTAATAATCAAACTTATCGCAGGTGATGCTAAACTGCGTTTCGCGGCCAAGCTCGGTGAACTTAAATTTGATGGATTGCACGTCATCATTTGAGCCGGTTTTGCTTTTGCAGGCCGCAAATGACAGCGCTGCAAGGAAAAAAAGTTTATAACTTTTCATTATCGGTTAGATATTACGGTTCCAATAAAGTTAAGGTGTTTACCAATAGAAATAAAAGTTGATATAAAAATCTATAAAAACATCCTCTACGGGGCAGGGACTTACTTCAATTCATCCAACACCCTGAACATTTTTTCCTTTATACCACGGCTCGATCCGCTAAAGTTATTAACCATAATAGAAAAACAAAGCTCTCGGCCGTTTTTTGTTTGATAACCGGCATAGCACAACACATTGTTGATGCTACCGCTTTTCATTTTCATATCATTATAAACCGGCAGACTTGTATAAAAATCAGCAAACCAGCTTTCCTTCTTTGCCGATTGCAGGATGCGGGCCAGCGTTAACGTAGTTACCCTGTCACCGGGCGAAAGGCCGCTGCCGTCGTAAATATTCATGCTGCGCGTATCTATCCCTTTGGCCGCCCAAAACTTTTGTACCTCATCCACACCATTTGCCGTTGTAGGCTTGCGTTCCTGTTTCCAGGCTATTGTTTTGAGTAACTGCTCAGCGTAAAGGTTAATACTTTTCTGGTTGAGCCAGTAAACTATTTTGCTTAAAGTTGGTGATGATATAGTTGCCAGATTTTTAGCAATTATGGGCAATGGCAGGTTTTTAGCGCTCAAAGTAGTGGCTGATTCCGGCTCATTACCGATAATGATACCTAAACTCCTCAGCNTATCATTGAGCCGCAACGCAGCATCATAAGCAGCATCGGGTAAGGCCGCCGAAATACTTTTCTTATCCTGATCAATGGCATAAGTACCGCGCAGATATATTACTTTACTGCCAACCGGTAAAAAAGCATAAGCATTATCGCCTGATCCG
>JGI24737J22298_10000136_pt1 | contig 22522 bp, 18 predicted proteins | sample KBSCornC3_FD_22298 | JGI IMG/M metagenome (IMG submission 22298) | reverse complement strand
CATAAGCCGGTGATTTTTCCCATACATTCGCAGGAACCTCATCGCCACCGAAGTGGATGGTGGGCAGTGGTGCTTCGGCTTCTTTATAAGTATTGATGATGTCATTTACAACAGTCTCAACAAAGTTATAGGTTGAAGGGAGCGATACATCAATCACGTTATCATTCCAATACTGTACCGAGCGATACTCAGATTTATCATTAAGATCATATAGCAAATATTTTTCAGCTTCGGCCTTTTTTCCTTCGGCCATTAGTCGGTCATAACGGGCATCCATCGCTTTAATAGCTCCACGGGCATGACCGGGAGTTTCAATCTCGGGTACTACGGTGATATGACGATCGTTGGCATATTTCAGGATCTCGATATAATCTGCTTTCGTATAATAGCCGGTGCCAAAAGGATTGTTAACCTCCGGGCCGGAACCGTGCGATGGAGGCAGATGGTGTTTACTATCCAGTGTATGGCCTCGTTTGGAAGCGACGGCAGTAAGCTCGGGTAGCGACGGAATTTCTATTCTCCATCCCTCATCATCCGTTAAATGCAGGTGCAACACATTAAGCTTGTACAAGCTCATCGCCTCCAGCAGTTTCAATACCTGCTGTTTTGACTGAAAGTTACGGGCTACATCCAGCATTACGGCACGGTATGCAAAACGAGGGGCATCAGCAACTTCTACACATGGGATTTGTACCGATGATGGCGTTTTAGCCAAAGCACTTGCAGGGATCAAACTTTTGAACGATTGGATGCCATAATAGATGCCAGTACTGGTCGATGCGCGGATAACCACAGCAACTGGTTTCACACTTAGCTCGTAAGCTTCATCGCCTAAGCCGGCTTTATATTCAAATGAAATAATTTTACCTGAAGATTTCCCGGCGCCCTTTTTTTCGAAGAGGCCAGCAACATAATTACTTAAAACAGATGTTTCTTTGCTGAACCGCGCATCGGCCGATGAAACCTGAACGCCCGCAGCGAACGAAAAACTGCCGCTGCCCGAGCTATAACTTACCGGTGTAGGGAAAACCTTTACCAGCTGATCTGCCGAAATATCGGTGACCGTTTTATTCCTGTCATAAACAATTTCGGGGGTTATTAAGCCCTGGTAAGTTGGTTTGTACGGCGTAATATCATATGAGCCGAAAGAATAGCCTTTTTCAGGGGCATTATCCCAAACAAGGTATGGCCCTTCAGGTGCATCGGTAATGTTTACCACAGGATCGTCGCACACAAATTCAATGCGGGAGGTTTCGCCGGGTTTCAGGTCTTTGAAGCCGGATGTTGGGGTTATGCTGTATAAATCTCCGTTAACCTGTTCAATTAGGGCGTTATCGCTGACGGCTGCTTTGGTAAAACCACGCCCCGAATTGAAATAGATCTTCCATCCTCCGGCAGGCAAAACCTCATGACTTTTATTGGTAATCACCAGTGCGGTGAGGGCTTGATTTTTATTTTGATAGTTATTATCCATTACCTGCCAGGTGAGGTGCAGGTCGGTTACGTTCGGTTTTTTATCATCATTAATTTTAAAACCGCTGCATACAAAAACCGCGGCGATAACCATCAGCGTAAAAATTTTGTTCATAATTGATCCTGTGCCTGGGAGATAGCAGACAAGTAAATATATTGCTTTTTAAATTATTTTAATAAGTATTTTAAAGAAGTCTTTAGTCTAAAGTACTAAGTCTTAAACAAGCATTTATCTGTCGTGGGTTTAGCGGTAGTGTACCCCGTGACTGGCATGATTGAAGCTTCTAGCTTCACTTATTTTACTTAAGCTGGAAGCTTCAGTAATGGTTCGCCACAGGTTACGCTATCGCTAAACCTGCGGCAGTATTTTACAACGAAAACTTAATCCATCCTTCACCTTCATAACCAAATATGAACTGCTTGGGGCGGATGATCTCGGCCAGGATCTCTATTGAGTCGACAATCCTTGGGCCGGGACGATTGAAATATTGGTTGCCATCGGCAATATAAAACCTGTCGTTTTTTACGGCTTTGAGTGATGCAAAACCCGGGCGGTCCAAAAGGAGGTTGATCTCCCGCATGGTGCGTTCAATACTGAAGCCGCAAGGCATCACCACAATAATTTCCGGGTCCTGCTGCAGGATCTCATCCCACTCAATATAAGGTGAGTGCTTGCCGTCCTGTGCCAAAACGGGCGTTCCGCCGGCTATGTTTACCAGGCCTGGTACCCAGTTGCCGGATATCATTACTGGCTCTAGCCATTCAATACAGGCAACGGTGGGTTTGCTGTCTATAAATTTCAGTTTATGCTTGATAATGTCAACCCGTTCCTGCAGGCTTTCAAGCAGTTCGGCACCGGCCGCGGGTACGTTCAGTGCATTGGCAACGGTAACAATGTCGTTAAAAATATCATCGAGACTGTTAGGCTGCAGCGATATAATTTGTGCCTGTTTATCCAGGTAGTTTTCAAGCGCCTCTTCAACATCTTTTAACGATACCGCGCAAACCTCGCACTGGGCCTGGGTTACTACCACATCCGGCGCAAGGGTTTTAATTTGTTCGCGCTTTACAGTATAAACCGATAGTGCATCGGCCAGGATCTCTTTCACTTTCACATCAATATCGGCGCTGCTCAAATCATCCGGAAAATTAGCTTCGGTACATACAGGTAACTGTTTAACAGACGCCGGAAAATCGCACTCATGCGAACGCCCCACCAGGTTTTTCTCTAATCCTAAGGCACAAATTATCTCGGTAGCGGCCGGCAGTAATGAAACTATTTTTTCAGTTGGCATGTTAACACGTTTAAAGTTTGCAAATGTAAGGATTATAGATGTGCAAATTTCAGATGTGCAGATGTGTAAATTGAAGAATTAGGCGGTGTAGTTATTGCAGCTTTCATCTGCACATTTAAAATCTGCACATCCGCAAATCTGAAGTTTGCCAACTCCAATTAACAACCTATCTTTGCTGCAATGATATTTTTGACTTTTTTCATCGGGCTTATAGCTAATTTCATAGGCTATATACCACCCGGCAATATAAACCTAACTTTAGTACAGATCACTATAAACCGTGGCATAAAAGAGGCTGTACGTTTTATTACAGCTTTTTCGGCAGTTGAATTTTTCTTTACCTATTTTATTATGCATGCTGCCCGCTGGCTTTCCGGACAATTGAAACTGGGCACCATCATCGACTGGATCATGGTGGTTTTGTTTGGTGTAATGGGTTATATCACCTGGATTCATCGCAATGCCCCACCTAAAGCCAATTACTCTGAACACGCCAGTATTAAATACGGTATTTTATTAGGCTTTCTAAACCCCATGCAGGTGCCCTTCTGGATGGTTACAGGCACATACCTCATCACGCATGAATGGATCCTTGATGGCCGTGTAGCTCTTGTTATTTTTAGTATGGGTTCGGCAGCAGGTGCTTTTTTATGCTTGTTTATCTACGCCAAGTTTGCCAGGTATATACAGCAACGATTTGCGTTAAGCACCAGGCTTATCAATACCAGCATAGCTATATTATTTTTTGCTTTCGCGATGTATCATGTTGTGAAACAGATTTACTTATCGTTTTTTAAGCATTAAAACCTTGATTTGCTTGATTTAGGGATTGCCTGATGCGGTGCGTAAGCTGCCAATCCATATTGAATTCAAGGTAATCCCTAAATCAAGCAAATCATGGTTCAATTCATGACTTTCAGCACATCTACCTTATCCTGAGCCAACTGCGCTTTTAATTCATCAAGCGATGAAAACTTAACATCGCCACGGATGTAATGGTGAAACTCCATCCGGATAGTTTGATTATAGATCTCTTCGTTAAAGTCAAAGATATTTACCTCGATATTGCGGGTAAGGCCATTAACCGTTGGGCGGCTGCCGATGTAGGCCATCCCTTTATACTTCTGATCAGCTATAATTACTGTTACCGCAAAAATACCATCGCATGGAATAAGCTTATATTTTTCTTCAACCACGATATTGGCTGTCGGATAACCAAGCTGACGGCCGATCTGATCGCCGCGGACAACCTTTCCCGTAATAAAGAAAGGATAGCCTAAAAAGGCATTAGCCAAATGAATATCGCCGCTTAACAGGGCGTTGCGGATACGGGTTGAGCTGATGGCCACCTCGTTGATGTCCTGTTCGGGAATTTCTACCACATCAAAACCATACACAGGGCTAAGGCGCTGCAGGTCTTCAAAGCCGCCCTGCCTGTCTTTACCGAAGCGATGGTCATAGCCTATTACTATTTTTTTTGTACCAATTTTGTTAACCAGCACATCGCGGATATAGCTCTCGGCAGATTGATTGGAGAAATCTCTTGAAAAAGGGGTTATAATGAGATGGTCAACCCCGATGCGTTCCAGTAGTTCGGCCTTTTCGGCTATGGTGGTGATCAGTTTAAGGCTTTCATCCTCCGGGTGCAGGATCATGCGCGGATGCGGAAAAAAAGTAAGGATCACTGTTTCGCCACCCGTGCTTTCGGCCAGCTCCTTAATGCCTGCTATAATTTTACGGTGCCCTATGTGTACCCCATCAAATGTACCGATAGTGACTACTGCATTTTTTACCGCCGAAAACTCGTCAATGTTATTATAAACCCTCATTAATTATATGAGTAAAAACACAAAGTTAATTTTTAGTTGATGGGATTAACAACCAGAATGTTTGCGCTTTGTAAATTTCTTTTACCGTGCAGTATGCACATCTGATACCTTTAATTCCCTCACGGTGTTTACCAGTTCCATTACCTCCCAGGCGTCCTCAATCCTGAAGTTGCCGCTGCGGGTGCGCCTTAGTTTTGAAAGATAAGCCCCGTTGCCTAAAGCCGCACCAAAATCATTCACCAGCGAACGGATGTAAGTACCCTTACTGCACACCACCCTGAAATCAACTTCAGGCAGCTCAATACGGGTTAGTTCAAAACCGGTTATAGTGACGTTACGCAGCTTCAGTTCCACATCCTCGCCCCGGCGTGCCTTTTCATATAAACGTTCGCCATCAACTTTTATGGCCGAGTGCGCCGGCGGATATTGCTGGATATCGCCAATGAACTGTCGGCAGTTGTTACGCAGCATTTCTTCAGTGAGTTGGCTGATGTCGAAACTTTTGTCTGGCTCCGTTTCCATATCATATGAGGGCGTAGTTGCGCCCAATACCATGGTCCCGGTATATTCCTTTTCTTCGGCCTGGAAAGTATCAATCTGCTTGGTCATTTTACCGGTGCAAATGATCAACAGGCCTGTAGCCAACGGATCAAGCGTACCTGCATGGCCAACCTTAAGCTTAAGCGGCTTAAATGAATTGCGGAGCTTGCCAACCACATCAAAGCTTGTCCATTGGTATGGTTTATTAACCAGCAGTAGCTGACCCTCAGCAAATTCCTCTATTTTAGTGTACGTGTTCTTCAAATCTTTTATTTATGTCGGATCAATTTATCCGATTTTTCGCAAAGGTACGATTTTCGCCCCTATTGCCTGACAAGCTATAAATTACTGCGCCGGATCAATCTCCTTTGGTATGAGACTGATCCGGCGCGACGCAAATTAACGCGATATACTTAAAGGTTTATACTGTTTGCAACGGATGTCCGCTCAAAATTAATCCTATAATAACAGCTCCAACCACGATACGGTACCAGCCGAAAATCTGGAAGCCACGGCGCTCAAGAAAAGTAATGAATGTTTTAATAGCCAGCATGGCAACAATAAAAGCAATGATATTACCTATGGCCAGCAGTTTAATTTCTTCGCCAGTAAATACATGCCCCTCTTTATGGAAGTCATATAGTTTTTTTGCAGTCGCGGCAAACATAGTCGGCACCGCCAAAAAGAATGAAAACTCGGCAGCTGCAGTACGGCTCAGTTTCTGTGCCATACCACCAACAATGGTAGCGGCCGAACGTGATGTTCCCGGGATCATAGCCAAACACTGAAAAAAGCCTATTTTAAGTGCCGTTAAATTGCTGATATCCTTTTCTTCTTTAATCACTGGCTTGTTGAACCATTTATCAACAAACAATAAAATAATGCCGCCAACAAACAGGGTAATACCAACCGTAAGCGCGCTCTCCAATAAAGCATCAATCTTTTTGCTAAACAATACGCCAAATACCGCTGCAGGTATAAAAGCGATAAACAGTTTTAAATAAAAATTAACCGATTGGAGGAACCTTCTCCAGTACAGGAACACTACCGATAAGATGGCACCCAGTTGTATGGCAATAGTAAAAAGCTTAACAAAAGGATCGGCTGCTATGCCCATTACTGATGAAGCAATGATCATGTGCCCGGTTGATGATACGGGCAAAAATTCAGTTATCCCTTCAATAATTGCAAGGATAATAACATGGATTAAATTCATTGGGGTTTTAAGGGGTTGAGGTAGAGATATACGTTATTACAGTAGATATCTTTCACTAAAACATATCTACTGTAAAATTCAGCATGGTTACTGTATTAATTAGCCGAAGGCTTTTTAAGGATAGCGAAGAAACCCAAAGCAAAACCGCCCAAAACTACTATTGGGGCGATAACTATTTTGGTAGTGCTGTAAATGTCAGTTGTGCCCGACATCAGGACAAAACCGAAGGCAACAACCGCCACGCTGATGATCAGCATACGGTAATTGCTTTTATCAAATATAAATTGTACCGGTTGTGCAGGCGCAGTAGCTTTTGCAGCACCGGTAGCTGCCGGCGATGTTGCAGCAGTTGTTTTTACAGGGCCGGCTGGTTTAAATTTTTGTGCCATTTATCTTTTAATTACTGAATTATTGAGTTAATGAATTAGTGGTTGAAAGTTCAGATTAAGCCTTTCAGCTTAAACCTTTTGCCTTTAACCTCTATCTGTACAGATCGTATATTTTTAAACGTAAAAACTTGTTAACTGCTAAAAAGGTACTGAAGCCTGATATAAAAATACCCAGCCCAACTACAACTAAAAACACGATGCCAAACTCGGTGTAGTTTTGTAAAAACACCAGGTCGGGTACGTTGTCATAAGCAACATATAAAGTACCTATCAGCAGGATAATAGCAATTAACCCGCCTAATAAACCATGCCAGATCCCGTACAGTAAAAAAGGCTTGCGGATAAATCCTTTTGTAGCCCCGACCAGTTGCATCGATTTGATCAGGAAACGCTGCGAATAAATGGCCAGCCTGATGGTATTGTTAATCAACGCTACCGAAAGCACCACAAAAATACCGGCAAAGGTAAGGATGATCAAACTGATGGTTGTTACATTCTGGTTCATCTGGTCAACCAGCGATTGCTGATATTTAACCTCCTTTACTAATGGGTTCTTAAGCAATTCGGCTTTAAACTTTTCAATATCCTTGTTATTGGCATACTCCGCTTTCAGGTAAACATCAACTGACTGCGATAGCGGATTGTAACCTAAAAACTTTACAAAATCTTCGCCAAGATCTTTTTGCAGGTTGCGGGCGGCAAGCTCTTTACTTACGTATTGGGTTTGTTTTACCATTACGTTGCCATCCAACTGTTTTTGAAGTTGCAATACATCGCTTTCGTGGGCGGCATCATCAACAAAAATATTAAGCACGATGTTTTCTTTAACATAGCTCGAAATATTTTTAGCGTACACCAGTATTAAACCCAGCAGNCCTACCATTAACAGCACCATGGCAATACCAAATACAGTTGAAATGTAGATGGTTTTTGTCTTTTTAGAGGATGCGCTTGCTTCAAATTCTTCCATTTACTTTTGTTAGATGTGAGATATTAGACATGAGATTTGAGATCACTATCCCCCCTCAAGTTAACATCATATTTCTGCGAAAATAAGAAACCCTCCCTAAAGGTAAAAGTTTATTGCTTATAAATATGTTTAATAACGCTTTAGCTTAACAGATTTAACATTTATTAACAACAGAACCGTTGATTTTGTCAGAACTCGAATTAAACGAATTAGATGAATTAATGAATTGCCTTGCATTCGATAAATTCCTTAATTCAAAAGATTCGAGTTCAGACAAAATTCTGATTCAGACAAATTAAACATCAAATTCGGATCTAAACCTGGAGTTAAACAAAGCGCTACCGCTATTGTTATCAATACATGACAAAGCCAGCAAACGAAAAAGATAAACCTTCGCCATCAGATACCCCGACCCACAGGCCCAATGACAACGGGCATAAAAGCAAGGTGCGTAAAGAAGATAAACAATATCACGCCGATAATCCGCATGGAGGCGATATTGCCAAAAAGCATGAGAAAGAAGAACAACCGGTTCATTCGGTGAAGAGTGTACCGAAGAAGTGAGTCACACAATATTTGTCATTGCGAGGAGGAACGACGAAGCAATCTCTTAGCTATGCATATCGAACATGCATTGGCTATGGGATTGCCACGCTGCGCTCGCAATGACATGATTTAATATGTACCTATCTCGCAATTCCCGCTGAGTTAAACTGAAGGTCGTACAATTTCCGGTAGTGGCCGTTCTCAATTTTAAGCAATTCCTGGTGACTGCCCGTTTCCATGATCTCGCCGTGATCAAGTACAATGATCCTGTCGGCGTTTTGAATGGTGGAAAGCCTGTGGGCTATCACTATAGCCGTGCGGCCTTCCATTAATTTATTGATGGCATTCTGGATCAGGATCTCGGTTTCCGTATCAACAGATGACGTAGCTTCGTCCAAAACCAGGATCGCGGGATTATAAACCAGCGCCCTGATAAACGAGATCAGCTGCGATTGCCCGGCCGAAAGTGTTGAGCCGCGTTCCATCACATTATAATCGTAGCCGCCGGGTAAACGTTCAATGAAATCATGTGCACCAACATCTTTGGCTGCAGCTATGATCTGCTCACGGGTAATAGTGGGATTATTGAGGCTGATATTATTGGCAATGGTATCGCTGAACAAAAAAACATCCTGTATCACGGTGGCTATCTGCGAGCGCAGGTAGTTTACGTCGTAATCATGGATATCGTGCCCATCAACCCTTACACAGCCTTTGCCAATTTCATAAAAACGGTTCAGGATATTAATGGTTGATGATTTACCTGCGCCGGTTGCCCCTACCAAAGCCAGGGTTTCGCCGGGTTTGATATGGAAGCTGATGTTTTTCAGCACCCAGTTTTCATCGTTATAGGCAAACCATACTTTATCAAAGCTAATATCGCCCTGCAGTCTGCCTGTTGTAAGTGTGCCTTTATTTTCGGCCACCTCGTCTGTATCCAGTACTTTAAAAATCCTGTCGGCACCAACCATGCCCATTTGCAGGGTATTAAACTTATCGGCCAGCTGGCGGATAGGCCTGAATAACATATTCAGCAATACTATAAAGCTGGTGATTAATCCGGGAGTAATTCCCTTGCCTGATGCGGAGATCGTTAGCATTTGACTATCTGACAGCATTCGTTTACAACCATACCAAACCAACAGGCCCATGCATATGGCAAACAGAATTTCTACTACAGGAAAGAATATCGAATAATACCAGTTGGAGCGGATATTGGCATCGCGGTACTTCTCGTTCACGGCTTTAAATTTGCGCATCTCCTGGTCTTCACGGGCGAAGATCTGGATCACGCTGATCCCTGAAATGTGCTCAGCCAGGAAAGTATTGAGCCGTGCCACCTGCGTACGCACCTCCTGGAATGATGACTTGATAGCCTCCTTAAACACATAGGTTGAAGCAAACAGGAAGGGCATCGGAATGAGCGTGATCAGGGCCAGTTTCCAGTCCTGCCAAAGCATATAGCCTATCACAGCAACCACCAACAGCATATCACCCATGATAGAGATCAACCCTTCCGAAAAAATATCGGCAATAGTTTCCAGGTCGGACACCGTACGGGTAATTAACATGCCAATAGGCGTACGGTCGAAGTATTTTAATCTTAAACTGGTAATGTGGTTAAAAATATCGATCCTCAAATCGCGGATCACATATTGGCCCAGCGCATTGGTTAAATAAGTTTGGTAGTACTGCGCAATAGTTTGAATGAGAAGCTGTGCTATCATGAGCTCAACCATAAAAACCAACCCATTATAATCATCGTTCAAAATATTAACATCCAATGTACGTTGGATCAGGATTGGCTGCAGCAAAGCATTGGCTGCTATAAAAATGGTGAGGAAAGTAGCTATAACAAAGGTTTTATTATACGGCTTAACGTAATGCATTACCCGGCCGAGTAGCTTCCAGTCGAGGGCCTTTCCGGTTACGCCCCCAGAAGGGGGGGCTGCTTGCTTGGTTGCTCCCTCATTTGCTGAGGAGGGAGTTTCCTGTTTATTATCTTTTTCTTCTTTAGCCACTATATCAAAGTTAAAGTATAATTATCTATCGTCAAATCTCATCCACATTATCCACCATTGTTCCCCCTTCAGGGGGCTAGGGGGCTAATGGAGCGACCAGTTGGTAAGGATATTTAACTTCCGTCAAATACAACCCGCAAGCCGGTACGCTGGTGCCGGCATTGGAGCGGTTTTTACTTTCAATAATTTCACGGATACCTTCCGGTTGCATTTCTTCCCGGCCAATCATCATCAAGGTACCTACAATGGCCCGCACCATGTTGCGCAAAAACCTGTCGGCAGTGATATGGAAAACAATGCCGTTTTCGGTTTTCACCCATTCGGCACGGGTAATTTTGCAGTTATTGGTTTTTACCTGGGTGTTTGATTTACTGAAACAGCTAAAATCAATGTACTCCATCATAATGGCCGCGGCTTGGTTCATCAAATTAATATCAGGCACATCGCGCAATTGCCAGGAAGCCCCTTGCAAAAAAGGGTCTTTATTAAAGTGAACATGATACTGATACGAGCGCGATGTGGCATCAAAACGGGCATGTGCATCGGCATGTACCGGGATAATATTTTTTATAGCGATATCAGGTGGAAGCAGAGCGTTAAGGCCCCTCACTTTATGTCCATAGGCAATAGTCGATAGACCATAGCTTGAGGATTTACTATCGACCATGGACCATGGACCATGGCCTTCAATATCAAAATGCGCGAAGAATTCTTTGGCGTGCACGCCCGTATCTGTGCGGCCGCAGCCGGTTGTTTCTATGGGCTGCCGTAAAATTGTGCTTAGTGCCTTGTTCAGCAATTCCTGTACACTTACGGCATTTTGCTGTATTTGCCAGCCGTGATAGGCAGTGCCATTGTAGGCCAGTTCAATAAAATAACGCTGGTTGTTGCTCACGAGGCAAAGTTAACAATCTGCCGCCTATGCCGGGTTCATAATTTGGTCATAGTATTATGCGGGTTCGGTTATATAGGCCTTATAGATAGCCTCAAACGCCAGTTTATTTTTAACAGCCAGATTAAAAGGCTTATTGATAAAGGTATTGCTATAGCCAATGGTTTTTGCCAGGTTACGCAAAACATCAAAATAGGTTATTTCAATACCTTCGATGATCTGCACATAAAATACAATGAACACATCACGCTCCATGGCGGTTTTCCCGGTTTTAATTGCCGATATATAAGCTTCAAGCGTCATGGCTTTTATGCCAAGTACCGTCGTTTTTGATGGCGTTTCATTAATGGCGCTGTAAATAGAATCGAGATGGGTAAGCTGCTTTTGGGTAGCTTCATGACATTCCTGTACGGCCTCCTTCAAATAAGCTAAGGATGCAAGCTCTTTTATCTCTTCAAAAAAATCAATCAGATGTTTTTTACCAAAATAAATACTGTTCAGGTGCTCAAGGAAAATCCTTTTTAAATGGACGTTCTCAAATTTAACATCTTCGGGGTTTTGTTCACTAATGCGGGGCATTTGACAATTGTTTAAATACAAATAAATATACATTAAATAATTATCATTCAAAGCAAGCGATATCGCTATTAAATTAGTGCTTCTCCAATAAGCAAAACATTTATATTTGCCTTTATAATTTTTAATATCATGCTGCAACGCATCCAAAGCATTTACCTTTTGTTCGCCAGCCTTGTGCTGTTCGCCCTTTTCTTTTTTCCGCTTGCCCACAACGTCTATGTTAATGATAAACCATCCAGCATTATGGTTACCGGTATTTACCAGGATGTGAACGGCGTACAGCAACATACCCAAACATTTGTGGCACTCACCGCCATAACCGCTATTGTTGCCCTCATTCCCCTGGTCATCATTTTTCTATATAAAAACCGAAAACAGCAAATAGCCTTCTGCTACAGTGCTATACTGGTACTTATTGGCTACAGTTTCTGGATGGCACAAACTGTTAAAGGCGCAGCAGGCAGCATTACCCTTGACACACGCACGATGGGTATTGGCCTGTTCCTTACTTCATTAAGCATCATACTGATCATCTTCGCACAAAAAAGCATAAAAAAAGATGAGAAGCTGGTAAAATCGGCCGACAGGTTGAGGTAACCCGGGTTAGCGTTAAGTCGGAAGTTAAAAGTCTGGTTTTTCTTTTTTATACCTGGAGCTTGTGGCTGAAGCCTTAAGTCCCTTTTTTGCAATCCCGGTGTAAAAACCAGGTAATGGATTGATGATTTTCATGCTTACTAAAGCCCCTTATTATCAAACATCGAGCTTTAAAAACCGGAGAAAAAAGTAATCCTTGTTATGAAATTATTAATTAACTGGTTTTTTTTCAGTCAATTAGTGGCTTATTCTCGATAATACTACCAAACTTCATTTTATCTCAATCCGCCTATTGGAATTATAAAACATTAACACTATCTTTGCGCCCGATTTGACGATGTTGTCAAATTCGTTATTTAAATTCATGAACAACCCATTTATTGAACTGGGAATCCGTCATGATATTGTTAATGCCATCTCTGAGTTAGGATTTGAGAATCCTACACCAATCCAGGAGCAGTCAATCCCGGTATTGTTAACAGGCAGCAACGATTTTGTCGGATTAGCCCAAACCGGGACCGGAAAAACTGCTGCCTTTGGCCTACCATTATTGGAACTGCTTGATTTCGAAGAAAATCATCCACAGGCACTTGTTTTATGCCCAACACGCGAACTTTGTTTACAAATCGCGAACGACATTAAGAACTACTCCAAAAAAATGAGCAACGTACACGTTGTTGCTGTTTATGGCGGAGCAAGCATTATGGATCAGCTACGCCAGATCAAACGCGGCGTACAGATCGTAGTTGCTACACCAGGGCGTATGCTTGATATCATTAACCGTAAGGCTATTGATTTTTCGGCTGTGAAGTATGTAGTATTGGATGAGGCTGATGAAATGCTCAATATGGGCTTTCAGGAAGACATTGATAGTATCTTATCTACCACACCCGAAGAGAAAAAAACCTGGCTATTCTCGGCCACAATGCCTGCCGAAGTTAGGCGGATCGCGAAAAAATACATGACCGATCCTTTCGAGCTTACCATGGGCGCAAAAAACACCGGCAATGCCAACATCGAGCATGAGTACTATATAGTACGTGCACGTGACAAGTATGCCGCGTTTAAACGTATTGTTGACTTTAATCCTGATATTTTTGGTATCGTATTTTGCCGTACCAAAATTGAAACCCAGGAAATTGCTGAATCGCTGATCAAAGACGGCTACAATGCCGATTCATTGCACGGTGACCTTTCACAGCAACAACGCGATAAAGTGATGAAACGCTACCGTGAGCGCAGCCTGCAATTATTAATTGCTACTGACGTTGCCGCACGTGGTATCGACGTTAACGACGTAACTCACGTTATTAACTATTCATTACCCGACGAGATTGAAAACTACACTCACCGTAGCGGCCGTACAGCCCGTGCAGGTAAAACCGGTGTATCAATCTCTATCGTTAACGCCAAAGAATTAGGCAAAATTCGCCAGATTGAGCGTGTTATTGGTAAAAAATTCGTGAAAGCTGAGATCCCTACAGGTTTTGATGTTTGCGAAAAACAATTATTCTCTATCGTTCACAAAGTACATAACGTAACTGTTAACGAAGAGCAGATTGAGCAATACCTGCCGCGCATTTATGACGAGTTTAAAGATTTCACCAAGGAAGATTTCATCAAACGATTTGCTTCAATTGAATTTAACCGTTTCCTTGATTATTACAAAAACGCTCCTGACCTGAATGCCAGCGTTGAAGAAGGCCGTAACAGGTTCGAAGATCGCGGCGAACGCGGCAATGGTGTACGTGGCAACTTTACCCGTTTATTTATAAACTTAGGTTCGGTTGATGAATTTAACCGCGGCGATTTGTTAGGTTACATCTGTAACACTACCAAAATAAGCGGCCGTACCGTAGGTAAAATCGATGTTAAAGGTGTGTACTCTTTCTTTGAAGTACAAAACGAAGATGTTGATAAAGTGATGGCCAGCTTTAAAGAAGCCGAATATAAAGGTCGCCCCGTAAGGATCGAGATCTCTGGCGAGGGCACCAGCGATAACCGTGGCGGCGGCGAACGCCGTGAAGGCGGATACCGTGGTGGTGATCGTCGTGAAGGCGGATACCGTGGCGGAGATCGCCGTGAAGGTGGTTACCGTGGTGGCGAGCGTCGTGAAGGCGGTGGTTACCGTGGCAACGAAAGGCGCGAGCACAGCAATGGCGGTGGTTTCCGCGACTTTTCAGGCAAACCCCGTGAAGATCGCCCTGAGCGCAGAAGGAGATTTTAATTATCCATCATAAAAAAACCACCGATTGAAGTCGCAAGTTTAAAGTCGAAAGTTCTAAGTCTTATTTGAATTCGTTTTATCGACTTAAGACTTAGAACTCACGACTCCAGACTTGAGGCCCAAAGGGTGGTTTTCATGAGCTTCCTTTAGTAAGAAGCATTAGTTTTAGTTTAGTTTTGTTAACAAAGCCTTTTTACCGCTGCATACGGGAACAAAGGCTTTTGTTTTATATATAAGCCCGCCTTTTCTGGTCATAAGCAAACTTCAACCCATCCATAAAACTTATGAGCTTTCGGCTTTAGGCATTCTGCCTTCCGCTTACATTAACGGCTAAATTCAACAATATCCGAATCAGGATAACAAAGCGTTAGCTTACTGTCGGTAAGTTCCTTAATAAAAAACTTGGTATAAGGCCTGCTCCCCTGGTATGAGGTGTAAATGGTATCATTTTTTACAAAATAATCCTCTTTGCTGGCCTGCCCGTCGTCCATAATAAAATCTTTATCCGTTATCGAAAGCTTGGTAGCACCATCTTTTGATTTCCAGTTACCTTCCAGCTTTTTATTGGCAGCCGGCGGCTGAGAACAAGCGTATATCAATAACATGCCTGCAACTGCAACAAATATGGGAGCAAACTTTTTCATGACGGATCAGGATTTTTTTAGAACGGCTTACGCCTTTGTTGAATTTAATTATTGGGTAGGTTTATCTATCAGTTCAGATTTTTTCAGATAAACCCGGTGACCTTTTTTATTCACATAAAAATAATGCGAATATTTATCAATGTAAATGGTTTCGCCATTAGGGCCAACCTTGCCGGCATATTTCTTATCAGCTACTGTAGCTGCGCCTTTGGCCGCAACTTCGGATGTTTTATGGCCTATTTTTTTTGTGGTTTTGCTGATCTTACCACCGAGGGTTGAATCCTTATGCGTTTGAGTAAAGCCCGGGCTAACCATAAATGTACCGGCAGCAAACAGGGCTATTTTAAACAGATTTTTCATATTGACGGTAATTAAGTTTTTTAATAAAATCAACTCAATTTTTCGGCCAAATTTCTCATTTCTATCACAGGTGAGCGCTTTTGATATAAAATAGCGTAAACCGCCTCGCAAATAGGGATGCTTACACCATATTGCTTATTAACTTCATGTAGGCAATTTACTGCATAGTACCCCTCGGCAATCATGTTCATTTCCAGTTGGGCCGATGTTACTGTATATCCCTTGCCTATCATGTTACCAAAGGTGCGGTTACGGCTAAATTGCGAATAAGCAGTAACCAGCAGATCGCCCAGGTAAGCGGATTCTTTAATATCCCTGTCGATAGGATGTACAGCGGCCACAAAACGCTCCAATTCGCGAATGGCGTTTGATATCAGCACTGCCTGGAAATTATCTCCATAGCCTACACCGTGGCAAATACCACTGGCAATGGCATATACATTCTTTAAAACAGCCCCGTATTCTGTACCATAAATATCATCAGAAATGTTTGTTTTGATATACCGGGTATTGATCATTCCCGCAAACCGTGAGGCAAGTCTTGTATCTCCGGAAGCTATAGTTAAATATGATAATTTTTCGAGCGCTACTTCCTCGGCATGGCACGGACCGCTGATCACCATAAAATCATCAAACGATATATCGTATTTTTGATGAAGAAACTCGGCAATTATCAAATTTTCATCGGGCACGATACCTTTTATAGCCGATACTATCTTTTTACCTTTCAGATCGGCAGCAGTTATATCTTTTAGCGCATCTTTCAAAAAAGCAGCCGGTACATTAAGCAACACAATGTCAGCAGCTGCGATAAGCGGTTTCAGATCGGTAGATATATTTTGTTCGGGAAGTTTGATCTCCACCGAACTCAGGTAATGCGGATTACGCGCAAACTTTTTCAAATGTTCCACAGCTTCGGCGTTACGCATCCACCAAAAAATTTCTTTTGGGGTGGTGTTGTCGATAAGCATTTTGATATTAGCCGTAGCCCAGCTCCCCCCGCCAACAACTGTGATCTTGTTTAATTTTTTATCCATCAATAAATAATAGAAATATCGCTGCCTGGTTTTAATCGGCTAAGCAAATTAATGAAATATTATGCAGATTGGCGAATGATAGAAAAAGTGGGCTTAACTACTTTTTTGAGTCTTTTTGCAAGACAATAATCTGGCTCCGGGCCGATGCTTCCGTTTTTCTTTTCTAAGAAGCTGTTTAAGAATGAAGAATATTAACTGCCGTTGGTTTTAACCAACGGATTAAGAGCCGAAAACTCCTGGCTTTAGCCTAATTATGCAAGCGGATTTGGGCTGAAGCCCTCTTGTTGTGAATGCTTTATTCCGTTGGTTAAAACCAACGGCAATGAAGTTTTATCTACCGGTAAACGATATTTGTCAAAAATAAACAGTTTCTAAGATAAAGAGTTTAAGATAGTTTGCATGCTCCAGGGTTTCTTTTATCGGGATGGTCGGTTAAAGAATAGCAGGGGAGCGCAAGATGCTATTAGTTGTTAAGCATCAATTCAAAAACACCTCATCCAAAAACACCCAGCCCGGTTTGCCTTTGGCCGGATGCCATGCCGGCACGCTTTTAAGCGGTTGGGCAACCAGTTTGATGCAGGATATCTTTTGTTCGGATTTTAACTTACATTCCAATGGGATCAAAGCAAACGGATCGGATTTTTTTGGTGCCCCCGTTTTAAGTGTGCTCAACAGCTTGAGATGGTTTTGATCAGAGCCTCCCCAAACCTCAACCCCGGCGGGCAAAAAGATCTGGGAACCTGTATTACGCATTACATTGAGACTAACCGAATGCAGATCAATCGGTTTATTAAACCACATGATCACCGCCAGATCCTTTTGTGATGCAACCCATTTTCCGTTGCCAAAATTGTCGCTGCCTAATTCTTTATCAATAATTGTTTTAGCGCCATCGCCTTTGTATTTGTCGTCGGGATATTTGACAAAGCTGATACTATCGGGCGTATAGGCACATTTATAAACATTGAATTGTACGGTATCGCTGCCAACCCATCCGGCTTTAAATGCCCTTGTCCTGATCGCAGTACTTCGGGTAAGTATAATTCCCGGTTTGTAAGATGCAGCCTTGATACTATCAGGCACCGAACCATCAGTAGTGTACCGAATATCCGCGCCTTTTATAGGGTTGCTAAGTTGTAAAGCATAACTCTGTTTAAATATAACTGCCGTATTTTTTAACTGCGGACTGGTGAGTTTAAGCGCCTTACCATCATCCTTAAAGCCGGTTAAAAGGCTTAATTTAGGGTTTTGTTTTTGAAGCAATTGCAGGTCGGCCGGGTTCAGGCCGCTATCCCATACCGCCAGTTCATTGAGACTTTTTATAGCGACGAGCTGTTTTACATCGGCTATATTAAGTTTAACCCCCGTTAATGAAATACTTTTGAGATATTTTAAACCTGCTAATTCCTTTAAACCTTTGCCCGTAACATCGCTGAAGTTAAGGTTTAGCCTGCGAAGGTTTTCAAATTTGGCAATCGTTTTCAGGTCGGTATCCTTTACGGGCATCTTGTTCAGATCGAGCGATACCACCTGTTTTTTTATAGAACTTAACTCATCCAGCACTTTTACATTATAGGCGCTTTTATTGTAGATATTAACCGCTAACGCCGGCGACTCGCTGGCCAGTGGATAAATCACCCGGTAATTGTTGTTCAGCTTTTGAATTTCTTTTTCATTGGCTGCCGAAAAATCATAAACCTCTTCTTCGCTTTCGGCAGGCTTTAAACGGGTGGCGGCTATCATCCGTAACGAATCGTTAGCTGGCAATTCGATCACTTTTTTGCCGAAGCGCGCTTTACTTTTTATCCAAAGGTAAAGCAGCATTTTTTCATCATCGGTAAGCTGCGTTTTGCCGGTAGGCGGCATGTGTTTCTTTTCGGTTTCGGGCAGGTGCACACGTTGCAGCAGCAGGCTCATGGCTGGGTCGCCGGCTATGAATAGTTTGCCGGTTTTGCCGCCTTTCATTATCGCTGCCGAATCGGTAAGCATCAGGCCGCCTTTCTTTTTATCGATATTATGGCAGCTTTGGCATTTAACCTCAAATATCGGGCGGATCACATCGTTATAAACCAGCGCCTGATCTATCGGTACCACGTTTGTGCTCTTGTCCATTACCGGGGCTAAAACAAAATCATTGCCATGGGTAAGGTTGCCGCCAAGGTGCCCGGCAACAATTAAACAGAAAACGGTTATTATAGCTCCGGCTTTAGCCAGCCTTACGGTATATTTTGAGGTGTGACGGATGAGATATACGCCATACCCGGCAAAGGCCACGCTTACCCCAAACCATTTATGCCATTGCAAGGTATCGCCCTCATAGCCAGGCTCTCTTGACAGGAACAAACCCATGATTACCGTTATGGAGGATAGCAATGCGCCTAAAAGCAGCAGGTAACTTGTAAAAGTTTGATACAGTTTTTCGTTAATAAACTCGGCCCGGTAACGGAAAAACTCCATCACCATGGCCAGCATCAGTATCACGATGGGAAAATGCAGAATGAGCGGGTGCATGCGGCCAACGGGTTGCAGCCAGCGGGGCACAACCAGGCTATCGCCGGCTATAACCAGCACTACAATAAAAATATTAAGGGCAAATAATGTCCCTTCCGCAAAACCTTTATGGCTGCTTTTCATATACGCCGGGCTGTATGTGTATTAATTAAACCCTTGTGAATTTATAAGGATATACCTTGCCCGATGCCCATTGTGCTACATACAAATTCTCGTCGTTATCCACACAAACATCGTGAGGGTTCAGGAAAATCTTTTCGGCCTGGGCCATTGGTTGCAGCACACCGTCGGTATACACTGGTTCGGTACCGCCAAGGTTGGATACTACTTTATTGTTTTTATCTAATATGGTAGTAAAGCCGGTATTCTCCTTGCTCAGGTCGGGCGAGCGAAGTACGGCAGCGTACAAATGATCTCCCTTAATTACCGGGCGGCAAACGCATGCTCCCGGCAGTTTGATCACTTCCTGTAGTTTGCCATCCATGCTGAAGCGTTTAAAGCAATTACGGGTACGATCGGTAACCAGTAATGTCGGTGTATCATATCGCCTGTCAATCACGATACCGTGCGCATTATCCAGGTGTTCGTCGCCCTCGCCTTTACCACCGAAGAAACCTTTTAGTTTGCCATCTTTATCATAATGGGTAACGTATTGGGCCCCGTAGCCATCGGCAATAAAAATATCGCCATTGCTGTCGATAGTAGTTTCGGTGGGAACAAATTCTTCGGCTTTTTTGTAAACGCCGGTTTCGAGCGGCACATTAATGGTCATTAAAATACGGCCATCAAGCGTGGTTTTATAAACCTGGTGTTTTACGGTATCGGTTATGAACAGCACCTCGGTGCCGTTTTCATTAAACAGGGTGAGGCCATGTGCACCGGGGAAATCATGCCCCCAGGTACTTAGCAGCTTGCCCGATTTATTATAAATGAGTACATTGTTCTTAGTCTCGTTAGTGAGCAGTAAAATGCGGCCTTTTGAATCCTGCACCATCTCATGGCAATCATTCACCGGGTTCTTCTGTGAATCGGCCTTGCTCCAGTTTTTATCCATGCGGTAGCGCATATTACCATGACCGTAAATTGGGCCGTCATCTTTCGCTAACATGTCTTTCGCTATAAAAAAGCCTGCTGATAAAACTGAAGTGTGCTTGATAAATTCTCTTCTTTCCATACCGTTGATTTTTATGATTGCGTTGATTTCGCTGATTATTTCTTTTGATTACACCGATTTTTTGAATTCTTGTTCATCCCGTCATTGCGAGGTACGAAGCAATCGCGAACTTTACAGGGCGGACTTGCATAGTGCCTCGGCCTCCGTGCGATTGCTTCGTACCTCGCAATGACATAGTTGAATGGGGAGGGTTTAGGTGGGGTTTACGCTATGATCCCCTTCACCACATTCCCCGCTACATCCGTTAACCTATATCTTCTGCCCTGGCTTTTATAAGTTAGTTTTTTATGGTCGATACCTAATTGATTTAGGATGGTGGCATGGAAATCATGCACGTGCACCGGATCTTTTACGATGTTGTAGCCAAACTCATCTGTTTCGCCGTAAACGATGCCCGGTTTAATACCACCGCCGGCCATCCAGATGCTGAAACAGCGGGGATGATGGTCGCGACCATAATTGGCTTTTTCCAGTTTACCCTGGCTGTAATTGGTTCGTCCGAATTCCCCGCCCCAGATTACCAGTGTTTCATCCAACAGACCACGTTGTTTCAAATCAGTAACCAGTGCTGCGGATGCCTGGTCGACATCTTTAGCTTGCCCGGCCATTTCCTGCGGTAGGTTGCTGTGCTGGTCCCAGCCCTGGTGGTAAAGCTGCACAAAGCGTACGCCGTTTTCAGAAAGTTTGCGGGCCAGTAGGCAGTTAGCCGCATAAGTGCCGGGAATAAGACACTCCGGCCCGTACATCTTCACAATATCGTCCGACTCCTTACTTACGTCCATAATTTCGGGTACGGCGGTTTGCATGCGGTAGGCCATTTCATATTGCTGTACCTTGGTATTTATTTCCGGGTCGCCGAACTCTTTGTAGTTCATGTCATTGAGCTCGGCCAGTTTATCCAGCATTTTACGGCGCTCGTGACGGCTCAGTCCTTCCGGATCATTCAGGTACAGGATTGGGTCTTCGCCGCTGCTGAACTGTACGCCCTGGTGAATAGAATCTAAGAAGCCATTACTCCACAATTTGGAGTAAACACCCTGCCCGTTTCCCTTGCCTTTAGATAACAATACGGTGAAAGCCGGCAGATTTTTATTCTCGCTGCCGAGACCATAACTTACCCATGAACCCATGCTTGGGCGGTTGCCCTGCTGTGCCCCTGTCTGGAAAAAAGTTAGCGCGGGGTCATGGTTAATGGCATCGGTGTTAAGCGATTTAATAATGCAGATGTCATCGGCAATTTTACCTATGTGCGGAAACATATCGCTGATCCAGGCGCGCGACTCGCCATATTGCTTAAAATCATAAAAAGAACCTACCAGCGGGAACGAAGCCTGTTTAGCCGTCATGCCGGTAAGGATCTGGTTGCCGCGTACCGATGCCGGCAGCTCCTGCCCCATCATTTCGCGCAGCTTGGGCTTGTAATCAAATGACTCCAGTTGCGAGGGTGCCCCATCCTGGAACAGGTAGATTACCCGCTTGGCCTTTGGCGCAAAGTTGGGGATGCCGGGGATAAAATCAGCCTCGGCTTCATCTCCCTTGCCACTAAACAGATCAGGAATGAGCAATGAACCCAATGCCACGCTGCCAATGCCCAGACTGAGCCTGGAAAGAAACCTGCGCCGGTTGATGTTAAGCCTGTTTTCTAAAAAATATTTTTCCATGTGCTCAGGTTTTTGTTATGGCTTCTTCCAGATTATACATGGTATCAACCACTTTCATCATAGCTGCGAGGGTTATTTTATCCAGATTGGCCGGTACCGGGTATTCGCCTACAGTGAGCAGTTTTTCGGCATCCGCCTTTTTCATGCTTTTTAATTCATCGGCATAGTATGAGGTTAAAATGGCCAGTTCTTTTTCTTGTGGATGGCGGCACAGGATCAGCCGGAAAGCTTTGGTGATCTTTTCTGTCGATGTGCTTTTATCCTGCAAAAGTTTCGCTGCTAAAACCCGCGCACTCTCTAATACTGTAGGATCGTTAAGCATAACCAAAGCCTGCAAAGGAGTATTGGTACGCAGGCGTTTTACTTCGCACTGGTCGCGGTTGCTGGCATCAAAAATACCTAAGGATGCTGGCGGAACGGTACGTTTAATTAAGGTATACATTCCCCTGCGGTACAGGTTAGGGCCATGTACCTGTTTATAATTTGCCAAAATCCCCCTGCCCGATGTGGCGTTTTCCCAAAGGCCCGGCGGCTGGTAAGGGTTAACACTCGGGCCGCCGATGG
>JGI24737J22298_10000132_pt1 | contig 22883 bp, 21 predicted proteins | sample KBSCornC3_FD_22298 | JGI IMG/M metagenome (IMG submission 22298) | reverse complement strand
TGAATCGATGATCTACATGGAGGTGGATCGCGTCGACGCGAAGCTGCGGCGTGCGTTGGAGGGCGACCTCCGCGGCGTATTGTCTGACGTGCGCGGCGCGGTCGAGGATTGGCCGCGCCTCCAGCTCGCGCTGCGCGATGCGGCGCAAGGCCTGCCGGACGGCGAAGGCGCGGCTTTGCTGCGCTGGTTTCTGGAGCGCCATTTCACGCTGCTCGGCCACCATATTTGTCGGCGCGACGGAGCGTGCGATCCGGGCCTCGGTATTCTTCGTGGGGAAAGCGAGCCGCTCTGGTCCGTCGCCGCACGCGAGGCCGCCTTCCGCTGGTTCGAACAGGGCGGCGAGGCGCCTTTGGTGGTGAAGGCGGATCGGATCGCTACGGTCCACCGCCGCGCGCCGCTCGACCTGTTGATCGTACCCGTACGCGAGAATGGCGCGCTGGCGGGCCTCTCGATCACCGCAGGCCTGTGGACCAGCGCCGCGCTGCGCGCTCCCTCGGACAAGGTGCCGGTGCTGCGCACGCGGCTCGCGCAGATCGAGGCCAAGTACGGCTTCGATCCCTCCTCGCATGCGGGCAAGGCATTGCACCATGCCTTATCCGACCTACCGCACGATCTGCTGATCACCTTTGCGCCGCCGGTGCTGGAGGAGGTGGCGCTGACCGCGATGAGCCTGGCCGATCGGCCGCGCCCCAAGCTGGTGCTCGCGCCGGCGCCATTGATGCGGCAGCTTTTCGCGTTCGTCTGGCTCCCGCGTGAAGCGCTGACCACCGCGCAGCGCAAAGCTATCCAGGTGATGCTGGAGCAGGCGGCCGACGCACCCGTAACGAATTGGGCGCTGGATCTGGGCGAAGGCGATATAGCGCTGCTCCGATTCATGCTCGACCTGCCCGAGAGCGCGACATTGCCCGACGCCGATTTGCTCGATCGGCAGGTAGAGACGATGCTGCGCGGTTGGTCGCCGGCGATCGAGTTTAAACTTAATGAGAGCGTCACCCCGACCCGCGCCGCGCGGCTCACGCTCGATTGGGCTGACAGCTTTCCGGTCGCATATCGCACGCGTTCGAGCACCGATGAGGCGGCGGCCGATATCCAGCGTCTTGCGGGCCTGGAGGACGGTGCCTCGCGTGCGGTGCGCCTCTTCCGCGCACTGGGCGACGAACCCGCGCGGCTGCGCCTCAAGACCTATCGCCTCGGCGAGTTGATCCCGCTGTCCGAAGCGGTACCGGTATTCGAAAATTTCGGCTTCCGCGTGCTCGAGGAGATCCCGACGCCGCTCGACGGCGGGAAGGCCGGCTACATCCACGAATTTCTGTTGGAGGCGGATAGCGGCGAAGCGGCCGAAGTGCTGCTCGCCCGTTCCGAGATCGCCGAGTCGGCTATCGCGGCAGTCCTGGCCGGCCATGCCGAGGATGACGCTTTCAACGCGCTGATTGCTGGCGTTGGCCTCACCCCGCGCGAGGTTGTTCTGTTCCGCGCCTGGTTCCGCTATTTGCGCCAGACCGGGCTCGCCTATGGGCTGCAGACCGTCGCCGATGCGCTCCAGCGCGCGCCGGAGGTTGCACGCGGGCTGATCGGCCTGTTCGACGCGCGCCACGATCCGAATGGGTCGGGCGACGATAAAGCCGCAAACGAGGCGCTGGACGCGTCATTGGCGCAGGTCGCCTCGATCGAGGATGATCGCATCCTGCGCCGCATGGCGGGGGTGGTTCGTGCGATCCTGCGCACCAATGCATTCGCACCCGCGGCCGCGGAAGCTTTGGCCTTCAAGCTCGAATCGGCGAGCGTACCCAATTTGCCGAAGCCGCTGCCGTGGCGCGAGATCTGGGTCTATTCGCCGCGCGTCGAGGGTATTCACCTGCGCGGCGGACCAATCGCCCGCGGCGGCCTGCGCTGGTCCGACCGGCGCGACGATTTCCGTACCGAGATTCTGGGCTTGATGAAGGCGCAGGTGGTCAAGAATGCGGTGATCGTGCCGACCGGCGCCAAAGGCGGCTTCTATCCCAAGCAATTGCCGCCGATTTCAAATCGCGATGCCTGGCTGGCGGAAGGAACGGAGAGCTATCGCATCTTCATCCGCTCTTTGCTCTCGGTTACCGACAACTTCGTCGAGGGCAAGGTCGTGCACCCAACCAAGGTGCGCGTGCGCGATGGCGACGATCCCTATTTCGTCGTCGCCGCCGACAAGGGCACCGCCACCTTCTCCGATGTCGCCAATGCGATCGCGGTCGAGCGTGGTTTCTGGCTGGGCGATGCCTTCGCCTCGGGCGGCAGCAACGGTTACGACCATAAGGCGATGGCGATCACCGCGCGCGGTGCCTGGGTTTCGGTCCAGCGCCACTTCCTGGAACAGGGCGTGGACGTGCAGACCGATCCCGCCAGCGTGGTCGGTTGCGGCGACATGTCGGGCGACGTGTTCGGCAACGGCATGCTGTTGTCCAAGGCAATCAAGCTCGTCGCGGCGTTCGACCATCGCCACATCTTCCTAGATCCGGACCCAGATCCGGCGCGAAGCTGGGAAGAGCGCCAACGCATGTTCAACCTGCCGCGTTCGTCCTGGGCGGATTATAATGCCGAACTGATCTCGAAGGGCGGCGGTGTGTTCCCGCGCACGCAGAAGGCGATCCCGATCTCTTCCGAGGTGAAGGCGATGCTGGGGATCGACTCCGACGAGCTCGATCCTTCAGGCCTGATCGCAGCGATCCTGAAAGCGCCCGTCGACCTGCTCTGGTTCGGTGGCATCGGCACCTATGTGAAGGCGAGCAGCCAATCCCATGCCGAGGTCGGCGATCCTGCGAATGACGCGCATCGGGTCAACGGTAGCGAGATCCGGGCCACGGTGATCGGTGAAGGTGCCAACCTTGGCGTGACGCAGGCGGGCCGGATCGAGTTCGCCGAATCCGGGGGGCGCATCAACACCGACTTCATCGACAATTCGGCGGGCGTCGATTGTTCGGACAATGAGGTCAACATCAAGATCGCGCTCAACCGCGAGATGAACGAAGGCCGGCTCAGTCTCGAGGATCGCAATGCGTTCCTGGCGGAGATGACCGACGATGTCGCGCACCTTGTGCTGGAGGATAATCGGCTCCAGACGCTCGGTCTCAGCCTCGCCGAGCATGGCGGAGCTGCAGCGCTGCCCGCGCAGCTCCGCGTCGTCGAGATGCTGGAGGCTTCGGGCCGGATCGACCGCGCGGTAGACGGCATCGAGAGTAATGCCGCTTTGCTCCGTCGCGCCCAGGAGGGGCATGGCCTAACCCGGCCGGAGCTCGCGGTGATCCTGAGTCACGGCAAGCTCGCGCTCCAGGCGGCGATCGAAGCCTCTCACGTCGCGTCGGATCCGCTGTTGCGCCCGATCCTNCAGGCGGCCTTCCCACGGGCGATGCAGGAACGCTTCGGCCAGGCGATCGACGATCACCGGCTCCGTCCGGAGATCATCGCCACCAAAATGGCTAACCGCGTGGTCAATCGCCTCGGCCTGGTCACGCCATTCGAGCTGGCCGAAGAGGAAGGTGCCGCGCTCGCGCAGGTCGCGGCGGCCTATTTTGCGGTTGATGCGATATTCGAGCTGGAAAGCCTGTTCGAGGCGATTGAGCAGGCGGTGATGCCCGAAACCACCCGTCTTGCCTTGTTGGCGGCCGCGGGTTCGGCGGCAAGGCTGCATGTCGCCGATGCGATGCGGGCCGCAGGCGGGGAGGTTGCGCCCGGAGCGCTGGCAGAAAGCATGGCGCCGGGCGTGGCGCGATTGGAATCGCGGCTCGAAAGCTTGCTCAAGCAGGAGGCGCGCGCGGGCGCGGCAGCATTGCGTGCACGGCTCGGCGCGGAGGGTGCGAGCGACCAGATCGTGGGGCGTATCGTGCGGCTGTACGAGCTGGACGGCGCGATCGGCACCGCCAGCCTGGCGGCCCGCATCAGCGCCGACGAGGTGACCGTGACGCAGGCTTATGTGCGGCTGGGTGAAGCGCTTGGGCTAGATTGGGCCAAGGGTGCCGCGTCGCGCTTTGTCTCCTCCGACCCATGGGAGCGGCTGCTTGCTGCCGGATTGGCGCGCGATTTCGAGCAATTGCGGCTCGAATTCCTTGCACGGACGAACGGCAGCGATTTGCAGAAAGCGGTCGAAACATGGCTCAAGGCGCATGCGCCGCGTGTCGACCAGTTCCGTGCTCTGGTCGATCGCGCGCGTCTCGCCCCTTCGCCCAGCGCCGCCATGCTGGCGCAGGTTGCGGCGCAGGCGAGAGGGCTGCTGGCGAGGTAAAATTCTCTGACCTTCTTCCCTTACTCCCTCTCCCCGTACGGGGAGAGGGTTGGGGTGAGGGGGAGTGAGCCGCAAGGCGAGCGCCTGACCTCTTAGGTTGGGCTACCCTCACCCAACCCTCTCCCTCGAGGGAGAGGGTTTTTACAATGGGTTCTCCCCCTAAACGAAAACCCCTCTAACGCACTCTCCGGAACGACCAGGGAATAGTCACCCCGGTCTCGGTTGTTTCGAGCGNCACGACCAGCGCCTTGCACGGGCGCGGCCGGCCCGCGCCGTCGACCCAAAGGCTATCCTCGAGCGCGAGCGTGCCGGCGCGCGTGCGGAACTGCCAGCCCGTGCCCTCGGCAGGTCGTAACAATGCACCTTGGCCGTCGGTGGTCGGCACCGCTTCGATATCGGGCGCCAAGTGAAACCAGAGTGCGAGCGGGGTGGCGGCAGCGGGTTTCTTGCGCCCCATCGGCACCAGCTTGTCTTCGCCTTCGAGCGAGCGGCCGTCGGTGGTGAGCGCGAGCCGACGCCTGTGGCTGAAGCCGAAGCGCTTCACATAGCCATCATGCGCCGCTTCGATCCGACTTGCCTCGGGCGTCTCGCTCCGCGCGAGCTCGACCTCGGTCACGCCACGACCCATCGATCCGTCGGGATGGATGGCGGTGGAGTTGGTCTCCGCCAGCACCAGCGTCGAATGCGCCGCCGTGGTCCGCAATCCACGCGCCAGATCGGCCGGCAGGCCGGCGCTGCCGCCACAATTGACCACCAGCCGATGCGCACCGTCAGACATTTCGAACGCCAGCGTGGAGGCACCGGCGCCACGCGACAGCGCGGCGGCGGGCGGCGGTGCAACATCCATGATCAGCCGCGTCTGCCCGGATGTGATGCCTTGATAACCCCAGTCGCGGGCGTCGTCGCGCGGGCCGCCGCGGAAATTGACCGCCGCCAGCACTGCGGCGATCCGCTTCGCGCTCGCCGGACCGCCCCCCTGCCAGCTGGAGAGCCCGCCATCGCCCAGCATCGCGCTCGCGAGTACGGGTACGGCCTGGGCAAGCGCGAGCGTGATCGCGCCCGCTGGAGGCCGCGCCCGCACTTCATAGACGCTGCGCAATTGCGCGAGCAGTTCGACGAGCGCGAGCTGTTCGGTCGGCGAACGGGAGATCAAGCCCCCATCGCCATGCACCGCCAAAGCGAGCGCGCGTGTCATCCCCGCCTCGCCATGCGCGGTGCGCAGGTCCCCGCCCGGGAAGAGCAGTCCGGCCGCGATCACCCCCGCCCAGGCGGTGACGCGCGGCAGGCCCTGGGGCGCAGTGTCGGCGGCGGTGTCGAGATGGCGTGCTCCCCGTGCCAAAGTGTTCAGCACGTCCTTCCGATATTCCCCATCGCGCGTGTCGAGGATGAAGGGCGCGTAAGCCGTCCAGAACAGGATGCGCCGGCCCCATAGATCGGGCCGCCACGCCGGTTCGCTCACCGTGCGCGCGTGCGTGGCCAGCCATTGGCGGGCCAATCTCTCGGCAATCGGCGCCGCGCCGCGCCGTTCCACCGCCGACGACAGGTCTCGCAGCCAGGCGAAGCTGTGCCAGTGGTCGGCGAACGCCGGCGCGAAGCCGCCACGGTCGAGCGCCTCGAACGCAATACTCTCCCCCGCCGCGGCGATCTTGCCGTCGAGCAGCGCCCGGCCGGCGCCCGCGCTACCCGGGATCGGATCGGCGGGAACGTCGAGCAGCTGGAGTGGATAGCGCCCGCGCAGCCGCAATTTGTGGACCGGGGTACGGAAGGTCAGTCGCTTGAGCCCGCGGCTGAGCGTTTCGGTCAGGGACATGCCGGGCTTCTGCCCAGCCCGGTGCCGCCGATCGCCATTTTCGTGCTGAGGACCCTCGCGGGAATCGTCCGCCATCAGCGCGTCTCGCGCAAGGCGGTGATGTTGGCGGCATAGTGGTTGGGACCGCCCTTGAACATGGAGGTGCCCGCGACGAGCACGTTGGCGCCGGCCGCAATTGCTCGCGCGATGTTTTGCGGCCCGATTCCGCCGTCCACTTCCAGCGCGATGTCACGCCCGCTCGCATCGATCCGCGCGCGCAGCGCGGCGATCTTGCGCAGCTGGCTCTCGATGAAGGCCTGACCTCCGAAGCCTGGATTGACGCTCATCACCATGATCACGTCGACGTCGTCGAGGATATAATCGACGGTCTCGACCGGAGTCGCCGGGTTTAGCGCCACGCCTGCTTTCTTGCCCAGGCCCTTCACCGCCTGAACCGTGCGATGAAGGTGCGGCCCCGCCTCGGCATGGACCGTCATCAGGTCCGCACCCGCCTCGGCGAAGGCTTCGAGATATGGATCGACCGGCGCGATCATCAGATGGACGTCGAGCGTCTTTGCCGTGTGCGGCCGAATCGCCTTCACCACCGCCGGGCCGAGCGTGATATTAGGCACGAAATGCCCGTCCATCGCGTCGATATGGATCCAGTCTACGCCGGCCTGGTCGACTGCCCGCACCTCCTCGCCCAGCTTGGCGAAATCGGCCGAGAGGATCGAGGCGGAGATCAGAATGGAGCGCGGCATGTGCCAAGCTCTAGGGTCCAAAGCGAAGCTGGGCAACGTGCTGATCGCGCCGGGAAGCCGCCTAGACAGCAACAGAGTGAACCTTGGCCTCGCTGTTCGTCACTCACCGAAGGGGCGGTCCAGCTTAAGGACCGGACCGGACGCATTTGCCACCCCTGTTTGTCCGGATCGCCACCTTTTCCGCAAACCGGGTTCGGGTCATTACGAGCCCGCACTGAGGACAAGGATTTAGGTGAATGAAGGACTATCTGATCGAGCGCCATATTCCAGGCGTTGAATTATTGAATGCCGATGAGTTGAAGCAGGCTGCCGCGAAATCGAACGCGGTCCTGGCCGATCTCGGCCCGGGCATTCGCTGGGTGAATTCTATGATCGTTAAGGATCATACATTCTGCCATTATCAGGCGGAGAATGAGAAGATCATCCAGGAACACGCGCGGATCAGCGGATTTCCGGCGACCAAGATAACCGAGATCGCCGGCGGGCTCAGTCCCCAAACAGGGAGTTGTTGATGATCGTATCCCCCTTTCCCCGTCAGGCATCGACCCGTCGGATGATGGATGTGACCGTCGTCATGCTGGACGACGGCCCGTCTTCCACATCGGTAATGCCGATCGAAATCTTCCATTGCGCCGGGAGGCTTTGGAACGAGCTCAATGACCTGCCGCCGCACCCGGAGTTTCGAGTCCAGACCGCGTCGATGACGGACGCACCGGTCCGCAGCCCCTATGGCTTCAACACCAGCCCGGGCACGACGATCGACCAGGTCACCAAGACGGACATCATCATCGTGCCGACCTCGGGTCTCGATCTCGATACTAAGCTGATCGAGAACCAGGCGCTGCTACCGTGGCTGCGGAAGCATCACGAACAGGGTGCCTATATCGTGGGCGTCTGCATGGGTGCGGCGTATCTTGCCGCCGCCGGTTTGCTCGACGGGCGCATGGCGACAACCCACTGGGCGGTCTGCGCGGATCTGCAGCGCCGTTTCCCGCGGGTCCGCTGGCAGCCGGAACTGTTCGTGACCGAAGACCAACGCATGCTCTGCAGCGGCGGGATCGGGAGTTCGATCGACATCAGCTTGTATCTGGTAGAGAAATTCTGTGGGCACGAAGTTGCGCTGCACACGGCCAAGGCCTTGCTGCTGCCGATGCCGCGGCTGCACCAGCATCAGTCTGGCTATGCGGTGCTTCCGGTTTCACAAGCGCACGACAATGAGCGCATCCGTGCGGTCGAGGATTTCCTGCACAAGAATTTTCGCAAGGAAATCTCGACCCAGTCGTTGGCGGACCTCGCATGCATGAGCGAACGCACCTTTGTGCGCCATTTCAAGGCGGCGACCGGCAAGCTTCCCGCAGCTTATATCCAGGCGCTTAGGATCGAAGCGGCCAAGGTGATGCTGGAGCATGAGAGCCGGCCGGTGCAGGTGATCGCCACGGCGATCGGCTATAACGACATCGCGTTCTTCAGATCATTGTTCAAGCGAGCGACGGGGATGACGCCCCAGCAATATAGGGCATCGTTCGCGCCAATTAGCGTGCGGGGGCATGCTCCCGCGGAATTCCACGAGACCGGCCTGGGCGCTTACGTTCCCGCCTGACCCTCGTCACTAGCAAAGGATTGAATCATGCGATTCATCGCAATGGCGTCGTGCGCCTTTCTTGCGACCGGCCTCGCTTCGGCGGCGACAAATCTGATCGCCGACAGCCCACGCCTGGCTAGGCCCCCGCCGCGCGGCAGGCATAGCCATGACCCTGAAGGCGGGTCGTTCGACCGCTTCATCCTGGCGGATAGCGCTATGCGCGAAACAGGTTGGCCACCGCTGGTCGCCGGCGCCGCGCGCTAACGCCACGCTCTATCTCAACACTTTCCTACCGGTCGGACCGACTCCGGCCGTCTCACCACGCACGTCCCTATCAAACTGAAGGAGAAGACCATGTACCGTAAGCTTGTTTTCGTAACCGCGCCCCTGCTGCTCACCCTTGTCACCGGTTCACCAGCGGTCGCGCAAGACATCGTGCAGCGGATCACGCGTGTGGTCAGCTATCATGACCTCAACCTAACCCGGCCGGCGGATGTGAAGGTATTCCACCGCCGTCTCACTCGTGCGGTCAACTTTGTCTGCCGCTACAAGCGGCCGGGCGATCCGATGCTGGGCGCCGAGGACAATGCCTGCCGCAAGCAGGCGCTGAGTGACGTCCAGCCCAAAGTGCTGAATGCTATCGCGAAAGCGGAATTGCGCACCGCGAACATCGAACTCGCGGCACGTTGAGGCCAGGCGAATGGGGCGCCCCCAGGCCCCATTTCGCCTCGCTTCGCGCGCCAGCAACGCCGCGGCCTTCTGGGCAGCTATATTTGCGCTAAAGACCACACCGGACATCGGCCGGAGATACAGCGTGAGTACAACTGACTATGAAGTCCTGGACGAGGAGTTTCGTCGCAAAATCCGTTTCAGCGCCAATGTCGAGCGGCTCTTCACGGGCTGCCGTTGGGCCGAGGGTCCGGCCTATTTCCCCGCGCACCACAGCTTGATCTGGAGCGATGTGCCCAATGATCGCATGCTGCGCTTCGACGAGACGGACGGCTCGGTTTCCGTGTTCCGCAGCCCGTCACATTATTCGAACGGCAATACCATCGATCACCAGGGGCGGCTCGTCACGTGCGAGCACGGCACGCGGCGCGTCACCCGAACGGAGCATGACGGATCGATCACCGTGCTGGCGGAGCGGTTCGAGGGTAAGCGCTTCAACAGCCCCAACGACGTGGTCGTGCGCCGCGACGGATCCATCTGGTTCACCGATCCGACCTACGGAATCGATTCCGACTTCGAAGGCCATCGCGCCGATCCTGAGATGGACGGTTCGCATGTCTACCGCATTGATCCTTGCAGCGGCGCGGTCGCGCGCGTCGCCGATGATTTCGAGAAGCCCAACGGGCTCGCTTTCTCGCCCGACGATAGCTTGCTTTACGTGGCCGATACCGGCGGAACGCATCGGCTCGACGGCCCGCGCCACATCCGCCGCTTTCATGTCGACGAGCAGGGTCGCCTGTCTGAGGGCGAGGTGTTCGCGCGCCTGGAGGAGGGATTCTTTGACGGTTTTCGTGTCGACGAAGCGGGATTGGTTTGGACCAGCGCGGGCGAGGGGGTGAACTGCTACGCGCCCGATGGGCGGCTGATCGGCCGCATCCGGGTTGGCGAGACGGTCGCCAATCTCGTGTTCGGCGGGCCGAAGCGTAACCGTCTCTTCATCTGCGCCACGACCTCGCTTTATGCAGTCTGGGTGGCGGTCAACGGCGCCAAGACGTTCTGATCAGCCGCGCCGGAAGCGCGCCACGAAGAAGCCATCCGCGCCGCCCTGCTCGGCCAGCATGCCGGGCAGCACGCGGACCCCGCCTTCGGGGTCGGCAGTGATGCCGGCGGGCAATTCCTCAGGCGCGATAGGTGCGAGCGTGAAACCGGAATGGCTGGCGAGGAACGCCTCAGCGACTTTCTCCCCCTCCACCGGTTCGAGCGAGCAAACCGAATAGACGAGCATGCCGCCGGGTTTCACGAGGCCGGCTGCGCGCGCCAGCATCGCCTGCTGCCGCTCGGCCATATTGGCGATTGCGCGCGGACGTGCACGGTGCAGCACGTCGGGATGGCGCCGGAAGATGCCCGTCGCCGAACAAGGCGCGTCGAGCAACACGGCGTCGAAAGGTGCGTCGCTGAAGGTTAGCGCGTCTCCCGCGACCAGCTTGGCTTTCAGTCCGGTGCGGGTGAGATTTTCGCGGACGCGCTTAAGCCGTGCATCCGACACATCTACTGCCGTGACCTCCCATCCAGCAGCGGCGATCTGCATCGTCTTGCCGCCCGGTGCGGCGCACAGGTCGAGTGCACGTCCCTCGCCCTTGCCGATCAGCCGTGCAGGCAAAGACGCGGAGAGGTCCTGCACCCACCATGCCCCTTCCGCGAAGCCGGGCAGATCGGTCACGTGGGACCCTGTCGGCAAGCGCACATGACCAGGCGCGAGGCTGATGCCGGCCAGCCGCTCCGGCCAATCAGCACCCGGATCCCGCAAGGTCAGATCGAGGGGTGGTGGTGCGGCAAAGGCCCTGCGCGCCGCTTCGACCACCTCTTCGCCCCATGCGGTGCGCCAACGTTCGGCCACACCTTCGGGTAGCGAAGGCAGTTCGGGGAGTGTCGCTCGCTTGCGCATCAACGTTCCGAACACGCCATGGACCAGGCGACGCGGGCCGCCATCGACCAAGGGCAGCACGGTCGAGATTGCGGCGTGGGGGGGCGTTCCGAGTTGGAGCGCTTGCGCAAGCGCGATCCGCAGCGCCATCCGTGCCTTGGCGTCGCGCGGCAGCGGCTTGGCGGTGGCGCCATCGATCAGCGCATCGAGGTCGGGCTGACGGCGCAGCACTTCGGCGGCAATGGCATGCGCGAGCGCGCGATCGTCGGCGCGATCGAGGCCGCGGGCCGCGCCATCAAGCGCGCTTTCGAGTGGCAGCCCCTTGCGCAGTACAGCGTCCAGCAAGCGCAGCGCGGCGGCGCGGGTGGCGACGCCGGCAGCCTGCGGCTCACGTCTTGTCTCATCGGTCATTGCGGCCCACATGGAGCCGAACTGCACGAGCCGCAATGACCATGACCGAAACGTCGAAACGCCCGTCTCACGTCAAACCTCCTGCGCACCTGTCGCCGAGCCCGCCCGTGCCCGAGCCCAAGGCGCCGGAGCCGCGGCCTGATCCTGCCGGCCTCTCACCCGTGCGTTATGGCGATTGGGAGAAGAAGGGGATCGCGGTCGACTTCTGAGGAAAGTCCCGCCGCAGCGGTCTCGATCCGACCATGCGCCGAAATTCCAATAGACGGCGCCAAAAAGCTGGGGACAAATCGGACCGGCCCATCGACGCCCGAGCGATCGGTTCGCTATCGGAGCAGGATGAGTATCCGAGCCACGATCATGAATGCCGCGACCGGTGAACAGATCCAGAAGCATATGTTCGGTCGCATGCCGTTCGTCGGCACCGCATTCCATCTTGAGAATGGCGAGCGCGTAACCGCACAGCGTGTCGATGTGGGCAAGCCCGCGCCCGGCAAATTCATCACGCCGGTCGATGTCTGGGTGACGCCGAAAGCGTGAGCCCCTGCGGTTATCTTCAACTTGCCGACAGCAGAGAATCCCGCGATGCTTGAGCCCATGTCCCAACCACGCCCCAAGCTTTCGCTGCGCCTCGGCAGCAAAACGCCTGAGCAGAAGGAAGCGGATGCAGCCGCGCTTCTAACGCGCGCGATCGAGCAGCATCTGGGCGTACGCTGGATCTATAATCGCACGCTCATGCGCGCTGCGCCGCAGCTTCTCTATCGGAAGAACGACAGCCTTTATTGTGACGCCGTGGTTATCGAACGCGACGGCGCCGCGCCGGCCGAGACGAAGCTCGGCAGCTTCAACCTAGCCGGTCTCAGTGGCCTTACGCTGACAGAGCAGGTCTATCCCGCTTGGCCAGACATCGATCGCAGCGATGCGCGCTACCAAGGGGGCATCCTGGCGCCGGTGAGCGACTGAAGGCTTGCGGAGCCGTACCGGCATAGGGTTCGGCTACCTGCTGGGCGGCATGCCGGCATGCTCTCGCGCTCGCGGTCGCACCATTATGTTCAATGTCACGGACGCGGGTTACTGTCTCCGCTAGGGGGCTGGCGCGCTAGCGGCGCTTAACGTCGCTGATCCGCCGTTCTCGACCCGGTCGACGAGGCCGTCTTTGAAATGGACGATGCGACGCGCATAGGCGGCCATGTCCGGCTCATGCGTGACGAGGAGCACGGTCAGACCCCTTTTTACGTTGAGGTCGGCCAGCAGCTCCATGATCTCGACCGATCGCTCGGAGTCGAGGTTTCCCGTCGGCTCGTCGGCCAGCAGCACATCGGGCTGCGTCACCAGCGCACGGGCAATTGCGACGCGCTGCTGTTGGCCACCCGACAGTTCGCTCGGATTGTGATCCGACCAGTTGCGCAGACCGACGAGATCGAGCGCCGCCAGCGCCAGCTCGCGCCGAACGTGGCGATCCTCGCCGCGGTAAAGGAGGGGGAGTTCGACATTTTCCAGCGCGGTCGTGCGCGCGAGCAGGTTGAAGCCCTGGAAAACGAAACCGAGATAGCGGCGTCGCAGCAGCGAACGCTGATCGCGATTGAAGCCATCGACGCGCATGCCGCGAAAGAGATAGGCGCCGGATGTGGGCACATCCAGGCAACCGAGGATGTTCATCGTGGTGGACTTGCCCGAACCGGACGCGCCCATGATAGCGACGAAGTCGCCCGGCGAGATATCCAGATCGATGCCCTTCAGCGCCTGGAACGCGGCGGCACCTTCCCCGAAGCGCTTGGTAATGCCGCGCAGCGAAATGAGCGGTCCGTCCACTTTTACTTGCCCGGACCCGCAAGCTGACCCGTTATGACCTGAAGTCCCGGGTGCAGCCCCGCGCCGCGCACTTCGGTCAGGCTGCCGTTGCTGTGCCCGGCGATCACCGAAATCGACTTCGGGTTGCCGTCAGGTCCAACGACCCACAGCAGCTGCCGTGCCCCTCGACCCACTTCGGTGTTCTTTTGCGGCTGGGGCGGCCCGTTGAAGATGCCGCTCTTGACCGGCGCCGACGGTGGAGTGAAGCGAAGTGCGGCGTTCGGCACCAGCAAGACGTTCTTGATGGAGTCGGTCACGATGTTCGCGGTTGCCGTCATTCCCGGCTTCAACAGCAGCTTGGAGTTCGATACCTCCAGCTCGGCGGTGTAGGACACTACATTAGTGGTGCTCGTCGCCGCGGTGCCGGCACTGTTGAACATCGTGGTGGCATTCGCGCCCAGGTCGATCCGCTTCACGATCGCGGGAAAAGTCTGATTGGGATAAGCGTCAACGGTGAAGGTGGCTGGCTCGCCGGCCCGCAATTCGCCNACATCCGCCTCGTCGACTTTGACCTGCAGCTTCATCTTGGAGAGGTCTTCCGCGATCGTGAACAGCGTGGCGACGTTGAACGTCGCGGCCACGGTTTGCCCCGGCTCAACCTGGCGCGAGAGCACCACGCCGGTCACAGGGGCATAGATCGTTCCCTTCGAGAGGCTGGTCTCGTTGGTCGAGACACTTGCGCGCGCCTGGGCGACCTGCGCCTCAGCCTGGAGCAGGTTCGCGGCGGCACGCGCATAGTTGGCGCGGGCCGTGTCGAGCTCCGTCTGAGAGGGGACTTTTCCGCCCGACAATTTATAGACCTGCTCCTGCCGGGCGAGATCTGCCTTAGTCTGAGCCAAAGTCGCGCGGTTCTGCGCGACCGTTGCAAGGGCCGCCTGAAGTGTGGCCTTACTTTGTACAAGGGCGTCGCGGAGGCGGGAAAGATCGAGCTGAGCGAGTGGCTGGCCCTTAACGACGCGGTCGTTGTTGTGAACGTAGACTTTGTCGATCAGCCCCGACTCCTCCGAACCGACATTCACCTGAACGGTGGGGGCGAGGTTCCCCGTGGCGGTGATGGTGACGGTCAGATCACGCCTCTCGACCGGGGCAGTGGCGTAGTGCACCGGCGGGGCTGGCCGGAAGCAGCGTGAAAGCATCAGCAACACGATCAGCAGCGGTACGCCGATGAAGACCCACTTGCGCCAACGGCGCCAGCGCGAGCGCGGGGGCTGGCCGAGGAATGCTTCGATGTCGGTGGCGTCGTTCATGAAGGAGTCCCCGGATTGATCGTCTCAGGCCGCCAACCGCCGCCGAGCGCGAGATAGAGTTGAACGAGCGAGAGCGCCTGATCCGCCTGCGCTGTAGCCAGCTGATCGCGGGCCGATAGAAGGGCTTGTTCGCTTTGCAGCAGCGTCACGAAATCGATCAGACCGGACCGATATTGGCTGCGCGCATAGATCGCGGCGTTGTTCGACGCATCGAGCGCTATCGCGAGCTCCGCTTGCCTCGCCTTCGCCGCCTGAAGCGACTGGATCGCATTCTCGACATCCTCAAGGCCGGTCAGCACCGTCTGGCGATAGGTGGCGAAAGCGAGATCCGCGCCGGCGCGCGCAACGCGGACCTGCGAGCTTCGCCTGCCGGCATCGAAGATCGTCTGCGTGATTCCCGCGAAAAGACCGCCCGTGAGCAGATCGCCCAATTTTCCGACGGTCGCGGCCTGCGTATTGATATTGCCGCTGATCGAGAGAGCCGGGAAGAGCGCTGCCTTGGCGACGCCGATCCGCGCCGTGGCCGCTGCCAGCTGGCGTTCGGCGCTCCGCACGTCGGGGCGATTCCGCAATGTGTCCGCCGGGATTCCCACGGCGATCGTGTCGGGTCCCTGTGGAATGGGTTGAACCTTCTCCATCTCCGCGCGCAGCGCGCCCGGCGCCTGGCCGGTCAGGATGCCGAGACGGTTGACCGCCTGCAGATAGGACGTCTCCAGCGCGGGAATGCTGGCCGCGGTCTGGGCGCGTTGAGCGCGTGCTTGCTCGGCGTCCAGCCCCGAGACCAGACCCGCCTGCACGCGCCATCCGGCGATCTGCAAATTATCATTCTGCGTGTTGAGCGTGCTGCGCGCGACCTCCAGCCGTGCCTGCGCCAGGCGCGCATCGATATAGTTGGCCGCGACCTCGCCCGCCACAGACGTGCGCACGCCTTCAAGATCGAACCGGGCGGCAGCCTCCTCCGCCCGTGCGGCCTGGACGCCGCGGGTCAGGCCGCCGAAGATGTCGACTTGCCAGGAGGCGTCGAGCCCCAGCGACAGCTTCGTGCTGCCGGAATTACCCCCGGTCGTTACCACCGTGCCGCCGGTGCCGTCGGGATTTCCGCCGACAATGATCGACGAGGAGCCGCCATGCGTGAAGTTGCGGGTCGCGCCCGCCGAGCCGCTCAGCGACGGGAGCAGATCGCCACGCGCCTGAACCAGCGCCTCGCGCGCCTGGGCCAGCCTTGCCACCGACTGTGCTATCTGGAGGTTCGACGCGGTTGCGCGCGCTATGAGGTCGGTTAGCAGCGGATCGTCGAACCGCTGCCACCACGTAGAGAGATCGCCAGGCGAGGAGGTCGCACCGACGGGTGCTGTCTCGGTAACCGGCGGCGCATATGCGGGCGGCACACCCAAGGCGGCAGGCGCCTGCGNGCGGTAGTCCGGGCCAAGCGTGCAGCCCCCCAGCAGGAGCGCGGCNGCTATGGCGCACGCGCACTTATTCATGGCGCAACGCATCGATCGGGTTGAGCGCGGCTGCGCGTTGCGCGGGAACATAGCCGAAGACGATCCCCAGGAAGGAGGAGAAGAGGAGGCTGCCGAGATTGATCAGCGGATTGAACACGAAATCCACCGCCATGATCTTTGTCAGCAGCAGCGAGAGTGCAAAGGCGAGACCGATTCCGATCGCCCCGCCAAGCGAACAGAGGACGACCGCCTCGGTAAGGAACTGAAGCCGAACCTCGCGTGCGAGCGCACCGATTGCGAGGCGGATGCCGATCTCGCGCGTGCGTTCGGTGACCGACACCAGCATGATATTGACGATCCCGATGCCGCCGACAATGAGCGAGATCGACGCGATCGCAGCGACCAGGCTCGTCATCACCCGCAGCGTTCCGGATACCGTGTCCGAAATCTGCTTCATGTCGATCAGGCGGAAATCCTCCGGCTGGCCCGGCGCGATATGGCGGCGCTCCCGCATCAGCCGGGTGAGGTCAGCGCCGACCGCCGTGTTGTTATAGGCCGGATTCACGCCGATCACGATCCAGTAGATGTTGGTCGTTCCAATGATCTGGCGCTGCACCGCGCGCGCCGGCATCAGAATGTTATCATCCTGATCGCTACCGGGCCCGCCTTGGCCGCGTTCCTTGAGCACGCCGATGACCGGGCAGGTCAGCTTGCCGACGCGCATCTCGCGTCCGAGCGGATCGACATTGGCGAACAGGTTTTTCCGCACGGTCTCGCCGATGATGCACACGCTCTTACCGGCCGCTTCTTCCGCGGCTGTGAAACTGCGCCCCGACACAATCTTCATCGCCTGAATGGCGATCCCGTCCCGGGTGGTGCCGGTGATATTGGTCTGCCAGTTGATGCCGTCCGCGGTCGCGGTGGTCGAAGCATTGACCTGACCCGCCACTGCGTCGATCCCGCCGATCTGTTCACGGATGGCGTCAATATCCTCGCGGGTGAAGTTGGGCGGCGGTCCGCCCCCTGCCTGGCGCGCCCCAGCATCGGTCACCACCATCAGCGTGTTCGCGCCGAGCTGAGCAATCTGCTCGCGGACAGAGGCCGTGACGCCATTGCCGACCGTCACCATCGTGATCACCGCGGCGACGCCGATGACGATGCCAAGCACCGTCAGGATCGAACGAAGCAGGTGCCGACGTATCTCGCGAAGTGCCAGGAGAAGTGAAGCGCCGAGCATATTTCTAGGATCTAGCCAATCTGTTCGGATCCGTAACGGAGAAACATAATCATTTTGGGAACTGAATTGCTTTAGGTCTTAAGGTTGTGTTCAGCACCAGGGCTTCGATCATGATCCCACTCCCCGTGCGCGTCGGCATTCCGTATAACGACATATGTAGATTTATAAGTCAAGCGTGGTTTGAACGCGGTGTCCAAGCGTTGAGAACGGGGGGGTCGGACCAATCCACTCCCTGGCTCGCCGCAAAAGCTCAGGGTTGGACGATGCTTCACTCGGTGGAGGGCGCCCCCTTCGCCCTTGTCTTCACGCTTGCCAGACGGTCACGTCAAAGGATCTGCTCATGACGAAGCGGGTGTTCCGCCGCGCCGCCACGAGGATGGCTGTCATCTCGATCGCAAGCTCGATGACCTGTGGAATTAGCGGCGTACCGTCGAGGAATAGCACGCCCATCAGCAGGTAGAGCGTTATCGTCACCGCAGCGATCATGGCGCCGACATTGAATGCGCGCGACCAGTCCGCTTCCACCAGCGCCCAGGCAAGGCAAAGACGCCCGACGCCCAGCAAAAGCCAAAGCAACAGCAGTGCCGGTACCGCGGCCATTTGCGCGCTTGCCAAATAGGGACTCCACTCACCGCTGGCCGTTGTCATGCCGAACAATATGCCTCTTCCCGCCGACAATTGCGGAAGGCCGAGGGCACATGCGAACGAAAACACCGCCATCGGGATGAGTAGGCCGAGCGCGAGCGCATAGCTTGCCAGGACGAGACGCCCTTCCTGATGTTGCGGCATCTCACGCCAGGCTGTGAGAAGACAGCCGGTCGCGAACGCGAGCGGCCGTCCCTCGTTCACCGCCTCTTCGAATTCCGCTTCCATTGCCTGCGCCCAATCACGACGACTTTCGCCCAGACAGCATGACGCCAACGTCATAACCGCCCGGGACGCGCCGAGCGTCATGCGAGCGCAAACCCCGAAGAAGGGGCGCCATTTGGATTGACCGCCGCCCGGGCAAAGGCGACCCCTGCGGCCGTGAGCTTATAGGCGTGACGGGCTGGTCTCCCGGGCTGGGCGGGCTCACGCCATTCGGCCTCAACAAGGCCCTGATCCGTCATTCGCATCAGCAGCGGATAGAGCGTGCCTGACGAGAGGCCGGTTTCCTTCATCAGGTCATAACCGTGGCGCCATTGCTGCGCGCGCTCCAACAACGCTTCCAGGAGCGCCAGCATCTGCTTCGATGGCCGTCGGTTGCGGGGCATATGCCTACACAACCTATGTAGAATTAGAAGTCAAGGCGTGTTGGACCGTGACGGATCACCGCGACAAAGACCTTCCGCCTACAGTTCCTTCCGGATCGCCGTAACCGCGTCGTCCACGCTGAAGAAGCTGCGCTCGACCAGAGTGTCCGCGCCGGCGGCCATGAAGCAATCGCGTACGCGATCATGCACCCGCGCGAGGTGGAGGTGAATGCCGCGGGCTGCGATCCGACGGTCGAATTCAATGAGCAGGTCGAGCGCGGTGCTGTCGATATCCACGCTGGCCTCCAGGCTCAGCACGAGTGCTCGAAATTCGTGCGACGCGCGCAGCCGTCGTTCGAGATGGGCCAGGATGCGTTCCGCGTTGGCGAAGAATAACGGCTCGGCAGGACGCCAGATCGCGATTCCAGCGGGACGCTCTGCTTCCGGATGACGCGCGAGATCGACATAATTGTGCCCGCCATCGAGCTGTCCCAACTCTATCAAATGGGGCGCGGCCAGGTTGCGGATCAGTGCAGCCAAGGACAGCGCAATGGCGAGCAGCATCCCGTTGACCACGCCGAGCGCGAGCACGCCCAATGTCGCGGCAAGCGCGACATAATGATCGCGACCTAGCCGCCACAGACGCACCAGAGGGGCCGGGTTCAGCGCTTCGGTAAGCGCGGCGATCACTACCGCCGCGAGTACTGGCCTTGGTAGCAGCGCGATCGGCTTCGTCCCGAACAGCAGGAGCAGCAACAAGCCGAAGGCCGCGATGATCGACGCCAAGCGGCTTCTTGCACCTGCCGCTTCATTCGCGGAGGCGGCCGAGAGGCCGGCTCCGACCGGCATGCCTTGTACCGCGGCCGCAGCAAGATTGACGAGACCAAGCGCGCCGAGCTCGCGATCGGGCGCGAGATTATCATCGTGACGCAAAGCGAGAGCGCGCATCGCGCCCCAGCTCTCGGCAAATAGGATCAACGCGAGCGGAACGGTAAGCTGCGCCAGGTTGGATAGGGTTGCGAAAGACATGCTGGGCAGCCGTGGCCAAGCCAGCCGCAAATCGATCACGCCCATCATAGCAACGCCATAGGTCGGCAGATTCAGCAGCGCTGAGGCACCCACCCCTGCGATCAACACGAGCAACGCGCCGGGGATCGAGGGTAAGCGGCGAAGGCCGATCAGGCAGATCAGCGCAGCGGCGCCGGTGGCGATACTCGCCCAATTCCAGTCGGGTAAGGCTGCCGATAGCCCCCAACCGAGCCGGAAAATATCGGGCGCGGCAATATCAACGCCGGCCAGCTCCGGCAGCTGGCGCAGCACGATCGTGATCGCCAGTCCGAAGGCGAAACCGCGCAGCACCGGTCGAGCGATGAAGCTGGTGAGGCCGCCGAGTTTCAACGCGGCGGCGATGAGGAAGAGCAGGCCGGTCAATCCCACCGCCGCCGTGGCCAGCAGATCGCGCGTCGCCGCGTCGGCTCCCAACGCGCTGAGCGCTGCTGCGAGGATTGCCGCTGACGATGAGGTGGGCGCTATGATTGCGAAGCGGCTTCGGCCGACCAGTGCATAGACGAGGCAACCGGCGATAGCGGCGAGAACCGCGCGCCCAGGCGCCAGCCCGGCAATACCGGCGTAGGCCACGGCTTCGGGCAACAGCAGCCCGGCGACAGCGATGCCGGCGAAGAGGTCGGCGCGAAACATGGCACGATGGCTAGGCGAAGCCGCGGCGGTTGGGAACGCCCCTGAAACCGATAAGGGCGTCGCATCGAAACGATAGACAAAGGCAATTTTCTTGCCGCGCCGTGATCGCCGACAAGGGCTGGGTCCCATTCTGTTCGAGGAACCAACCCATGCCCACCATGACCCTTCCTCTGGCGCGCCTAGTTGCCGTCTCCCTTGCCGCCTGTGCGNTGCAGGCGAGCGTCCAAGCGCAGGCGTCCGCGATGCCCACGGCGGTCCCATATGCCGCTGGCATCATTCGGCTGANAAGCACAAACAGCTTCGATGAAACCGTAGCGCGCCTGAAATCCGATGTCGCGGCCAAGGGAATTCGGTTTTTCGACCAGATCGATCAGACTGCGCTTGGTGCGGGCGCGGATCTGAAGATCCGTCGATCGACCCTGGTCCTGTTCGGCAATCCACCGCTGGGTGTCCAATTCCTCCAATCCAACCCTTATGCTGGGCTCGACTGGCCGGTGCGGATGCTCGTTACGGAGGACGCCGACGGCACCATCTGGGTCGCGTGGACCGATTTCGCTTTCATCGCCAATCGCTATGCGATCGCCGACCGCGCCGCACAGTTCAAGATGGCGAGCGAGGTCGCGCAGTCGATCGCCAGTGCGGCGACGAGTCACTGATGTCCGTCGCGGCCATCGCCGCGATCGCGATCGCACTGCTGTCAGCCGCGCTGATGGGAATGGCCATTCAACGCGGCGCCACCTGTATGGTCGCTGCGGTCGACGAGGTGATGACACACCGGCGCTATGGCCGCGCCCTTGCGCTGGCCGAGGCGGCGATATGGGTCGGAGGGCTAACCGCGATCGCGCAGCTCGCCGGCGCGTTCCGCATGGCGCCGGCCGGTTATGCCGTCACGCTTTGGACCTTGCTCGGCGGTCTGCTGCTTGGACTGGGGGCATGGGTCAACCGCGCTTGTGTATTCGGCGCGGTGGCGCGGATCGGCTCTGGACAATGGGCCTATTTCGCGACGCCGGTGGGCTTTTTCCTCGGTTGTCTGATCCCCATCGGGCGTACATCGGCCATGCACGGACCCGCACTACCCTTCATGCACGCGGCTCTCATCGCCGCTGGGTTTAGCCTGCTGGCCTTGTGGCGGCTTGGCGAAGCCGTCCGCGCGCCGGATCGGCTTAGCCATCTCTGGGCGCCGCATCGGGCTACGCTGCTGATCGCGATTACGTTCGTAACGACGATGCTGACGGTGGGGTTCTGGGCCTATACGGATGCGATCGCCGCGCTCGCCCGCGCAATGGATGCGCGATTGGCGCTGCGGGGCGCGATGGTCGTGGCCTTGCTCGCCGGCGCAGTCGCGGGCGGGTGGATTGCAGGCACCGTCCGCCCCGAGCGGATCCGCACCGCAACCGTGGTGCGCTGCCTTGCCGGGGGTGCCCTGATGGGCCTCGGCGGGATGCTCGTCCCCGGCAGCAACGATGGCCTGATCATGTTCGGCCTGCCGTTACTGCGGCCTTATGCCTGGGTGGCGGTCGCGACGATGACGCTGGCGATCGCCGCGTCGATCGCGCTGGCGCCGCGACTGGCGGCGATGGCGCATCGGTGATAAGAAACTGGGGGGAGTTTCGGGGGGAGCGACGCTGATGGAAATGCAGCAGGTGCGCTACTTCGTCGCGCTGGCGCGGACGCTCAATTTCACGCGCGCGGCGGAGCNATGCAACGTCAGTCAGCCCGCCCTCACGCGTGCCATCCAGCAACTGGAGCACGAGCTGGGCGGTCCGCTCTTTCACCGTGAGCGCAACAACACGCATCTGTCCGAGCTGGGGCGGATGATGTTGCCTTACCTTGAAAGCGTGGAAGCCTCGACACAGGCCGCCAAGCAGGCAGCGCAATCGGCCAAGAAGCTCGAGAATATCACGCTGACGCTCGGTGCGATGTGCACGATCGGTCCGCAACTGGTCGCCGAGCTGATCGTACGTTTCCAGGCAGAGCATCCGGATATCGAGGTGTCCGTGATCGACGGCGAGGCGCACGCGATGATCGAGGCGCTTGAGAAAGGCGATCTGCACATCAGCATTGTGGGCCTGCCGGACGAGCTGCCCGACACGCTGCATCAGGTGCCGATCTTTAGCGAGCGTTTCGTGATTGTCTTGCCGCCCGGCCATCCATGGGAAAAGAAGAACGCGATACGCGTCGCCGAGCTGAACGGAGAGCCCTATGTCGGCCGCAGCAATTGCGAGGTCTTCCAAATGGTGACCGAGGATTTCGCGCGGCGCGGTGTGGCGACCAAGAAGGTGTTCAGCTCGCCGCGCGACGATTGGGTTCAGAAGATGATCAAGGCCGGACTCGGCTTCGGTTTCTTCCCGGAATATTGTGTGACCGATCCCGATCTCGTGGTGCGGCCGCTGATCGAACCCAGCTATTCACGTACAATCTATCTCGCAACAGTGCGGGGTCGGCCACATTCACCTGCGATTGGAGCGTTCGTGCGCGAGGCGCGGCGTCATCGCTGGCCGTCGCTTGCGGACTCGTCCTCGCAGGATGCGCAGTGAGCGTCGCGGTCAACCAGTAGATCGTGGCAATCCGACAAGGCTTCCAGCGCGGCAGGCACGCCGGCATGGGCTGCCGACTGAATCAAGACCTCGATGATTTCGCCCTTGGACCAGCCAAGGTGCAGCGCCGCCGCGACATGCGTGCGCAACTGCGCTGGAGACGAACCGAGCGCGGCGCAGGCGGATAGGGCGGACAATATCCGGAGCTTCAGATCGAGCCCGGGCCGGGACAGGATCTCGCCATAGGTGAA